>LKMJ01003047.1_pt1 | contig 15553 bp, 25 predicted proteins | sample 643391 | NCBI WGS metagenome assembly LKMJ01 (sample SAMN04112250, study PRJNA286221) | soda lake metagenome | biome: soda lake; feature: Kulunda Steppe; material: water; isolation source: sample PL-Br10 brine of Picturesque Lake | place: Russia: Kulunda steppe | collected 2010-07
CTGTATGGCGCAGCAGCAGCTATGTATGGCGCAGCTGCAGCTATGTATGGCGCAGCAGCAGCTGTGTGGCGCAGCAGCAGCTATGTATGGCGCAGCTGCAGCTATGTATGGCGCAACAGCAGATGTATGGCGCAGCAGCAGCTATGTATGGCGCAGCAGCAGCTGTGTATGGCGCAGCAGCAGCTATGTATGGCGCAGCAGCAGCTATGCATGGCGCAGCAGCAGCTATGTATGGCGCGGCAGCAGCTATGTATGGCGCCATCCAGCCTGGTATCCTCACCTTGGCAGTCGCGGTAGTCGCAGAACAGCAGCGTGATGTGGTCCTGCATGCCGGCCGCCTTCACGCGGCTGGTGGCCTCGGCCAGCTGCTCCTTGCTCAGCGTCAGGCCCGTGACGTGGCACCCTGCGTTCAGGCAATGGGCAACAACGTGGCACCCTGCGACGTGGCACCCTGGCACCCAGCGACGTGGCACCCTGCGTCCAGGCAATGGGCAACAACCGCATACACACACAGACGTGGCACCCTGCAATGGGCAACAACCGCATACACACACAGACGTGGCAATGGGCAACAACCGCATACACACACTGACGTGGCACCCTGCGTCCAGGCAATGGGCAACAACCGCATACACACACAGAGGGGTGGAGTGCGTACACGCACGCGATGGCAGTAACAAAAGAGCAATGGGCAGTATCTGAACAAATTTACATACACAGACGATAAGGGGTGGAGTGCTCACGCGCACACGAAGAGATGTGTGCACGTGCACATGACGGCACGTGCCGTGACACAAATGCAATTGTTGTGCACACAGATGATGAACATGGCAGCACACAAGCAACAACGGAGGGCACACATGGAGGCTATGGCTTGCGCTCGCAAACAGTGGAGTGTGCACACAAGCAGCGTGCGCAAGCAGACCAAGGAGAAGGCACATGTGAAATACAGCAAAGGCGGGTGGGGATGTGTGTGCGGATGGGCGGACCCTGAGATGCCTTTGGGGTCACAAACAGAGGGGCAAGCACAGCTGCAAGTGAGCATGCGTGCATGTACGTCAGTGTGTGTGCGAGTGCGCATGTGAGGGCATGTGAATGCACGCACATATAGGAGTGGAGCACACACACACACAAGCATGCAGGCGCCCACAAGCCCTAACAAGACCGCGCGCAAGACGCCCCCAGAGGAACAAGCAAGGCATGCAGGAGTCCACAGAGGCAAGATCACAGACAGACACCTCTAGCGGAATGGCACCCAATGCATACACCACGCAGACAGCAGGCATAGCGCGGGGGGCCGCATACAGCCAACTTAGCGACACGCCCGTCCCGCTACGCAGCCTTTGTTTGCCCCGCCATCGCTGCTGGGCAGCCTGATCCTCAGCTAGGCAGGGGCGGGCGTGCAGCAGACGCACCTGTGCGCTGCGCAGCGCGCAGGGCAAAGCTGCCCCAGCCGCAGCCAATCTCCAGCACGCGGTGACCTTGCTGCAGGTCAGCTGCGTCAATGATGGCGTCCAGCTTGCTCATTTGGGCCTGCAGGGAAGGGCAGGACCGCTGTTTTTGCAGCGTTTTTTTGGACACCAACGGCTGTGCGGGCTATGGCGCCCGACTTGCTCCATAAGGGCCTGCAGTGTATGATGCAGCTGCAGTGTGTGCTCCAGCAACGGCTGTGTCAAGGACGGCGTCCAGCTTGCTCATTTAGGCAAGCAGGGTGGGGCAACACCCCCGTTTTTGCAGCGGCAGCGTTGTTTGCGACACCAACGGCTGTGCAAACGATGGTGCACGACTTGCTCCATAAGGGCCTGCAGGCAGCGCCCTTGCTCCGCCTGTAGCAGTCTGGCAGAGGGGCGCGGGGCAAGGCAGCAAGGCCCCTCATGCGCTTGCGGCCCCCACGCGCTTGCAGCCCCCACGCGCTTGCAGCCAGGGTCTGGCTCACAAGGCCCCATGGCTCACAAGCAGACTGATGCTGAGGGGTCGGTCCTCCCCTCTGCTGTGGGCCACACACCGCCGCCCAGAGTCACACCCCAGGCCTGAGCCAGCGGGTCCTGCCTCTTGTGCACCTGCCAATATAGGCAGGACATACTGGCAAAGACACACCCACGGATGCCAGCGGGTCCCATCCACGCAGGCCACTCCCTGGAACCACGGCATCCATGTGCAGCCGCGCTACCGGCGGCGCAACGCCCCGCGCGCCACGGCGCCAGCATGCAGGCGCACTGCCCAGGCCTCTCCCATCTCCACCGGGCTGGCCTGAACCACCCAAACGGCACAGGCGTGCACAGGCCCCACAGGTCACACGTGCCCCGCCTCCTTTTCCTCTGCATGGTCCAGGCCACACAGGTCACACGTGCCCCGCCTCCTTCCTGCGCATGGTCCAGGCCACATACGCTCCGCACAGGCCACACCAGTGTCACATCAAACGAGCCACACCGCACCAGCAGCCAGCAGGCTCGGCACGTCATGCGGGCCGCCCCAGCCCCATGCCCTGCAGGTCCCACAGGTCACGTGTGCTTTGCCTCCTTCCTGTGCATGGTTCAGGCCGCACACACACACACACACACACACACACACTGCACAGGCCGCACCACACTCACGTCGTACAGGCCCTGGCCGGGGTGGTGGATGGCGCAGCTGTACATCATGCTGTGGTCCAGGAACAGCTTGTACATGTCGTTGCCAGCGTCGTAGTGCTCCTCAATGTTCTTGCGGCTGCCTGCGCAAGGGGTGGTGGTGGCACGCAGGCCACAGGCGCGCAGGTCAGGGGCAGCTGCACGTCAGTGCCCGGGGGCCTCCAAAAGGAGGAGCTTGAGCATATGCTGCAGCGCTCCTTCGTGGTCATGCAGCTGCACGTCAGTGCACCGGGGGCCTCCAAGGAGGAGCTTGAGCATATGCTGCAGCGCTCTTTCCTGGTCATGCAGCTGCACGTCAGTGCCCGGGGGCCTCCAAGGAGGAGCCTGAGCATGCTGCAGCGCTCCTTCGTGGTCATGCAGCTGGATGCCAGTGCACCGGGGGCGAGGGGCGCAGGAGGGGAAGGAACGGCGCTGCACACTTGTGTTCTGCCCATTATGTCGCGCTCTGCCTACCAAGTTAAGAAGCCTCAACCCATGGACCTGCCCGCTCCCGCTTTCTGGCTGTCCTTGTGCCCTTGGCGCTGTCCCCCTGCCCACCCACCTCTACCGTCTACCATAGCAGCCCTGAAAGCCACGCGTCTGCCCTCCCAACCATCTTCCACACCAGCCCCAAAAGCCACGCATCTGCCCACCTAGCGTGCCTGCATGCCCAAGGGAGCCCTCCTCATGTGCTCTGCCTGCTTCTGCGGCGCTCTCTCTAAGGCCTTCTTCTCTAGCTAGCCCAGCAGCACCGCACACTCCTCATGCACAGCCGGGACCCACCCTCAATGGTGTTGGGGCGCCTCAGGTGCGCCAAGTACAGCAGGCGGTCGCCGATCCAGTTCAGGATGCCCAGCGACCCCCGGGCCTGCTCCGAGTTCCTCGCGTTCTGCACGATGACTGCCATCATGCCCCCGATGCTGTCGACCTCGAAGTCCTGCACGCACAGCCGCAACGCATGAGCTTGCGTGCGCGCGCCCGCTGTGTATTGCGCCGCTTCACACACCCTGTCTCTTACAACAAACACACCCCTCACCCTATCGAGCCGCTGCAAGGACGGTTTGCTGCTTGTTGGAAGCAGCCGCCACTCTGCCAGGGCACCCCTGGTTCAGCTGCCACTCCGCCAGGGCACCCCTGGTTCAGCTGCCACTCTGCCAGGGCACCCCTGGTTCAGCCGCCACTCTGCCAGGGCACCCCGAGTTCATGTGCCTACTCCGCTGCTCCACCTGCTCCATGACACAGGCAAAGGTCATGTTGCCTCAAGTCATGCACAGGCCTTGTGCATGTCTGCCTCCCTGGCAGCGGGCTGGCTTCACTTCGCACGACAAGCTCCCTCCTCCACAGCAATCCCTGCCCCCACCTGCTCCATGTATGCCTCCCCCAGCCCCGTATCATGGCGCAGCACAATCTTGCGGAAGAAGTCCATGTTGTACACGCGCAGTGTGGCGCAGGGGCGCGGCCGGTTGCGCCACTCCTCCCCCTTGGGCACCTGCGCATGTAAAACAAGGAGAGAGCCAGTGGGCACGCAGAGCAAGGCGAGAAAACAGTCAGAGCAAGGGTGGGCGCCAAGTGAAGCAAAAGGCAAAGGAGGGCAGAGCACAGGTGAGGGCCGAACGGAAGAAGGCCAAGAAGGGCAGAGCAAGGAAAGAGGGCAGGCAGAGCAGGTGAGGGGGGGGCGTGAAGCAAGGCAGAGTGCAAGCAGAGGGATTTATGCAGCAAGGCAGAGTGCATGCAGAGGCATTCGCACAGCAAGTCACACAGCGGCAAGGCAGAGGCATGAAAGCAGAGGGTTGAGCAGAGCGAGGTAGATCAAAGGATAGAGGCAGGCAGGCGACCTCTGCGGAGCCGCACCTCCAAGGTCACGCGCGCGGGGTCACGCTCGCCGTACACCAGCTCCCCTCCGTTGGGCAAGATGATTCGGAAGTGCCCGATCTTCACAGTGGCGGCCGCAAAGCGGTCAAACAAGTTCTGCAGCACGGCAGGGGCAGGAGGCTGGCTAGCCGTGCTGCCGCCACAGGAGTGATGGAGGCTGACAGGCTGCAGCGCAGCCAAGCTCAGCTCAGGGCAGCCAAGCAACAATGGCAAAACCAGGCCTTCCGACCCCACATCACAGCAGAGGCAGGCATGGAGGATTGACGAGACAAGGGTGCACAGAGAGGATGGATACCACTGTTATATGGAGGCAGGCAGAGAGGAGAATTGACAACCCGAGGGCGTACTCCATGGCTGTGAAGACCGAAAAAGGAAAGGGGGAGCAGGGGGAGCATTGAGCATGTGGGCTATGCTATGAGGGCTGTGGACCACTGAAATGCTTGGATGGATGCCTGGAGGGGCATGCGAAGCACGGGCGGGAGACAGGGTTGCAAGGGGCTGCCTACACACCGCACACCTCCGCAGTGTGAGGGATGCCACCCGGGGGTGTGGGTGAGGTGGGCTGAAATCGGTCGCATGGTGCGTCCCACTCACTCACCATGAACCACTGAGATGTGAGGGACATCTTTGGGGAGGTGGGCCGGCATGTCCAAGGGGGGACCACGCCCAGGCCAGCCACGGCCTGCAGTCAGCCAATTGGTTGGCCTGTAGGTGCCCGTCCATGAGCTCATTCAGGCAGGCAGGCGGGCAGACAGGCGGGCGGGCGGGCATACACGCAGTCAAAGTCTGGCAGGCGCTGCAGGAATGTGTGCTTTGGTCAGCCAGGCCGACTGGCAGGCAGACAGGCAAGCACCACAGGACTCACTGTGCCGTCACAGGCGAGCAAGCAAGCACCCCAGGCCCTGGACGCAGCCCTCAATCCCCATGCCGACCTGTCCATGCACCGCGCTTCCCCTGCTCACCACACCAGTGCTGTGGACACGCGCTGCGGCGCTGTCCCAACCTCCCAAGCGCTGGAGAGATGCACCGCAATGCGTCTTGCGCGCCCGCAATAAAGCATTTCAGGCACACTGCCTTTTTTCCATGCACCTCCTGTGGCTCCAACTCAAAGGTGGAAGCAATAAGAATGCGTCATGGGCACTCCCCACAGCCAACCTCAAAGCAATGATTCTGAGCTGTGAACCCCAAAAATCTCTGAACCACGCACGCATGCCTTCGCAATTGAGTGACCTGCGGCCAGCCAGCTCCCCCGCCCCCAACCCCCTTTTTTCAAGTCCCTGGGCATGAGAACCTGAGACAGGTAAACTGCTGCTGTCCACATCAAACAACTCCTCACACACCTCCAACACAGCCTGTTTGATGCCCATAGTCATCCCCTCCTCACAGTCTTGCACAGAGGCAGACAAGGTGCCGCCTTCCTCCTTTCACACCTTCGCCGTTTAAATGGGTGCAATTCAGATCCCCTCCTGACAGATGTGTGCACGTGCACACCAGGCGCTGCCCGTCGCACGCACACCCCGGAAAACATCTCGCCTCGCACCTTCACAGCCGACCGGATGCCGTCCTCATGGAACCCGTAGCCGCACCAGGCACCAGCATAGAACGCACCGCGCCGGCCCTGCAACAAGCTCAGCTGCGCCTGCGCATCCTGGGACTTTGCACTGCACACACGGCACAAAGGGAAGGGAGGTTGCACCCGAGGCAGGAGCACGTAATTGTGCGTTGACTCCCCAAGGAAGAGCATGCTTGCTGACAGCCTACCCAGCTTGTTCTGCCTGCCCTCCAGAGCCACTTGCCCATCTCCTTGTAGGGTCAAAGTGTGTGTGCGGCTTGGGTATGAGGTTCAAAGTGTGTGCACAGCTTGGGTCTGAGGGTCAAAGCGTGCGCACGCCTTAGGTCTGAGGGGTTGGCGTTGTGCCAAACAAATGGCCTTGGCGTTGCTGAGTCAGTGGAAGGCGGCCAGACATGCCCTCGGCGTGGGGCAGGCAGTGAGTCAGCTAAGCTGCCCCTTCTGCCTGAGGCTAAGCACACCATGTGCACCCTGAGCAGGCTTTCAAAGCCTACCCTTTTCCTGTGGAGCCCTGGATATCACAAGGGCAGGGGCGTGCAAAATTACATGTGCACACAAAATTACATGTGCACACACACAAACACACAGGCAAAATTACATGTGCACACACACAAACACACAGGCTTCATCGCACCTACATGCGTGCATGCGCACCTGAACACCGGGTGCGACAATGTGAGCTTCCTGTAGGTCTTGTCTGCAGCTGGAGGGAAGGGTGGGTTGAGCGTTACGAAGATGTCGGGGGCATCTTCAGGTAGATGCTGCAAGCATAAGTGAGGCAAACATAGGCAATGGGTGTGGTGGTCTCTGATTCTCTGCAAGGGGCCATGTTTGCTGGGATCAATCGCATGTTTGTTGCATGTTGGATAGCTGCCTCAAGGAGAGGCTCACACAAGTGGTGCCACTTACTTTGTTTTGTAAAAGGAGCAATCCATGCCAAAAGCATGCCCCAGAGGATGTATGTGCCATGACCAGCTCACACAGGGATGAATTGCACCATGTCTCACACACAGGGATAAATTGCACCATGTCTCACACACAGGGTTGAATTGCACCATGTCTCACACACAGGGATGAATTGCACCATGTCTCACACACAGCCATGCCTCTGTCCACGCGTTCACACCTGAGCATGGATGCGTGCACTTGTGCGCGCAAATACAGACACCTCTGTGCTCACACCTGGAGGCGGTTGGCGTAGTAGCTGACGCACACGGCCGCGGTGTCAGAGGCGTTGCTCTGTCCCAGGAAGTTCCAAGATGCCCACGTCTTTCGGTTGCGGGGCATGAGGGAGGCGTCTGCAGACGCATGCAAGCGAACAGACGAGGCCACTTGGCCTCGGTAAGTTCCAGGCTGCCCATGTCAAACAGCTGCCAGGCATGAAAGAGGCGTCTCCATAGGATACGTGAGCGTGTGGATCAGAGCACAAGGGGGGGGCTGCAGAGACATGCAGGCGCACGGATCAGGGCACGAGAACGGAATGTGCAGAGACATAGGTAGAAAAGAAAAGGGCATGAGGGTGGTGTTTGTTTTCACACAGTGCACAGAGGGGGGCATGGGCCTTGAGGCTTCCCGGAGAGAGGCATGCAGCAGCACAAATCAGGACACCCTTCCCAATGAGGCTTCATCATGCTCAGCCCTGTTGCTGCTCATCCCAGTGCAGCAAACAGAGCCGCCATCATGCCGAGCCAAAGCAGTGTGAACGCTAGTAGGCTGCCGCGCACTCAGGTCTCTGCCAAGTAGCCAAGAGGGTTTAGCCCCACCCCTGGCACGCTGCATTCAGCGCCAGTTTAGTAGGCTAAGTGTGCACCACACCTGAAGGCAGTCACTGTACCTGTAATTGATGCACTCTTGAGATATTTCTGCCACATCTCATCATAAAGGTCAGGATTGGTGCACTGCTAGCCACCCTCCTGATATCTGTGGACTTCTTTTCCTTTTCCTTGGGAGGAGTGACCCATTCTTCTTTATTGATGTAATTGATGTGATCGATCGATGTGTTTCACTGCCTAGGCAGTTTCAATTCTGTTCATCTTACTTAAACGCACGCCAGATTTTCGAGGCCAGCACCAAACGTGTGTCACATTTGGTGGCCGGAATCAAGGCGTGGATGCCTGTGAAAGCGTGGATGCGAGACAGATGCCATTGCAGGCCGCACCGCTGCAGCCTTGACAGAAGCAGCTCATTTCTTTTCTTTCCCCCATCTGAGCATTGGCTCGCACAAGGGAGATGGGCAGTTTTTGGCGGCTGACTGCCTGCATTTTAAATGTTGCGTCATTGACTCCAGGACAGCTGGCTGGCGGTAACACAAGGAAAAACGTCAACATCTTGCGGCGATATTTGGGTTTGGAGATATTTGGGTTGGAGGTCCATGCAGGAGATGCCATCGCGCTGTTGTGACAGGTTTGGTGCATGCACGCAGCAGGAGGGAGACTAGCAGTGCCCCAAGCCTACGCACCTGTGTGGAGGTAGATCAAGTTGTCGTTGTACGGGATGGAGGCCAGCATGGCACGCTCCTCAGCATCAGCATCCTCACCCAACATGCGCAGGGTGGTGTCCGAGTGGGTGGCAAATACCACTGCATCGAAATCAAACTCCTGCAGGCCAGCGCAGGGGGGATCTTCAGTGCAAAGCTAAGCAACATGCTCCCTCTGGCTTGTCCTTAAAGTGGCTATTCAACGAGCAGACAGCTCATCTAAAAGATCGAATTGACATGGCACACACTTGCATGCACGAATGGACAAGGACGCTCCTCTGCTGCCAACACTGCCTCTGTGATCCACGAGGGCCCGACGCACTGCAGTGCACACACAGCCCACAGCTCGCACGCTCGGCATATAGCGGCAGCTTGCGTGTGCTGGCCAGCAAGTTGCTGAGCAAGGGATACTCTGGCAGGTGGTAGCCTGCGGCAGGTGTGCTGACTGGGTGCTTAGCAGGGTGCTTGCTTTGCTGTGTTAGATACAAGCCACAGGAGCCCCAGTGTGTGCCTGTGTGCGCCTTCTGTGTGCATGTGCATGTGCGTGCATGCATGTGCGTGCCTTGCAAGGCCACTGACCTGGCCGGCCTCCGTGGTGATTTTGACCGCAGGACACGCGGCTGGAGCAGGGCCGCGCCTTACGTGCGCCACGCCGGTTCCGGTGCGCACATCCGGCAGCTCTGCATTTGTGCCAGGGCGGACGGGGTGGTGCAACAAAGCAACGCATGAGGCTTGGCAGGGCATGCGGCACGCCCAAGGTGGTGCCGCTGCAGTTGCATGGCATGGCGCAGCGCAAAAACGCACTCCACAGCAATAAAGGCAGTGCTGCTGCCGCCAAGGCCGCCGCCGCACCTTGCAGGACCTTGTCCACGTAGGTCTTGCTGCGGCCCTTGACCACACGCCACAGCGGGCGCTGGAAGATGTCCAGCAGGTGGTGGTTCACCCAAAAGCGCACGAGCAGCTGCACAGGGAACTCCATGACCTGCAGGCCGCCGTGCATGCGCGGGCGTTTGTGTGGGGGCCCGCCAACGTATCAGCCTCTGGCTGGACGCAGGGCGCTGCAAGACTATGCGGGCAGCCAGGCGCGTCTACTATGGCATCCTTAATGGACCGTGGCTGTGCCCGCGGCTTGTCCAATGTCGCCAGGCAGGTAAAGCACCAACTACTGACCAGCTTTAGTACTGTCTCACAGTGCATCAAGCACCACCTTGAGTACTGTCCTGCTGTGCATCCAGTCGGGAAGATGTGTGCAAGCGAGATGCACAGGGCTGAGGCGAGGGACAGCAGGCATCCTGCCGGCTGCATCACAGGTCGGCACAAGAGTCCATCAGCAGCACCACGGACGGCAGCCCCATCTGCGCAGTTTGGCGCGCTCCACACGGCTGTGCGCCTGGGCAGGACGCAGTTGCTGACGGAGGACCCACCTGCGCCTTTGGCACACTCCACACGGCCGCACACATGGGCACCACGTAGTTGTTGATGAAGCCATGACTGTAGCCCTGGCTGTGCAAGTAGGCGCCCATGCTCATCTCGCGGAACTGCAGGCAGGTGGCAGGCACACAGCGCGCGGTTATAGCTCCATGTCCAGGACGGTGGGCGAGGAGCAAGGCGTGCTACACATGTAGAACATGTACGTGTGCGCGGCCTGGACAGCCGCTCTCCAGTGTTCAAGGCACGGGCCCATGCAGGCACTCGTTTCACATACGTGTCCGGGGCATCTGCACAAGCAACCCCACCATAGCTCATGTTCACTGGCTTTTTGTTCCACCACAGAGCCCTGCGAGTCCCTGTTCCTTATGGGACCCACCTTGTGATGCTGCGCAGGCTCCAGGGCACGAGGCGCCTCCTTGCCAAAGCGAATAACGTCAGAGATCATCCTGTAGTTCACAGACAAGGATGCGCGCGCATCTGCTTGTGCCAGCAGCCTCCAGATTGCCCGAGGGCGCACACAACATACATGCACATGCGTCTGCTTGTGCACGCTTGTGCTCACATGTGGGGGTGCATGCGCATGTGCAGTGCACGTGGAAATGCTTGTAGGTTCACGTGCGAAGCAAGCTGGGGCTGCCTGGTCCCAAGGGTAGAGCCGCAAGGGCCTTAGAATCACCGCTGTGCACTTGCCCAAGTGAGGCTGAGCCTTCAAGTCGAGCCGCCTGTTTCGTGCCCGCACAACAGCAACACTAGTCGTGCGTGGCACAATGGAACACTGTAGGGGCCCCCTCTCAGAACCTGATAACGTGCGTGCACCTGAGGAAGGAAGGGCTGGCCAGGTTGGAGCGCTGGGCGAAGATGGTGTCCAGGCCGTGGCTCCCCCACTCCAGCTTCCCGCCGTCCACAGACAGCGCAAAGGACATGTCAGACGCCTCTGATTCCACCCCCAGGCTTTCTAAGAAGCCCACAAAGTGGGGGTAGGTCGTCAGGTTGTACACCTGCGGTAATCTCGCGCCACAGCCACGGTGCAGGCATCAGCAGGCCATTTACATGCACCCCATGAGGTTGATACTGATCATCCTTGTTGTTTAAATATTCTTGCCGTTCCATGGTTGCATTCAGGTTAAAAACAGGCGGTTTGGAGGCTTAGACAGACCCTTGCAGTATTTGGTTTGCACACGAGTACAACATATCTTGGTTTTTTACCACTGAGCTCTTCGATCCAGCTTGGTATGATGCCCACTGAATCCATTCTTTCCAGATGCTCTATTTCCTAAGATTCCAGACAGTAAAGTTGACATTGCACATGTGACATGTCAAACATCGAGTGCCAACAGCTTCAGGCCCCCACTCGCGTGAATTGTCCAGCCCACACATCCATAAAATAAAGCCAGAAAAACTCTTTTCACAGACCACACACAGGACGAGCATCCCTCCTGCCTTGCTGAGACGCCCTGCGGCGGCCTGAGCTCGCGGCCTCACATTCAAATTAAGAGCGCTTACCTGGAACCCCAAGTCCACTGGGTAGGGGGAAGAGTGGTCTGTCAGGGTATGGCCACCACATGTCTCCTCCTTCTCAAAAAGAGTTACGGCATCCCCGTGCCTGTGGTGCCATCAGGTGCACACGCGGGTTGCGCAAGCTGCTGATGCAAGCAAGCTGATGCTCATTTCCAAAAGGGTGAGTATGAGCTTTAGACAAAATTTCACGTACCATCTCCTTTGTGTCCACTCACCGATGGAGCAGCCAAGCTGCAGACAATCCACTGATGCCGGAGCCTATTACCGCCACGCGCCTTTTCACTGCTCCTTTCTCCATATTTTAATCCTTGAAATTTCAAATCTACTAACAATTCTATCGATCTCGTGGGCCCCGTATAGTCGCACACAATAAACGATTTACATTTAATCGAAGCAAAAATCTTGCAACTTTCCGATGTGATTGGGATACTACCTCGCCAGGCTCTCCTGGCTGCCTTCTGGCATATTCTTGACTAGAGCGGTGTCAAGCTGGGTAGTGAAAGAGTCCCATAAGTAACAGCTTGCTCTTAAGGAGCAACGATGGTGAGAGCCAAGAGCTTGTTGGACATCATGTTTGTCATCGCGCAGCTTCTTGCGCATCTTGTGTCGTACTTCCTGTTGTTGCACAAGACTTTCCCATAGCATTTTCATCTCCATGTTGATCACGTCCTCGTTTCACTGGCCCACCTACCTGGTCTCGGTACGCTGACATACCATCTCACTGTGCGTGCGCAGGCAGATGGGGGGCCAGCTCCGCCGCCGTACGAATCAGTGCTGGCGGACACAACCGGCTTCTTTACTACTGCTACAACACTCACAGATCCAAACCCGCAGGCTTACATGCAGCAAGCGCAAGGCACGGGTAACAGCGATCCCGGAGGCATCCATGTGCAGGTCAGAGCACAAAAACATGGGAAGGAGAGGGAGAGGCTGTCATTACTTTTATAAAGACGAGCATGGGAAAGTGTGTCCTTAATGGGTCTGAAGTGCGAATGAGGTATGCTCATGTGTGAGCACTTACTTTCCAGGACTCAGCAAACATAATCCAAGTGACATTCTAATGTACTCAAGCGGCTCCTTGCACTATTCACACACAAGCATCGCAAAGTGGCCATGGATGTCTCTAGCCCCAGCTTGCTGTGCCAGAGATTCACCGCGGAGATACATATGAGTGTGTCTAAAAGCAAACCTTTGTCCTGGTTTGCCCCATGGTGCTTGCCCTGCCATGCATGTGAGACATACTCGTTGACCAGAGCCAGATTTTGCGCTGTCTGCAGGTGTTGGATCCAGTCAAGCAAGGGGAGGGAGTGTCAGCGTACGTCACGTTCAAGGCGAGGCATTTGCGAGCTTGCGTTAGCACTTCTGATAGTTCTGCGTCTCACTAAGTGCTGGTTGTGACGTAAGTAACTAGAAAGAAAGAAAGGCTACTAGAATTGACGCTTTTTTGTTGCAATCGGTTTGCGGTGCTATGCTTGGTCACTTTGCCTTGACACTTGTTTGAACACGGCCCATGTGCTTCGTGCACTTGATTGCATGAGATCATGGCATGATATACCTGTTAGTGCAACACTTGCAGCTACAGGAGTATTGCACATGATGTGAACTGTCAGCAAGACCATTATTCCTGCTTGCACACCCTCAGCATTGTCCCCTGCCTACTCTGCTGCACATGTTGACCTTGCAAACCATGTCCCTTGCATTATGGTCTGGCGCACCAAGGCCCGGCGCACTAGAACGCCTTAGCGTACTTGCATCGCTCCTGCAGATCCGCACTACCACATCCCACCCCGCGTACTCCCAGCCTTCCAGCGAGGTCGTGCGCCGGTTTTCTCACTTCTCATGGCTGCACCAAAAGCTGACAGAGAAGCATAAGGGCTGCATCGTGCCTGCGCTGCCCGAGAAGAGCGCAGTGCAGAAGTTCCAGATGTCGCTGGACTTCATAGAGCAGCGCCGCCGCGCATTGCAGGTCAGGGGAGAGGAGCTGGCTGGCTGCTTTGCGCCCCAGATCAGCATTTGGACCGGTGCAAGCCCTCGCGCAAGCAACAGGGCGACAGACCTCATGACATGCTGCATGCGCACGAGCATAAGCATCATCCTGGAACCGGCGCAGGATGGATTGTGCGCCCTGTGAGTTGTGTCACTCACCATAATCGATCTTGGTTGGATCAGACTAACACATGCAACACGTGAGTTGCCAGATCTCAGTCACTACAGGCCAGCAGCAGGCCATTCATGGGCACACACGCGCCAATACGCAGGCCCCACTGCAGCCAGCATGTGCGTGCTGGACTCATAAATAGCATCCAGAAGTAGTGCCTGCTCGGGGCACGTTGCAGCACTGGCATTTGCTCCCTGGATGCTTGATCTGTAAATCCCTATGGATTATTGTTCCATGCAAAGGGTGCCTGATGGCTGGCTTTTTTGCTTCGAAGCCTGCTTTGCTGCTGTTTCTCCTGCTGATAGGGATGGCGGCCTTCTGGCTTGTCAAATCAGATCAATGGCTTGCGGGGGAGACATTGGACCAGCCTGTCTCAGTTGCCTTCACGTAGCTTGAGAACCTCCATTTTTCCACCCTCTCGAACAAAGCATTTGTCTGTTGAGAGGTCAGACGCTCACACCTTGCACGCACAAATAACTTACTTGAACAGGTCTTCCTCAGCAAGGTTGCCGCCCACCCTGTGCTCAAAGATAGTAAGGAGCTTCAACTCTTTTTGGAGTCAAACGACCAGGACTGGACGCTGGAGATGGCGCGGTGGCAGGCGGAGAGCAACTCAGGCAAGCCGCCAGCTGTGAATGGCGCTCTGCAATGGTGAGTCACCAGAAAGCGCTTATTTTGGATCTAGAGCACATGACTGGGTCTCAAACACCTGAATGCTTATCCGTACAGAACAACCAGCAAAGAAAGTGCCACATCTGCCATCTAGCCTGCTACATGTGCATAACCACTTGCTTGTAACAAAATTGCGCACACCCTAGCCAACGAAAAAGCAACAGCAGAGGGTTTGCATTTGCTTTTGACATTATAATTCTGCTACCACCTTGCAGTCTACTCTCATTTTCACAAGCATGCGTAATATTTCTTATAATTTGTGTGCATGTTTGGGATATTCTAAGAGAGGAAGAGGCCTTCCAAGAGGACTCCTGGTATGCCTTGTAGGAATCAGGATGGAACATGATGTTCCATGCTCCACATCTCTTTCAGTACCTCCAACATTGAACAATTTGCCCTCTACTTATGGTTTACTCTTGAAGGTTTAAGAACCTGCACCACTCGGCGCAGAACATGGTCTCAGGCAGGTAAGATTTTGTGTGACGAAGCCTTGGTGCGAGAAAGACAAGATTAAAGGGCACAAATTTGTCAGTGTGGCAAGCGTGGTAGGGCATTCATTTGTGTGTCCTTATTTAAAAAGAAATTTTATGCATGTCCTGTGATTTCAAACACATTATCAAATTTTTTGTAACCTCTGTCCTACATGCTGATGGAGGGGCTAATGATTGGATGCTTGTGTGCCTGAGTCTATTTGAACTTCCATGTACGGTCACATTAGCTGTATTGTTCTCACCTTCTTGCTCTGTCCCTTGATTCTTCAGGTCGGATGACAGCTTAGAAGATGCAGACTATATAAAGGTCCGCGACTATATCAATAGCCTTGAAGTACATCTTGTGGAGGCGCACCGGCAGGCTGCACGGCTTATCAAGAAAGAGACAGAGCTCAATGGAGCACTAGAGGAATTTGGGCATGCTGCTGAACAGCTGGTGCGTGCACTTTTTAGAACGGCTGTTGGAATCACCATTGCGTGCCTGTTTGATTGGTTGAACAGCTGGTGCGTGCAATCATTTATGATGCTGTGTGTTGACTAAAAAGTGCCCAGGATGCATGTGCTTGGCATCCTTTACGCACATCATGGTTAGATTGGTAAGTTCCCCAAGACGTATCAGTCACTAATGTTTGCAGTGTAAGCTTAAATAGGTTTATGTTTTATTGCTTAGAAATTGATTAAGTTGATTCATTTTTATGTTTGTGATGGCACCCCCTCCCCCTCCCCCCCCCTTCTCTCTCTGTCTCTGTCTCTGTC
>LKMJ01003049.1_pt1 | contig 15548 bp, 13 predicted proteins | sample 643391 | NCBI WGS metagenome assembly LKMJ01 (sample SAMN04112250, study PRJNA286221) | soda lake metagenome | biome: soda lake; feature: Kulunda Steppe; material: water; isolation source: sample PL-Br10 brine of Picturesque Lake | place: Russia: Kulunda steppe | collected 2010-07
AGACGCGACAATCACGGCGTTGCATATCATCGACCCGACCGACGTGGGGTACAATTACTTCCCCTACGACAGCACGCTGGAACTCGAAGAGGAGCCCCTGCATGGCTCCGAAGAGTGGTACGACAGAGCCGAAGAACTCGCCGACGAACTCTTCGCGGATATCGAGGAGACTGCAAGCGAGTACGACCGTGATCTGGAGACGGCAGTGGTCGTCGGTGAGCCGGGTCGAGCGATCGTCGACTACGCGACCGACCACGATGTCGACCACATCTTCATCGGGAGCCATGGCCGCGACGAGGAGTCCAGAGTTCTGCTTGGCAGCATCACCGAGGCTGTCGCTTTCCGGGCACCCATGCGTGTGACGCTCGTCCGATACCGCGATGACTGGCCTCGGGACGCAGGGTCTCGGCGCGACCGGACTGGTCGTTATAAACATCGTGCCGAGGGTTCCGGAGGCGACTGCCCTGTGAGATGTTGGGGACGACAGTTCCGTAAGATGTTTTACGATCCTTGACTGACTAGTCAGTCAATGAGTGAGGAGGAACCGCTCGTCGCCGACGAAATCATGGATGGGGTCTACCAGGCCCTGTGTAACCACGGGTACGCCGCCTTGACGATGCAGGATATCGCAGACGAGTGTGACAAGAGCAAGTCGCTGTTGCACTACCACTACGACACCAAGGAGGATCTGCTCGTCGCGTTTCTCGATCAGATGCTGGCAGACTACGAACAGAAAATCGAGAGCCGGTCCGAACAACCGCCGGTCGACCGGCTGGTCGAGTTTCTCGCGCGGTTCGTCTTTACTCCCGAGGACACCGAGCGAGCCTCGTTTCACCTCGCGTTGCTGGAGATGCGGTCACAGGGGCCGTTCAACGAGCGCATCCGGAAATCGCTGCAACGGAGTGACGAACTGCTCCGGAGTGCCGTCGAGGATATTCTCGAAGATGGTATCGAAGCAGGCGTCTTCGACCCGGTCGACGTCGAGGAGACCGCGGCGCTGTTCGTCGCCATGAGCGACGGCGCACGGACCCGTCAGGTCACACTCAGTGAAGGCGGCTCCGACGAGGTGGCCTACACGCGACTCGTTGCCGAACAGGCTCTCGAACAGGTCGTCGATCCGCTGCTCGAAGCTGGCGTCGAGCGTCCGACACTCGACGAGGCACTCGAATCGGTTCACGACTGAGAGCGCTGGGTTTCGTCTTGTCACGACCCATCGCTACTGGTTTCGGGTGCGCGCCAGCCCGCGTACCCGTGTCGTCGGTCAGGAGCCGAGCCCACCAATGAACGTACCACCCCCACTCTCGTGGCTACTCGCCTGGGTCGTCGCCAACGTCGTGGGACCGACCCGCCGTGTGAGCCGGTGGCTTATCGACCAGATTCCCAACCCGGTTCGACTCGGCATTCTCTGGATCGGACTCGGACTTTCGTACCTCGGACTCATCGACCGCAAGCGTGCCGAGAAGACGACGGAACTCGCCTGGCCGCGCGTCCTCACGGGAATCGCCCGGATGTCGAAAAACGCCGTCGACGTGGCGATGGTCGGCGTCGCCGTCGGGACGTCTGCAGTCGCAGGCGTCGGTTTCGCGAGCCCGTTCTGGGGACTGGCGTTCTCGATGGGTGGCGGCGTCGCTGGCGGGACGATTGCACTGGTCTCCCAGCGCTTTGGGGCCGAGGCGTACAAGGAACTGGGGCGGGCCGTCCGGTCAAGCGTCCTCCTGGCTGTGGTCACGACTGTACCGCTCTCGGCGGTGTTCTGGCTGTACCCCGAGCAGTTCATCTCGATTCTGACCAGCAACGAGGCCGCCCTCGCGGAAGGTGCGACCTACCTCCAGATCGTCGGACTGGGAATCCCGTTTGCGGCACTCAACCTCGTCGGCAGCCGGACGCTCGTCGGCTGTGATGACGCCTACACGGCGATGCTGGTCCGTGGAGGCGGCGCAGTCGCCAACATCGTCCTGAACGTCGTCTTTATTTTCGGGTTTGGCTGGGGTGTCGCCGGTGCAGCCCTGGGGACTGTTCTGGCGAACGTCGGTATAACCACGACCTTCACACTCGGACTTGTCTGGGGTCGTTTCCCGGGAATCGGCGAGTTTCCGGTCCAGCTCGCAGCCTTTGGCAGCTACACCGATCCCGCAATGATTCGCGATATCGTCGAGATCGGGACGCCGGTCATGCTCCGCAACATGGTCTGGACGACCTTCCAGTTCCCGATGCTCGCCATCCTCGACATCTTCGGTGAGAACACCGTCGCTGGCTGGGTCATTGCCCGACGTATCTGGGGCGTAATGAACACGCCCGGCTGGGGATTCGGTCTCGCCTCCTCCAGCCTCGTGGGCCAGGAACTCGGCCAGAACAACGAACGCGAAGCCGAGGCGTACGGTCGCGACATCATCCGCTTTGCCGTCGCGACCTACCTCGTCTCGGCGCTCATCGTCGCCGTCTCTGCGGAGCAACTGGTCATGCTCTTTGCTGAGGACCCGACGAGCCCGGAGATTCCGATCGCTCGCGACCTCGTCTATGCCGCGTGTTTCGCGATTATCTTCCAGGGTATCTCCGGCGCGTCGGCGGGCCCACTCGACGCCAGTGGCGACACCCGAATCCCGTTCATCAGCCAGTTCATCGGGCAGTACGGCGGTGCGATTCCGCTAGCGTATCTCGGGGCTGGCGGGGACATTCCGGCATTTACGGTTCCAGTTGTCGAGTTGACCACGCCGGAGGTCATCCTCCCGACGCTCGGCCTGTGGGGTCTGTATCTCGCCTTCGTCGCGGAAACAGCCGTTCCCGCCGGTATCAACTACTGGCGGTTCCGGACGAACAAGTGGATACGGATAAGCAAAGCCTATCGACCGGACGCAGCCTCGGAGGATGTGGAACCGGGGCCGCCAGGGGATGGTGAGACGGGGACTGTCGAGGACGCGCCTGCAGCACCACAGCACAAAGACGATGACGACTGACAGGCTCCAAACCGTGTGGCTGGCCGTGACCCCAACGGAGGGTGTCACACAGTGAGTGTCGACCGTCAGCGCCTGTTCGCGCTCTGGCGGCGAGTCACCTCGCTGTCGTGGCCGGTGATGGTCGAGCAGGTGTCCCGGACGCTGATGCGGACGACCGACATCTTCGTCACGGCACTCTTCTCACCGCTCGCAGTCGCCGCAATCGGTCTCGCGGACCTGTACGCACGCCTCCCCCTGCGAATCGGACTGGGATTGGGTGCCGGTGCGATTGCGCTCTCCAGCCAGGACACCGGTAGCGACGCGACGGCCAACCGCGACGAGGCGGTCACGCAGGCGTTGCTCATCGGCTTTCTCTCCGGAATTCCGTTCGTCATTTTCGGTATCCTCTTCGGTGAGGAGGCAATCGGTATTCTCGGCATCTGGGCCGACCAGGACGAGATGGCCGAGGTCGCCAGACTCGGTGGTCTCTACCTCGCTATCATCTTCGCCACCGCGCCCGCGAGGCACGTCGCACTCGTCGGCGCTCGGGCGTTACAGGGGACCGGCGATACCCGGACGCCGATGTACGTCAACCTCGTCTCGAACGGCCTCAACATCTTCCTCTCGCTCGTGCTGGGACTCGGGTTGCTTGGAGCGCCCCGTCTCACGATTGTCGGTGTTGGTCTCGCGACGGCCTTCGGGAACGTCTTCACCGCCACGGCGTTCGTCATCGCCATCGCGACGGACTGGACAGAGGCGAGTTTCACCTATCCGCGCCAGTTCGTCATCGGCAAGCAGTTGCTCGTCGTCTCGGCACCGAAGATTGCCGAGGGGCTGGTTGCGACGGTCATCGAGTTCCCATTCAACGCGCTGTTGCTGTTTTTCGGCGCGGAGGTCAACGCGGCCTACCAGATCGGACGGCGAGTCTACCAGCAGGTTACCAGCCCGCTTTCGCGTGGCTTCAGCGTCGGTGCGAGCATCGTCGTCGGGCAGGCACTCGGCGAGGGGCTTCCCGAGGAGGCCCGGTTCAACGGCTGGGCGACCGCCGCGCTCGGACTGCTCACCGTCGGCACGATAGGTCTCGTGCTCGCGGTGTTCGCAGAACCGCTCGCCCGCCTGTTCACCGAGGACCCTGACACCCTCCCCACGGCGGTCGGGTTCGCGTTCACCTACGGGGTCACCGCGCCCTTTACGGTCCTCTATGTCGCCCTCTCTGGCTCGCTCCAGGGCGGGAGCGACACGACCACGCCGTTTATCGCGCGAACGACAGGACTGCTGGTGTTCTATCTCGGCTTCTCGGCGGTCACGAGCGTCTGGCTCGGCTGGGGTGTCGTCGGCATCTACGCCGGCATCTTCCTGTACTACGTCTCGGCGCTGTGTATCGTCGCAGTCGGCTTCCAGTACGGCGGCTGGGCGGGCCGTGCGACAGAGATGATGGAGGACCGCGGGAGTGTCGCCACTGACGACTAGTTATCAGGTGCTGTTTGGGTGCTGCTTCCAGTGGTGCGTACAGCAAGAAAGCCCCAGGAAACGCTTCTCGAAAGATTGAGAACAGCAAGAAAGCCCCGAGGCTCTGGACTCGTGCGACTCGTTGCGCTCCTCGGCCTTCGGCCTGCGGTGCTTCTGTCGTCGTACTTCGTCCAGAACCTCGCCCTTTTCAGTCCCATCCGTGTCGGCTGGCCGGGCAAGCTACCGGGCGGGACTGAAAGGGGCCGGTCGCTCAATCTCTCCCGGGCGACGTAAGCAGGGCGAGACCAGAGGTCTCGCTGGCCGTGCGGGCGACGCGTGGGTCGCCCGCAGACACTGTACTGAGTGAAACGAAGGAAGCGCGCAGCGAGCCCCGGAGAGTTGAGCGACCGGGGGCTTTCTTGCTGTTCAAAACGGTGTTTGCATTGTTTCCTGGGGCTTCTTGCTGTTTCCCTTCCCTGTTAAACTAGCTCTACCAGTCACTAGCAAAAAAGCCGCCAGTACCTTCAAGACGAGAGCTAGCGAGTATTCAGCATATGGCCGAGTCTCCAGCGGAGGTGTTCAGGCTCTTGTCCGACGACATCCGGGTGGACATTCTGGAGGCACTCGCACTCGCCCAGTACGAGACAGAAGCACCTGGGTCGGGGCCGACCGAACTCACTTTCTCCGATATCTACGAACGAGTCGACGTCGAGAACACGTCGAAACTCTCCTATCACCTCGGCGAACTCGTCGGGCCGCTCCTCAGAAAGACCGACCGCGGATACTCGTTCACCCACGCGGGCGAGAAGTTCGTACGGCTCATACTCGCGGAGAACTACGAACACCCACCGGAGTTCGAGCCGATCGAGTTCGACGGCCACTGCATGTTCTGTGACAGCACGAACATTCAGGCGAGTCTTCGCTTCCAGTTTTTCATCGTCACGTGCCAGGAGTGCGAGAAACCGCTCTCTGGGCATCCCGTAACGCCAGCACTGCTACGCGCCCACGACGGTGATGAACTCGTCGAGATGGCCGGCAAAAAGATGGCGCTCGAGTATCAGCAAGTCCGGAACGGAATCTGTCTCGGCTGTACCGGGAGTCTATCGACGAGCGTCCTCGACGCCGAGGGCCTCCCTCTCGAAGGCATCCACTCCTTTCTGGTCATCGACGAGTGCAACCACTGTCTGCGCAAGTACAGCGGACCGATGGTCTACGCGGCGGCGTACCATCCCGCCTCTCTCGCCTTCCACTGGGAGCACGGTCTCGACCTGAGCACGAAGGGTATGTGGGAACTCCACCAGTTCAAAGACGAGTGGACGACAGAGCAGCTGTCGAGTGACCCGGCCGAGTACAGAGTCGTCATGCCCCAGGACTCGGAGGCACTCCACATCTACCTCGACAGCGACGTGACTGTCACCCGCACCGAGCGAGTCCGGGGGCGGACTGTCCAGTAGCGTCCTCGTCATCCCGTGCCAGAAGATCTGTCGAGTGGCGTCTTCGTCCACCCGCCCCGTTCGACTGGCGCGCCCGAGCCAGAACCGCCGTCAATCGAGAAAACCACACTTATCTTTCAAAAAACTCGTTGAGCGATTTCGGGCCGATTCGAATGGGTTTCGAAAAATACGTTTATATATCTCCTAAATGCCGTTCTATCACTCAACACAGCTTTTGTGACGGTTCTGTTAATATATAAAATATTCGATAGTTTTTATGTAGGGGTCTCGTCGATGTACGAATACAACGATGAACGACCCACTTGCCAGGTTCGCCGAATTCGTGACGACCCACAACAGGGTGGTCATCCTCGTGATGCTCGTGTTGACCGCTGGGATGGTGGTCGGGATGGGACAGATGGACACCGAGAGTCAGGCGGACGAGGAGGACCTGTTCCCCGAAACGGAGGCATCGATTGCAGGAGAGTATATCGAAGAGAATTACGGTGAGGACGAGGATGAGGTAACCTTCGCCGCTGTGTACGTCCACGAGGAGGACGGCAACGCCCTCTCGAAAGCCGCCTTGCTCGAATCGTTACAGTACCAGCAGGCAGTCCTCGAAAACGAGTCAGTCGCCACCTCGCTGGCTGATGACCCCCACAGCGTCGGGACGGTCGTTGCTCACGCTGTCGCTTCCCAGCAGGATGACAGTGCCAACGGACAGCAGGAGCTATCAATCGACGAGCAGATAGCGACGCTCGAAGCAGCCAGCGAAGACGAGATAGCAGCAGTCCTCGAGTCGCTCGCGACGTCAGAACAGGGCGCTGAGGAGTTGCTCGCCTCGCTCCCCAACGGCTACGAGTCGGGAGCGGCGAGCGCAGAGAGTCAGCGGTTGCTGTTCCAGTTCGAGGGCGGCGAGAACGGACAGCCACCCAGCGACGTCCAGCACGCACTGTTCGAGGAGGCCAGCGACCGGTCGGCCTTCTTCACGCTCGGTGAGCACGCGAGCGCCGAGGCCGGCGAGACGATGAACGAGAACACGATGCAACTCGTTGTGCCCTTCGCGCTGGCGCTGGTGCTCCTCGTGCTCGCAATCACGTACCGTGACCCCGTCGATATCGTCGTCGGCCTCGTCGGCGTGCTCGCCTCCGTGTTGTGGATGTTCGGCATCCTCGGCTGGCTCGGCATCGGTGCCGGGATGACGATGATCATCGGCCCGGTGCTCATCGCCGGGCTGAGCATCGACTTCAGTTTCCACGTGTTCAATCGATACCGAGAACAGCGCGGTGTAGATGACGGTATCAGAGCCCCAATGAGCCGCGGCGTTCGCTCGGTGGCCGTCGCGCTCGGCCTCGTGACGGTGACCGCTGCCATCGGATTCCTCTCGAACGTCGTGAATCCGGTCGGGATGATTCGTGACCTCGGTCTCGGTATCACGCTGGGTGTCGTCTCCGCGCTCGTCATCTTCACGACGCTCGTCCCGGCGCTGAAACTCAGCATCGACGGCCTGCTCGAACGCGTCGGCATCGACAGGCGGGCCGCTCCGCTCGGTCACGGTCGATACCTCCGCCCGGTGCTCCAGAGCTCTGTCGTGCTCGCGAAACGCGCAGCCCCGGTGGTCATCGCCCTCGCGCTCGTCGTCGGCAGCGCCGGTGCAGCCGCCTGGACGACACTCGACGAGGAGAGCTTCCAGCAACAGACCGACTCGGCTGCCGAGTGGAAGCAGGACCTCCCTGGCCCGTTGGCCTGGGAAGATCCCGAGTTCAACCACAACCAGCAGTACGTCCAGGAGGCCTTCCACGCTGTCGCCGCTGACGAGAGTGACCGGTTCCAGTTGCTCATCGAGGGTGAGGTGACCAGCGACGACGCGCTCCTGGCAGTCCACGAGACGACTGACAGGGAGGTGTTCGAGAGCCAGAACCCCTCCGCGCAACTCCTGTCTCCGATGACCGTCATCGAGTCAGTTGCCGCGGAGGACGAGGCGTTCGCGGCGACTGTCGCTGCGGCCGATACAACCGGAGACGGTGTTCCTGACACCGACATCGAGGCGGTGTACGATCACCTCTACGAGGTTGCGCCCGAGCAGGCCGGTCAGGTTATCGAGCGCAGTGATGGCGAGTACGAGTCGCTTCGGGTCGTCGGTCCCGCAGAGAGCGCTGGGATTGGCGACGACCGCATCGAGGAGATCGAAGCCGCGGCAGGCAGCCTCGACGACGTCAACTCGCAGCTGTCGGCCACTGCCGTGAGTCAGGCAATTATCATGGACGACGGGCTCGGGAAGATAACTGACGGCGTTCTGCGCGTGCTGATGCTGGCACTCGGTGCAGTGTCGGTCGCCCTGGTCGTGTTCTCCCGGCGCGTCCACGGGAGTGCGAGTGTCGGCGCTGTGACCGCGATTCCGATCGTGCTCGTCACCGGCTTCGTCGTCGGTGGCATGGCGCTCCTGGACGTTCCGCTGACGCTGATCACCGCCTTGCTGATGAGTCTGGTCATCGGTCTGGGTATCGACTACAACATTCACATCACCGACCGGTTCGTCCAGGAACTCGACCGGGGCAACTCCGGGTTCGACGCGCTCGAAACCGCCGTCACTGGCACCGGCGGCGCACTCCTCGGGAGTGCGCTCAGTCCCAGTGGCGCGTTCCTGGCGCTGCTGGTCCACCCACACCCACAGATAGAGAGTTTCGGGATCCTGGTCATCCTCGCACTGCTCGCCGCGTTCGTGGTGAGCGTGTTCGTGCTCCCGAGTATGCTCGCTATCTGGTGGCGGTACCTGGCCACTGACCACCCGACTCGGTCGGTGCAGCGTGGTGAGTCTGCGACAACCGACTGATGATCGCCCCTGAATTAACTGATATCCCTCGCTTGTATATAATGTATCAAAACAAAAACGACAGCGTTAACGAACCCACAGCAAATGACGGGCAGGTGCGACGGGAGCGTCGGGTACTCATCGTCGGTCGAAATCTCGCTGGTGCACTGCTCGCAAGCCTGTTGGAGGCGAAACGGTTCGACGTGACGGTCGTTCCGTCTCCGGTTGCTGAACGTGGGGTGGTCGAACGAGAGGTGGCCGACGGTATACGTCCTGAATCCATCGATAGCAACCAGCTTGGCGTTCGTGTGGCGTTTCGAGACGAGGGGACAGCCTACTTCGATATCGCGGTCGAGACGACTGGAAACTGGCAGGTTCACGAGGATCAGAATCCTGATCGCGTAGCCGTCGTCACCTCGTTCAAAGCCAAGACTGTCCAAGAGACAGCAATAACACTCGCGACACTCACTGTACTTGCTGACGCACTGGCAGACTCGGAAGCGGTCCCCGTTGCGCTCGGACAGTATCGCCAGTGGCGCAACGAGTTCACGAAGCTTAATCCCGGTTCGCCCACGAGTCACAACCAATGAGCGACGCAGTCATCGTCGATGCGGTCCGAACGCCACAGGCAAAGAAAGACGGCGGTCTGGCCGAGACCTATCCCGAAGACCTCGTGGTCACAGTTCTCTCGGCGCTCGAAGAACGGACGGGCGTGCCCGCCGAGGAGTGGGACGACTTCCGTCTGGGCTGTGCCAACCAGGAGAACGAGCAGGGGCGCAATCTCGCTCGCCAGTCACTGCTCGCGGGTGGATTTCCCGAATCAGTGCCGGGGGCAACCCTGACCAGACTCTGTGGCTCTTCGCTGACGACGCTCGTCGACGCCGCTCGCGCCATCGAGGCGGGCGACGGCAACGTCTATCCCGTCTCTGGGGTCGAGCACATGAGCCGGATTCCGTTCTCGGACTGGCTCCACCCGGCTATCGAGGAGCGCTACGACGCAGACGAGTTACCGATGGGAGCCACGGCCGAGCGAGTGGCCCGGGAACACGACATCGGTCGGGAGGAACAGGACCAGTTCGCGCTTCGCTCCCACGAGCGAGCGACCGATGCACAGGAAGCGGGCCGGTTCGAGGACGAGATTGTTCCGGTCGAGACGGACGGTGGCCTCGTCGAAACTGACGAGGGGCCTCGGGCGTCCACCTCGATGGATGCACTGGCCGACCTCCCGACCGTCTTCGCGGACGACGACGCGGCGACGGTCACACCGGGTAACGCTTCGCCGTTAACCGATGGCGCTGCCGGGATGCTCGTGACCAGCGCGGAGTACGCCCGCGAGCACGATCTCGACGTACTCGCTCGGGTGCATTCCCGCGGCGTTGCGGGTGTCGACCCGCGCGTGATGGGCATCGGCCCGGTGCCTGCAACCCGGGACGCACTCGAGGGGACGAAACTGACCGTCGACGACCTCGACCTCGTCGAGTTGAACGAGGCCTTTGCCTCCCAGAGTCTCTACTGCCAGCGCGAACTCGGGATTCCCGACGAGAAGCTGAACGTCAACGGCGGCGCAATCGCACTCGGCCACCCGCTCGGCTGTTCGGGTGCGCGAATCACGACGACGCTACTGCACGAACTTCGCCGCCGCGACGGCCAGTACGGTCTGGCGACGATGTGTGTTGGATTCGGACAGGGCGTGGCTACGTTGTTCGAGCGACCATGAAAACCTGCGTAGAGCGTCTCGACCGGTACCGCAACGAGGCGATGGCGCTCGCTGCCCGTCCCACCGCCGAGTTCCGGGTTCAGATCCGTCACGCCGACAGGGAGGCGTTCGCGGAGGCGAAAGCGTGGAACCGGTCCATCGAGGGGATGGCGAGCGTTGCGGTCAGAAACGAGCAAGGCGAGTTGCTGTTCATTAATAACGAGGGTTACGGTGGCTGGGTGATGCCCGGCGGTCAGGTCGAACCCGGCGAGTCGTTTCGGAGGGGAGCTGTCCGAGAGGTACACGAGGAGAGTGGCGTCGAGGCGAGCCTCTCCCGCCCCCTGTTCGTCTACCATTTCGTCAACCGGTACGACGGGATGTCGACGGACTCGTCTCTCGTCATCTTCGAAGGCGAAGCGGTCGACCCCGAACCCGCGGAGAACCCCGGCGTCGGAGACGAAGCCATCACGGATGTCCGGTGGTGTTCGACAGTTCCCCGACCGCTCCCTGACGACGCGTTCGTCCGCGAGACGATTCGAGCCGTCGCTGACAAGTTCGAAACGGTCGAGCGCCCCGGGGAGAAGTAGCTACTCCAGTGGGATCATCTTGAACCCGTACCGCGTGACGCCCTCCTGCGTGTAGACCTGTCGAATCGTGGCCTCGACTCGGTCCCCAATTTCGACTGCATCGGGGTCGACACCGACGACCTGCGCCGGGACGGAATCTGTTGCTGTGGTCCTATCGGGTCCGTCGAGTGCGACGACAGCACTGACGTACGCGCCGCTTCTCGCCTGCTGCTCGACGAACTCTGGAGGCGCGCCACCCTGTCCAATCGCAGTCACCGCTTCGACTGTGCCGGTTCCGGGAAGTTCGACCTCCTCGTACTCGACCATCGCTCGACACTCGGTACAGGCTCCCTCGGGCGGGAACGACAGCGCTCCACACTCGGGACACCGACCAGCGACGAGTCGGTGGCGCTGTGGAAGCGAGCGCTTCCAGCTTGGAACACTGACGTAGGCACCGCCACCCTCCGGTTCGCCGGTCGTGATCTCGCCACGCATCCGCAGGTATTCGCCGTAAGAGAGCTGAACAGTCTCGTCGGTCTCCAGCGGTGCAGATGATCGACTCACACCAGCTCCCTCGATGCTGACTGCGGTCGCTCCGCCACCCGAGCCGTAGCCAATCAGCAACACGCTGTCTGCCCCCTCGCCGAGAGCACTGGTCAGTCCGAGCAGTGGGTTTGCTGTCCCAGTATCGCCGATACTGTGGACGACCGTTCCCTGCTGTATTTCGTCGGTCTCGACGCCGAGTCGCCCTGTCGCCCGGTATGGAAGCTTCCCATTTGGTGCCTGTAGTGCGACCGCGTCGGCGTCGGCTGGGTCGCTGTCGAGTTGCTCCGTGGCTGCGCCGACTGTCTCGACGAACGCAGATCTGTCGTAATCGGTCACTCCAAGGCCGGTCGTCTCGTCGGAGCCAGCGGGCCGGAACCGAGTTCCCGGATAGGGTTCGACGTACTCGGCACTCTCTCGCAGTTGTCCGGGACCCTCTCCAGTGAGCACTGCCGCGAACGCACCTGCACCGCCGGCGTGTTCGTGTTCGCTATCCGGCGCACCACGCGGTGTGTCAGTTGCGACGACAAGCGTTGGCTGTCCCCCTTGCTCGGCCCCCGCGAGCAGCGCATCCACGCCGGCACGCGTGCTCCCGGTGAACTGTCGCGTCTTCGTCTCCTCACCCAGCCCGAGCATGCTGACGAGGCGCGGTCCCATCGCTTCCTCCTCGTTCGGTGGCGTCGTCGTCGCGACGAACAACCCAGTGATTGCTGCGGAGTCGACGTCTCCCGCATCGAGCGCCCGCGACGCCGCCTCGCAGCCCATCGTGAGGGTATCCTCATCAGCCGCCGGGACTGCCGTTTCGGAGATACCGCTCCCGTGGAACTGGCCCCACGCCTCCGTGACGGTCTCCGCGGAAAGGCGGTAGCGCGGGACGTAGGTTCCGATACTCTCGATGCCTGCCGTTTTGCTTGCTGTGTCTTGTTTTCGGGTCATTGCGCCACCTCCTCGTTTTCGAAAATGTGGATCGCAGTCGCGCCGCCACTTCCGCCGACGTTGTGGGTGAGTCCGTAGCGGGGCTCCTCGAGTTGTCGCTCGCCCGCACGGCCGGTGAACTGGTCGAATATCTCGACGAGCTGGCCGGTTCCCGTCGCGCCGATCGGGTGACCCTTCGATTTCAACCCGCCGGAGGTGTTCACCGGCAGGTCGCCGTCGAGGTCGGTGACGCCCTCGCGGAGCAACTGCGCCGCCTCGCCCGGCTCACAGAAGCCGAGGTCCTCGTAGGCGAGCAACTCGGCAATCGCAAAGCAGTCGTGTATCTCCGCGAAGTCGAGGTCTGATGGATCGACGGCCGCCTCCTCGTATGCAGACTCAGCTGCCGTCTGTGTCGCCGAGAGACCGATGTAGCTGTCGCGCTCGGCCAGGCCGACGTGGTCGCTTGCTGCCCCTACACCGGCGACCCGGATGCGCTCGTCGGTGTACTCCCCGACGGCGTCCTCGCTCGCGAGCAGCGCAACTGCTGCACCGTCGGACGTCGGACAGCAGTGATAGAGGTTGAGTGGCTTGGCCACCTCAGGTGCACCGACAGCGTCCTCCAGCGAGCACTCGAAACCGAGGTGTGCCTTCGGGTTTCTCGCTCCGTTTGCGTGGTTCTTGACCGCGACCCGTGAGAGGTCTTCGGCCGTCGCGTCGTGGGTGTCGAGATAGGCGCTGGCCATCTGTGCGTAGACGCCCGAGAAGGTGGTGCCGGTCAGGCGCTCCCACTCGGTTTCGCCGCTGACACCCAGCCAGTACTTGGTCACGTCACCGGACATATCCGACATCACTTCGAATCCACCGGCGAGGACGACGTCTGCCATGCCGCTCCGGATTGCCTGGACGGCCTGTCGGACTGCGAACGAGCCCGCTGCACAGGCGTTTTCGACCCGTGTACAGGGGACGTTATGCAGGCCGACATGTTCGGTCACCGCCGGGCCCGACAGACCGAGTTGGCGGCCGCCCACGCCGAGCGAGCCGACGGCAGCCTCGTCGATGTCTTTCTGGCTGATTCCACTGTCGACGCTGTCGCGGGCGTGGTGATATGCCTCTGCGAACAGGTCCCTGTAGCTTCGTTCGGGAAAGGAACCAAAGGCCGTCTGTCCCGCCCCGATGAGATAGGCGTCGCGCATGTCTCGGCGTCGTCCTATTCAGTAATATAGCTTCGGGAGTCGTGGTGTAGAGCAGGTATTCACGCCTGTCGCTGGAGCACTCAAACACACAAAAAATGCAACCGGATCGACGCTACACCGCCGACCTGGACTTCTGGTACTGGGCGCTACCGAACCCGAGCAGTGGGTAGAAGATCGGTGCGAGGAACACCAGCCCCAGGCCGAATCCAGCACCCCTGCCGAAAGCCTTTGCGAGGTCTATCGACACGAGTATCGCGATGATGAAGTTCACCAGTGGGATGAAAAACAGCACCAGCCACCACACTGGTCGGTCGACTATTTTCAACAGTATATATACGTTGAAAATCGGGATGATTGCGGCCCATCCCGGTTGACCTGCTTTCGAGAACGTTTTCCACATTCCTGCGATCATCAGGAATGGAAGTGCTAAGAATGCCACCAGGAATCCGATTCCTACGATTGCGCCTGTCATTGTATCACCACATTACTGTTGATTCTCCAATGTGTTATAAAGATAACTCAAATTTTCTGCATGAGATGTTGTTATTTTATATAAGCGCTTTCGTTTGTTATCACCGTTCCTTTGCGGACTCAGATCCGCTACAGCGACAGTAACTGCGAACGAGAGACCGCAATTATTTCGTCATCGAGTATCGTTTTTCCAGTATGGTCGACCAGGTAACGCTCTATCGCGCACCCACAACGAACGCGGATGCCGAGGCGATTGCTGACTGGCTCGGCGACCGCACTGACGTCAGTGTTACCGTCCGTGATCGATTTCTCTCGCTGTACGCCGACGATGAGCTCCCGACCGAGATCGCGGAGACTCGCGTCAAGTCACCGTACGACCCCGAAACCGGCAACACGATGACGGGGATCGTTCGCTACGAAGAACGTGCACTTGAACACCCCGAGCGGACGGGTGGTGTCCTCTACGATGGCCTCGCACTCCAGCAACGACTTCACTCACGTCTTCCCGAGGACGAACGAGAACTCGACCACGTACACATCGTCTTGCTCGACCGGGTTATCGGTACCTGGGGTGACCACGACGGACGCTGGCACAAACGCGTCAACGTCCTCGGCCAACCAGCACTCGTCTCGGTTCCCGGACTGTACGAAGCACCCGCGAAACCGGAGGAATACTACAAGGAGAAACAGAAACACGCACTGGTCTCCGGCGACGCGCTGCCCCGGGAGGTGCTGGAATCGGAAGTCGAGGGCGACTTTCTCGTCGAGAACGACCCCCGGACGACGGACGCGCTGAAAGGATACGTCCTGCAGGGGGTGCACTATCTCGACACGGGCGAGGGGTTCTGTGACGAGTCACACTGTCGTCTCTCGAATCCTCACCGCCAGCCCGGCGTCGTCGAGGCACAGCTTCGCTCACCGGAGTTCTGTGAGCACCACGAACAGTTGTATGGCTAGTGCGGCTTCACGCCTGAACTGCTAGCTTTATCTACTCAGAGCGCCTCTAGATAGTATTCAGAAATCTTTCTGAAGGAAATTATGCCACGAACACAACAGTACTCTGTCGATCTGTCTGCCGATGAACGAGCCGAACTCACTGCGATGCTGTCGTCAGGAACTTACAAAACGCGAGAACTCACCCGTGCACGGTGTCTCTTACACGCCGATGACGGCTTGACTGACCGCCAGGTCAGTGAAGCCGTCGGCTGTCATCCCGGGACAGTCGGTCGCATCCGGAAACGCTACACCGAGGACGGCCTCGCGGCGATTACTCGCCGCAAGGCCGACCGTGTCTACGAGCGCAAACTCGACGGACGTGAAGAAGCACACCTCATCGCCTTGGCCTGTAGCGATCCACCAGAAGGACGGTCTCGCTGGTCGCTACATCTTCTTGCCGACCACTTCGTCGCCCTCACCGAGATCGACGTCGAGTCGATCTCTCACGAAACTGTGCGACGAATCCTAAAAAAACACAACTGCACCCTCACCGATCCAAATCATGGGTAATTACACCGGAAAACAGCGCTGCTTTTGTCTG
>LKMJ01003050.1_pt1 | contig 15548 bp, 29 predicted proteins | sample 643391 | NCBI WGS metagenome assembly LKMJ01 (sample SAMN04112250, study PRJNA286221) | soda lake metagenome | biome: soda lake; feature: Kulunda Steppe; material: water; isolation source: sample PL-Br10 brine of Picturesque Lake | place: Russia: Kulunda steppe | collected 2010-07
CTTCCAACTCAGTGCATGCCCCTCACCCTACGCATTTCACTGTATGCTGCATGGGCTGCAGCAGTCAGGCACAACCTGCGCACCCCGCTGCACTGCACCTGCATCTTACGCTCCTCCTCCTTCTTCTCCGCGCGCGCCAGCTTCCGCTCCCCATCCTCCTCATCTTCCGCCTCGTCATCGCTGTCGTCCTCCAAGATCTGCGCGTGCATTGATGGGCGGCGCACGTGGGCGCGCGCGCCTCCTCGCTCATCAAGACCTGCTTCCGTCTCCCATGCACAGACTTGCACGTACACCCACACCCACAGGCACCACTACCACCACCATCACCACCACCACCACCACCACCACCACCTGGGACTCCTCACGCGTGGGCCCCGCCACGCGCAGGCAATCTGCCCCGCATCAGAAGGGAGCACTGGTAGAACTGTGCGTGTGTGAGTACGGTGCGCCTCAAAAGTGGGAGGCACGAAGGCTTTTGTGACAGGCGCTTGCCTGTGCACCCCTCCCCACCCAACACGCGCGCATCTAGTCATGCACAGATGCAGCCCTGACATACGCACAGTGTCACACAACAGCATGGCCGGGCACACACATGCACGGCTCGTGGCGGGCCTGCATTTGCGCGGCAGCAGGCTGGGCGCGCGCGCCAACACGCGCCACATGCGTGGCCACTCACGATGACTGGCTTGGCGTGCATGATGCGCAGGATGGGGCCGGGCAGGCCGATGAGCGCCAGCACATTGCGCAGGCGCGCGCGCTCCACGTCCACCACCAGCTTGAGCTGCCACAGGTGCAGCAGCGTCAGCGCCACGATGGCCTGCACCACCAGGATGGCGATCACAGCTGCAGGCAGGCAGGCAGGCGGGGCGCAAGCAGGGAGTGGCTGCAGGTGCAGCAGCGTGAGCGCCACGATGGACTGCACCACCAGGATGGCGATCACGGCTGCAGGCAGGCAGGCAGGGAGCGGCTGCAGGTGCGTAGCGGGGTGAGTACTTTGATGGCTTGCACCACCGAGGGAGGGCCATCATAGCTGGGGGACAAGGGCATCGGCTGCGAGGGCAGGGGAGGGGGACTGTTAAACAATTTTGTTACTGGTGCTGATTATGTGATTGTTACTGACTGATTGCGTGATTGTGATTGATGATGACTGTCATGATGCTATGATTGATTACGTGATTGTTACTGGTGGTCATGGCAGGGTGGCTGGTGTGCACGAGGAGCGTGCAGGTGCATGCGCAGGGGTGGGGTTGGGAAAGGGCGTGCATGGTGTGCGCCAAGCGCAGCTCCGTGCAACGTCCAACAGCAGCACTAGTCAGGCACCAGGCCCAGCCTTTATGTTGCCACTAAGCACCAGGTGCAGGACATGGGCACATAGGCACCAGGCGCCATGTGGCATGGCGTGTGTGCGCACAGGCGCCGCGATTCGTCTAGCAGGGGCATATGTGCAGGTGCCCGGTGCCCAGTGGACAAAGCACTTGCGTACAGGCACCAGGCACTTGGCGGGGGGAGGGGAACAGGTGCGCACAGGTACCAGGCGCCATGTGGCATGGCGCGTGTGCGCACATGTGCTCTCAAATGCACACGGTATGCGTGAGGGCCAGGCCAGGAGGGCGCGTGGGCTGGCACGTGTGCTGCAAGTCATCCCGCGCCGGGATTGAGCAGACACTGGGGTGGCAGCGCCAGGCAGCACACCATGTGCGCAGCTTGACCGCAGCTTTGCCGACCAGCTACGCACAGCAGGGTCACACACAAGGCCATCGTGCACGCCTTGGCCGCAGCTTCGCTGACCGGCTACGCACAGTAAGAGTAAGGTCACTCACAAGGCCATCGTGCACCAGGGCCCTGTGCCTCTGAGCCGCCTACAGCAAGGGCCAATATGACCTTTCTCACACGCTGTGGGGGACACCCACAGGGTGCTTGCTCACCTACTGTGGGGTATGCAAGCCACCACCTCAGTGGCAGTGGGGGAGCGCACATTCACAGCCACAGCAGCGGGGACCAATGCGAACGCATCCGCTACAGTGGGCGTACACATACGCGCACGCACGCGCACGCACACGAGCACATACGCACATACACACGACCACACCCAGCACACAGGCCACTGGTGCAGCCCGGCGGACCCACCCCTCACCCACCCTCCCACAGGTTGTCCTGCTCCTCCCAGGTCTCATCCACAAAGTGCCGCAAGCTTTGCAGGTACGAGTAGAACAGCTGACTACCCTGGTTCTCTGCCTGCAGGATGAACCTGAGGTCGCGTGAGTCCCTGCGAGCGAGCACAAAGAGCCGAACTTGCTGTTGCCAACTCAGCCCATTGCTGGCTGTGGCACCATGAATGCAAGCTGCAGGATGAAGCTGAGGCTGCACGAGTCCCTGCAAGCACAAAGCCAATGGGCCCCTATGGTAGGCCAGGCCCCCTCCCAGGCGCCTGCAGGTTTAGGTAGGCCTAGCCTACAGAGCTTGCTGGCTGTCTCCTACCCTCAACATGCTTCGTTGCTGGCTGCAGTGCCGTGCTGTGCTTGCAGGGGAGGCTCGCTGCCCTTAACATAAAGGATGCGGCAAGGCAATCAAGTTCGACCTTATGCCACAGATGCACCTGCGCCAGTCAAGCAAACAGCTCAGGCCAACAACAAGCTGGCACAGGCACAAATCAGGCTCACTCTGTGCTGGCCTCACGTCTTGGTGGGCTTGCCATTGTTGAGCCTCACGCCACACATGGCAGCGTTCATACTGCAGGCGCTGCTGCTCCCGCAGGCCGCACCCTCTGCTGTGCATTCAACTTCTGCTTTTTGGCATTGCCAATGCCGCCCTCGGCTGTGCATTGGTGTCTGGCGTCCAACATTTAGGACTGGCGTCTAACATTTGGGACACCAACCAGGAGTGTGCAAGGGTGCGGGTGCGGTTGCAGCAACCAAGCACAGAAGCCGCGGCAGGCAGCCTTGCACTCACCGCGCATCTGGGAGTGCCTCGCGCACAGCAAAGCTGACCTCGCGCGCGCTGTAGATCATCCTGTTCCCAAATTCCTGCAGCCCAGGCACGTGGAGAATGACCAAACGTGAGGCTTAGTACCTGAATCCCTGATCGGGGGTGCGCTGGCAGCACCGGACGCCCACACCCAAGGTGGCCTGCCCACCCTCTTGCGCGCACGCACAGTGTGAACTGCGCATGCTACCCTCACACCACCCCACCCCTTGCATCCACACCCCGCCCCTGCATCCACACTCCACCCTTGCATCAACTCTCCACCCTTGCATCAACTCTCCACCCTTGTATCAACTCTCCACCCTTGCATCAACTCTCCACCCTTGCATCCACACCTTGCCCTGACTTTCGCACCTGCACAGAGCCTTTGACTCTCGCACGCCACCCTCTGCCCTAGCAGTCCATGTACAGCGGCAAGACCCACACAAGCTGGATGACACTGAGGCAAGAACATGGACTTGCAGTCTGAAGCAAAAGGCCGCAGTCCAAGACCGCTTCCGTTGCATAAGCCCGCACAATTGCTGAGGTCCAGGACAGCACTGTGCCAGCCTCTGAGCGGTGGGAGGTCGCCACCCCACAGATGCTGTGCCAAAAGGAAAGCAGCGCTCGAGCGGCTGCTGCACGCACCCAGATGCCTTTCTGCTCCTCGCGAACCTCTGGCGGATCGGTGTCATAGTACATCTGCACGCGGGCAGCAGCAACAGCTGCAGGTGTGCGTGTGCACATGTACCGACAGGCAAGCCGTACGCATTTCTCTGCCATCCCTTTTGAAGTTTGCCCTGCCAAGCGAGTCATGCAGCCAGCCCACTGACAAGGGTGCACAAGTGGAAAAGGCGTGATATCAGGCCAGGTGGGTGCTGCGCCCGAGTGCATGCAGCAGGGCGTGCCTATCACTCGCTTGGAGTTGGTGACACTACAGCTTTGGCTACACTGAGAGCATAGGCTGTTGTTTTGTGGGCTGTGCCTTAACCTATTGTGGTCATGCTCAAGTATAGTGCAATCATTGTGGCCATGTCAGGCTGTCTGCTGCATTCTTTCAGCCTGATGGCAGAACCCACCAAGATATCAATTGTGTCTTCCTCCCATAGTGCGCGCGCCTCCTCACTCTCTATCTGGAACACCTCCCCGTCTGGTCCCAGGTATGTTTCCTGCACACCAAAAGCACAAAGGTATTCCAAAGGCTGATGCCAGGGGGGCCACAGGCACGAGGGAGGTGCATGCGTGCTCGAGGGTGTGCGCGCCGCAACATGTGCACGTGCAGCTAAGCATGCACACCCAATCAAAGAAACATGCCGGGGAGCGGCGGTCAATTGCTCAATGCAAGCCGCCTAGCGGCGGGCAGAGGTGCGTCCCGTTGCCCTGCAACATACCCACATGGACCTCAGGGAGCACGCCTGCACAGCCGCGCTGCTGCCGCACCAAAGCATCACGCTGGGTGGCGCGCCGGCTGCTGCATATGCTGCATCCGTGCACCAACACCTGTGCACAGGCATCATCTGTGCACCAACACCTGTGCACAGGCATCATCTTTGCACCAACACCTGTGCACAGGCATCATCCTTGCACCAACACCTGTGCACTGGCATCGTCCATGCACCAACACCTGTGCACAGGCATCATCCGTGCACCAACACCTGCGCACAGGCATCATCTGTGCACCAACACCTGTGCACTGGCATAGTCCGTGCACCAACACCTGTGCACAGGCATCATCTGTGCACCAACACCTGTGCACTGGCATCATCCGTGCACCAACACCTGTGCACAGGCATCATCCGTGCACCAACACCTGTGCACTGGCATCATCCGTGCACCAACACCTGTGCACTGGCATCATCTGTGCACCAACACCTGTGCACAGGCATCATCCGTGCGCCAGCACCTGTGCACTGGCATCATCCGTGCACCAACACCTGTGCACAGGCATCATCTGTGCGCCAACACCTGTGCACTGGCATCATCCGTGCGCCAACACCTGTGCACTGGCATCATCCGTGCGCCAAACCACCGCCCAGCAGCAGTGCCATGGGGCGAGGCTGATGCAGGTGGGGCGAGGCTGATGCAGGTGGGGGTGTAAGTCACCTTCCAGGCAGGCCACGCTCTGCCCGTTCCCTAGTCTGGGTTCGATTTGGCACAGGCCGTGTGCGTGAGACTCTGACAGAATCCATGTGGGTCACAGTAAGGCAGGGAATGCGGAGGGTGATGATGGCAGGTGACGCCAACAACACAGCCCTTACAAGGGTGACAAGCAAGCACGGCATGGACCACAGCAGGCATACGGCTTGGCATGGACCCTACAGGGGACTTGGGGACAGGGTCACATCAGAGAGTGTGCTTGTGGGCATATGCGCGTGCTCAAACAGATGCGCACACCCACACTCAAGCAAGGGGACTTTGGGACAGGGTCACATCAGAGAGTGTGCTTGTGGGCTTATGCGCGTGCTCAAACAGATGCGCACACCCACACTCAAGCAGGCGCACATGCAGGTGTGCACACCCTCTTGGCTCAGGCATGCTGCGTGCCCCTGGCTTGCACACACACCCTGGCCCAGCCCAGTGCGCTCGTGCTGCACGCCCCTGGATCACACGCACCTGGTGCAGTTTAGAGTAGTCCTCCACGGCGTCATACAGCAAATCAGCCATCCGGGCCGGGTCTTGTACCTGCATTCAGACTTGCAGACACATGCAGGGTGAGGCCCCTGCTTCAAGAGTCGAGCAAGGGGTTGCTCCCCCGGCGCTCGAACCCAGAGCCGGCTTGAGCCCTGGCACTTGTCGTGCCCTGAGGCTTCTGCCGTGTATGCCGGCTGTAATTTGAATCCCCTTCAGGCCACAATTTAGCTCCTTCATCAGCTCAAATTAAAGGCACAACAAGAATGTGCATGCAGCATGCACATGATCCTTCATCAGCTCCTTCACCAGCTCCCTCACCAGCTGGAGGCAAAGGCATGACCGTCATGTAAATGCTGCATGACGGTAGAGGCCACGGCAGCACTAGCAAATGGCGCCCCCCGCAGCTCTGTGCGGCCGGGACACACAAACCCCTGCACACCAACCGGCACTCGCGCAGGCCCACGCACCAGCTCACACATGTTGTCTTCCGGGATGTGGACGCCATCCTCAAGCTGGTTGCTGCAGAAGCGCGCCTGCAGCACCCTGAATCGCATGGTCTCTGCACCCTGGATGGCCAGCGCATGCCGGTGCAGGTCCATCAGGGAACTGCAGGGGATCAATCCAGAATGCAAGCCATGCATCATAATCAAAGGATGGCCAGCGCACGCCAGTGCAGGTCCATCAGGGAACTGCAGGGGATCAATCCAGAATGCAAGCCATGCATCATAATCAAAGGGTGGCCAGCGCACGCCGGTGCAGGTCCATCAGGGAACTGCAGGGGATCAATCCAGAATGCAAGCCATGCATCATAATCAAAGGATGGCCAGCGCACGCCGGTGCAGGTCCAACAGGGAACTGCAGGAGATCCAATTTACAAGCCATGCATCATAACCAGAGGAAGATGTTTTTGCAGTGCAAGGTCCAAGAGGGAGTAGGAGGGGGAAGCACAAGCCCGTCAGCACCTCAGTGCCTTCAAACCAACGAGCCCTGACCAACTGCAACCTATGAGCCCTGACCAACTGCAACCTATGAGCCCTGACCAACTGCAACCAACTGCGACCTCAGTGCCTCAGGCGCCTCACTGCTCCTCCTCATGCCAAGCACCCCAAGCGCTGTGGCACAACATCGGCATCAGCATCATACCACACCAGCGCCACGCTTGTGCCCACTCACTCCTCCTCGTCCGAGATCTCGTACATCAGCACAGCAAAGCACACGACGTGCACGATGAGCACGCCCGCCAGCACTTTCAGCGTGCCCATCTCCAGGCGCTCCAGGGGCTCCATCAGGCTGGGTCCGCGCGCGAGCTTGACCAGCTTTTTCAGCAGCCGGCCACGCCGGAAGTCGACCAGGATCTCGTCATGGGCCTGCGCGCAAAGAGGCACCAAGCACTGGCGCTGACAGATTGCGCATGGTGTCCGAGCTTCTAGGTGTGCTGAAGCTCTCCCACCACTGAGCGGGGCGCCAAGGCAGGCCACAGGGGTGGCAGCCTCTGGTGCGTACAGTTGCTCCTGAGCATGACCAGTGCGTGTGTGCGTGCGTGCTGTCATGAGCCACAGCAGGAGGCCACTTGCTCACCACAAGGCACAGCTGCCCCTCTGGCGTGCCCAGTGCACGCGTGCGTGCGTGCACGCCATCAAAAGCCCTGCAGGAGGTCGCTAGCATGCCACAAGGCACAGGTGCCCCCAGGCGTGCCCAGTGCACGTGTGCGTGCGTGCGCGCCGTCAAGAGCCGCAGCAGGAGGCTGCTAGCGCGGCACAGGGAAGGGGGTTGTGCACCCACCGAGGAGCCACCGCTGACTGCGCTGTGGCCGTCAGTATCAGTGCCGCCATCGCCCGCGCTGGACTCGCTCTGGCCGTCGTCGCCGGGCTTGGCGGGCTGGTCATCTGCAGTGGTGGCACATGCGCGACACAGGCGTCGGCTGCAATGCATGAGTGTGGTTGTGTACACCTCTTGCACAAGGTCGGATGCAAGTGCTGGTGCTCGGCGGGCTGCTCCTCTGTACGAGCGCAAACGACAGTGGGAGACGGCACGATCACATAGCCAGGGGCTAAACGCTGCTTGGGCAGCAAACAGTGCCAGGGTGTGGCTCTGGCCCTTACAGGCTAACAGGCCACGCATGTGCAGGTGTTTGACTGCACGTATAATGCGCTCGCCCGTGAGTACACACACCGTACGCTCACCATCATGACGTTTTGCAGGAAGGTCTGAATATTAAAGAGAAGAACGTAAATAACGGCGTAAACTGTAAGAAAACACCGTATACGGCGGTATGACGGCGTCCGAATGACGCCGTACATTACGGTGCCATTTGTGAATGACGCCGTATTTGCACAACTCTGCTCACCATACACTCACCTGCGGGTCCAGCTTTGCGCCCAGCGCGCTTGCCTTTCTCCTCCTGCATTATCCCTGCTGCCTCATCAGGCATGTCCGCAATCTGCAGGCACACATCACATGATTCACATGGTCTGCTTGCACCTCGTGCACCACACCGGCTGCGTCTCTTAACAAGGTGGAAGAGCAAACAGTCCTTGGGAGGTTCGGTGAGCTGCCCACACTTGGAAGCGCTTGGGCATGCAGCTGGTCCTGCAGCGCCTGTATGGCCGGTCAGCCCTGTCAGCTGCCTCCATGCCACAAAATCAAAGCATGACCAGAGCCCCCGTTGATGAGCTGAGCTGCAAGCGTGACGTTTGGTATGGCACCACATGGTATGCGTCTGCTGGCGTGGCCTTGCACATTTGCTGGCAGCAGGTGACGTGTGCGGGTAAGATGCGCGGCTTGCAGGCGGGACGACAAGCCTACTTGGATGCAAGCCAATGCTCCTTTTACATGCACCGAGCAGCACGCAAGCTCGCATGCTTGTTTGAGACCTCAGAGTGATTTTATGTGGCCCATTGGGACCTTGAGAAGCTCAAAGCAGCAGCAGATGCGCAAGCTGCGCACCCCCCCTCTGCATGTGCAAAACACTCAGAACACATGAAGGTGCATGCCTGGAGCGTGTGACCACAAGTAACCACAGGCGCAACCATGCGTGCTGCATCTCTGTTCATGCTCCGTGTCCAGCAAATGGAGCAAGCAGCTTGAATTGATGACTGCAAGGTTTCCAACCGATGGCTTGCTCAAAAAAGGGCTCGGGTCAAACATTCCCATCCAAAGTCCCCAAGATTTCACACACATACACACACGTACACACACAGTGCAGGGAGGCGCCCGCGCACCTGGCGCTCCCAATCAGAGCCGGGAGGCGGGGGGGCCATTTCCACAGAGGCTCGCGGATCGTCAAAGCCCACAGCCCCGTCGGCACTGCCAAAGGCGCCAGCGCCGTCGCTGCTGCGTTTGGTGCCCCCCAGGAAGGTGCGGCGCCGCTGCCTGCCCTCAAGCTCCTGGCCCACCTCTGTTCCGTCCTCGTCGACCTGTGAGGAAGAAGGTGCTGTGTGCGTGGGTGGGCAGCTTGTCCCTCCACCCCGGCCGCAAAAAAATGTGTGCACACGTTTGTGTGTGCTTTTGTGGTTGTGTGCCTATGCGTGTATGCGTGCATGCGTGCGTGAGCGTGCGCTTGTGCGGCATGAACACCTTGCATTTTGAGGTCTGCTGCCCCTCAGCAAGCGCCCGCACCTACCAGCAAGTCATTGCCATGCTCGTCGATGGCAACAAGCGTCGGCTTGGCGCGAGAGGTGGGGGCAGCCCTGTTGGCGCCACTGCCACTCTCTGACTCCTGTAGACTGCCGGGCGTCTCCGGCCGGTCCACGCTCTGCGAGGCGCCACAGCACAATTCAGGGCCAAATGCCTCTTGCCACGCCAAAAAAACTGGCCATGTGTACGATGGAAAGGTCTGCTGAGTATAGAGCAGACTCAGCCAGTCCACGCTCTGCGAAGCGCCACGCCAAGATAATCCTGTAGGAGGGCCCGTTAGTGCACAGCTAAGGTGTGCAGCATGCAGCTGAGCCTGCTGGGGGCCCTGACTGAATGTGGTGCACGCAGAAGGCCCACACAAGCGTGCACAGTGCACAGCGCAGCAGGAAGTGGTGGGATGCGGGCTAATGAAAGGGGCAACAGAGGGAGGCCAGCACGCAAGCTGAGCGCGACCTCTTGGAACTCCTGCCTATTTTGCAGTGTGCCCTGGGACCGATCATCGCCCGTGCCTGCCTGTGTTGCAGCATGCACCTGACAGCTGCAGCGTGCACTGGGCAGCCGTACGCGCTGCGCTCACGAGACAGGAGACAGCAAGGGCAGGGCAGGCGAAGGGGGAGCGCGGGATGAGGGCGGCACCTCTATAACATCCCACAGGCCTTGCAGGCCTTGCGCAAGTCTCTTGGATCTCACAAAACGGCTGTGCCAACCCACCAGGCTGCTGAGGGTTCTGACCCACTGCGCCACAAAGTCACTGGGCTTGCTCGGGGCCGGGTGCGTGCGCTTGGAGGGCTGTCCCTCCCCTTCCTCGCTGTCTGTCTCGTTGTCCGATCCCTGGGGTGCGCAATGAGAGGGAGCTTGCAGGGGCCAGAGGAAAGGCGTGTGTTGTGCCAGCAGCGCCCAGCAGCACAATGCCCTCATTCATTTGCGGTCATCGCCCTCATCATCCATTGCAGGGGGCACGCAGGGGGCACGAACGGGGCACCACAAGGGCAGGCACACACACACACAAATATACACACAATCAGCCCAGGTAGAACACACACGCACAACCAGCCCATGTAGAACACACGCGCACAATCAGCCCGTGTAGAACACACGCACAATCAGCCCATGTAAAACACACGCACGCACGTGCATGTGCACACCCCCTCGCCCATGTGCGTTCGTGCCTAAGGGCAAAGGAGGGGCTGCGCAGCCACACCTGCATCATGGCACCCATCATGGACATGCGCGAGGCAGCCCTGCTGTTTTGATTATCCATGCAGGCAAGCACATACTGAGTCATGCAGCCACACCTGCATCATGGCGCCCATCATGGAGATGCGCGGGGCGCCCCTGCCGCCCCTCAGGTCATCCATGCCCTCATCCGCGCCCCCGCCTGCGCTGCCCCTGCTCCCAAACATGTCTTCCTCGCTCCTGGCTGAGCCGCTGCCCTCTCCGCTGGCACTGCCCAACGACCCCCCCTTGCGCGCCTCCCCACCCTGCGCTTCCTCCTCCTCCTCCTCCTCCTCCTCGCCCTCCCCCTCCACCTCCTGCACACCGTGCAGGTTCCGGCCCGACCCCTGCATCATCAGCTTACGCCGGCTCGCAAAGCTGTTGCTCACGCCGCTGCTGCCACTACCGCGGCGGCCGCTGTTGCGGCCGGGCTCGCTTTGGCGGCGGCTGGGGGCAGCCCCCTCCTTGCCGTGGCTGGCTGCGCTCTTCCTGGCCTGCTCGTCCACGTCGTCTTCCAGGTCCAGCACACTGTAGATCTTGGGCGGCTCACCCTGCCATGCCCGTGTGTGTCATGTCAATGTTTCTGCTTGTGCGTCACGCAAGGGGGAACGCAGGTGTGCAGGCTCAAGCATCGGAGCTCATACTCCTGGTGAAGCAGGAAACGTGTGTGATGGCGTACTGGCCACCTAGCACACCAGCTGCTTTGTGAGACACGCGGGCATCAAATTTGGGGAACAGCCAGCAGATTTGCGGGACAAGCCGCCGACCTTGCGTTTACAACAAGCCAACACCTGCGCGCAGCCAGGCCCTGGTGGCGGTCCATCCATGGCCAGAGCCCTCCACCCCAAGCCCACACCCAACACGCATATGTTGCCACGCACCTAGAGGCTTGCCTACGCACAACACGCAAATGCCGCCACGTGCCTTGGAGCCTCTGCCCGCACCTTAAAACGCATGCCCCAACGTACCTTGTAGCCAACATCCGTGTGCAGTGTGGCCTCGATCCGGTTCTTGGTACCCAGGCCCTCGCTCTTACTCACACCCTGCATGTGACGAGGGGGAGAAGAGGGAGTGGGGCAGATGCACAATGAGTTGTGCTCCTGTTGATCAACTTCTGTCATACATATCAACACTCGACAGTCCCTTGATCACAGACCATCATTCTGCCAGAGGACCTCCAAGCAAAAGCACTCCTTTTGAAGCTTATGCTCTGTGGACTACTCCATTCCTTCCTCACACCCACCTACCCACCCACACACTCACATACGCACACGTGCACACACACGCACACGCACACGCACACACACACACGCATGCACACGCACGCACACGCACACACACACACGCATGCACACGCACGCACACCTGGAGTGTGACGCGGATGGTGCCCCCATCGGGGTGGTTGGCCTCGAAAGCGCGGGGCGCCGTGACAGTGCCCCTGTTCACGCGCTTCAAGCCGCCCATCTGGGTCTTGATGCCCATCAACTCCTCCCAGCGGCAGTTGGGCGGCACGCGCAGCAAGCTGCATAAGACATCAGAGTACAACAGCGGTAGATTTGACAAGACAGCAGGCTGCACAAGACAACAAGTGCAGCAATGGCAGGGGGAGGAGGGCATTTGAGGCAGAGGTCTGATATGGGCGGCAAATTAGAAGGTCAAGGCCGCAGGTGAGCAAAATAGTCACCGGGATCGGGAAGGAAAGGGCCGCTGTCACCCACAGTAGTTCCTCCTCCACAACTTTGGGGGTCGCACATGCCCACATCCATAAATTAGCCTTGCATGTATGTTTCTATACGGTAGCACTTGCCCACATATGGATGTGATAAATTAGCCTTGCATGTATGTTTCTATACAGTAGCACTTGTGCTTGTATGTATGTTTCTATACGGTGCTAGCATGTATGTTTCTAAACGGTAGCACGCGTACGCAGGCACACGGGCAAGCACACCCAGACGAATCTCATGAATGTACTCATGCGCATGTGCGCGCACATGCGCTCACATGCCTGAATGCTTGTGCGTGCACACATGCACGAATGATGCCACATACACAGCCGCACATGAGGCACAGGGACATGCCTTGCTGCCCATATATCCGCCTCCCTGTATTGCCGCGCATCTCAGGAGGCTGAAGTCATTGATTTGGACAGACACATGATTTGTATGACATGGAAACAACAGTTCAAAACATGCCAACATGATACCCACCCTGCACGGCTTGAGCCCCACCGCTCCAGCCCCTCCCTCGCGCAACTCCAGCCTTATCATTCCAGCCCCATCACTCCAGTCCCATTACTCCAGCCCCTCCTTCACGCAGCCGCAGCCCCATCGCCCCGGCCCCTTTCCCACACAGCTCCTCCCCCATCACACCAAGACCTCACCTGTGCAACTTCTGGTTGACAAGCATGGTGGAGGGCCAGCCCAACACCAGGCCTGAGTACATATCGGCTTTGCGGATGTTGAGGTCGGTGTCCATTTCAAGGTAGCCTGCAGGCAAGTGTTCAGGCTGGAAGCTATGGGAGAGCACACTTGCGTGCGCGTGTGTGTGCATGCATGTGTGTATGTGTTGTGCGTATTAAGCTGGCGCGCAACTGGCGCAGGCACGACCGTGACCTGCCTTCCTTAGGGGTTAAGGCCTGTACTCCTAACTCATTCCATCAGCCTCCTCCCAATCTGGTGCGTGCGTGCACACCCACCACAAAGAGCAGAACCAGCCCAGTATTCCATTCCCTGAGCCTCCTTCCCTCCAGGTGCATGCATGCCCATCATGTGAAGCAGGATTAATCCTCCAGCTGGTCTCTGTAGGATTAATCCTCCAGCTGGTCTCGCAGGATTAATCCTCCAGCTGGTCTCTGCAGGATTAATCCTCCAGCTGGTCTACGCAGGCCTGCCAGCAGCCCTGCCCGCACGGGAGCCCTCCAGCATATTGTGAACATGCGTCCTCACACCCCTCACACCCCCCAACCCACCCGTGATGGCGTCCTGCTTGAACAGGTGCACCTTCACCGCAGGCACGCCGTCCAGCTCCACACTCTCCGGCTGCATCACCGCGGGGCGGGCGGCGCGGACCTTGGCTGCATTGGCTGCATTGTGCAGCAGCTCGCGCAGGGTGTTGCCCTGGGAGATGGCAGGGCAGGGGCAAGCTTGTGTGTGTGTTTGCAGGTGCGCAGGTGTGCCGCGCGAACCCTGCGCGTAATGTGGAGCAGCTTGCGCAGGGTGCTGCAGGCGAGCCGGGGGTATCACAGCGCGGGAGCAGCGTGCAGGATGGCGCACAGCATACCACAGTGAGCACGCGCCCAAGGCCAGAGGAACAAAGGCTTCAAGCCCCAGGGAGCGCAGCAGCAGCAGCAGCAGCAGCACCGCTGCACCCTGGCCCCATGACCAGGCAGGTAGGTACCTGCTGAACAGGCACTGCAGCACCTGCTGTGAACAGCGGCACCTGCTGTGAACAGCGGCACCTGCAGTGAACAGCAGCACCTGCAGTGAATGGCAGCACCTGCTGTGAACGGCAGCACCTGCTGAACAGGCACTGCAGCACCAGCTGTGAACAGCGGCACCTGCTGTGAACAGTGGCACCTGCTGAACAGTAGCACCTGCTGAACAGTAGCACCTGCTGAACAGTAGCACCTGCTGAACAGCAGCACCTACTGAACAGCAGCACCTGCTGAACAGGCACTGCAGCACCTGGTGCACAGCGGCACCTGCTGTGAACAGCAGCACCTGCAGTGAACGGCAGCACCTGCTGAACAGGCACTGCAGCACCTGCTGTGAACAGCGGCACCTGCAGTGAACGGCAGCACCTGCTGTGAACAGCAGCACCTGCACTGAACAGCGCCACCTGCTGAACAGGCACTGCGGCGCAACCCACTCTTGTTGCGGCAGGCATGCACGTCCTGAACACGCACTGTTGTCGCAGCAGGTATGCACCTCCTAAACACACTGTTGTTGCAGCAGGTATGCACCTCCTAAACACGCACTGTTGTTGCAGCAGGCATGTAACTCCTGAACAGCACAGCGGCGCGACCCACTCTTGTTGGCAGCGCTCCCTCTCACCATAGAAGCCACCGCATGCCTGAGCTCTCCCACCACATGAGGAAGCCCTCACGCATGGAACTCACAGTTGATTGCGTGAGCTGGGCGGCGGCAAGTGCGGACGCAAAGTCCGTGTTGGGCGGCTTGACGACAACGCGGTAGGAGCCACCTGCACATAGCATTGGGCGCATGCACAAGCCTGTTGCGTCACCAAGAAAGCAGACCACCGTCTGCCACCACGGAGGCACCAAAGAGAAGAAACAATGGACTGATGCAAACACGTGCTTGCATTCACAAGCGCACTTACACGTGTGCGCCCACAATGACACACACACCCCACAAAGCCAAAACAAGTGCAGTCCCTCACCTGGGCGGACGTGCTCCTTTTCCATGAGGCCCAGCAGCAGCAGCTTGACTCCGCCGTCGCCTGATTCCGCCATCAGCCGCTCCAAATTGCCGCCATAGTACTGGTCCGCCACACGCTGCCGCCACGTTGCGAACGTGTCCACTACCTGCAGCGCAGGTAGCCACCAGCCAGAAGCAGCGCAGGCAGCCACCAGCCAGAAGCAGTATTGGCACTTGTGAAGGGAGAGAGAAAGAAAAGCAGTGGGTGCTCCTTCCGATGAAGAGTGAGAGAGGGAGGCAAGGTCGCTGAAGGTGTGCATTGGAGGTCTGATGGTGCACACCTGCAGGGCCTGCACTGGGCATTTGTGCAGGCAAATGCCTGCCTTGCACATGTTCTTACAAAGTTTCAGTGAGCCTTGACGTGCATGGCAGCACAGACCAAGCTGCAAGCACGCACCGCCCTTGCCCAGCTCCAGGTCTCCAACCAAATAATGACTCCATGCACAGGCAGAGGACAGGCAGGCTGCCCACGCCAATGCGCACCCCACCCCAAAAACCCTACCCCCAAAACAATAACATACCGTTGTGCAACCCATCCCAAATCCCCTCCCCCAAAACAATAACACACCCTTGTGCACCCCCCAAACAATATCACACCGTTGTGCACCCGCCCCAACAACCCCTTCCCACCCCCCAAATTACACACTATTGTGCACCTCTCCCCAAACC
>LKMJ01003052.1_pt1 | contig 15541 bp, 12 predicted proteins | sample 643391 | NCBI WGS metagenome assembly LKMJ01 (sample SAMN04112250, study PRJNA286221) | soda lake metagenome | biome: soda lake; feature: Kulunda Steppe; material: water; isolation source: sample PL-Br10 brine of Picturesque Lake | place: Russia: Kulunda steppe | collected 2010-07
ACTCGCCGACGCTGATGAACGCGGGCGACGAGCTCCAGCAGCTCTCGGCCTGTTTCGTCGACTCGCCGGCTGACGACATCGACGACATCCACCAGACGGCAAAGGAGGCAGCACAGGTGTTCCAGTCTGGTGGCGGAATGGGCTATGCGTTCTGGCAGCTTCGACCGTACGGGGACGCCGTTGGCTCGACCGGCGGCATCGCTTCGGGGCCAATCACGTTCATGCGCACGTACGACCAGATGTGCGAGACGATTGCCCAGGGTGGGGCTCGCCGCGGCGCACAGATGGGTGTGATGCGCGTCTCTCACCCTGATGTCATCCAGTTCATTCACGCCAAGAACAAGGATGTCTCGCTCGCGAACACGCTTCGTCTCAACGACCCGGACGACTTCACGCACAACTCCTTCGCTGACGCGCTGGAGGAGGCCCGCGACCTCATCGACGACGAGGGTCGTGTCCCGGAACATCTCCGAAACGCCGTCGAGGGCCATCTCTCGAATTTCAACATCTCTGTCGGTATCACCGACCGGTTCATGGAGGCCGTGAAACACGACGAGGAGTACACCTTCACCAACCCGCGGACCGAGGAGCCCCACGTCGCGACAGCAGAGACCAAAGAGCTGTACGACATGTTCGGCCTCGGCGAATACGTCGAGGTCGGTGAGGTGCTGTCGGTTCCCGCACGTGAAGTCTGGGACCGCATCGTCGAGGGCGCTCACGAGAACGGCGAACCCGGCGTCATCTACCTCGAACGCGTAAACAAAGAGCACTCCTTCGACGTGGAGAAACACCCCGACCACCGCATTCTTGCGACGAATCCGTGTGGCGAGCAGCCTCTCGAAGAGTACGAGGCCTGCAACCTCGGACATATCAACCTCTCGACACTGGCAGCACAGGAGGCGCCGGACTGGCGTGTCTGGGCCGAGGAGAACGCCGACGAGTTCGAGAGCCAGGAAGACGCTATCCTGGCGTTCCTCGAGGAGGCCATCGACTTCGAAGAGTTCGACCGCCGCATCGAGATGGGGACGCGCTTTCTGGAGAACGTCGTCACGATGTCGGATTTCCCGGTCGACAAAATCGAGCAGAAGGTCCGGGAGATGCGCAAGATCGGACTCGGTATTATGGGGCTCGCCCAGCTGTACATCCAGCTCGGTCTCGAGTACGGCAGCGACCCGGCAAACGAGGTCGCGCGCCAGCTCATGACCCACATCAACCACCACTCCAAATGGACGAGCCACGAACTCGCCGAGGAGCGCGGTCCCTTCGCCGAGTGGGACAACTCGAAGTTCGCCGACCCCACGGAGTACCGCGAGTGGTTCGAGCACCAGACCGGCCTCGACGCCGACCGGTGGGAAGACGGGTTCCCGATTCGGAACCACAACACCACGACGATTGCGCCGACCGGCACGACCAGCATGGTCGGAAACACCACCGGCGGCTGTGAACCCATCTACAACGTCGCCTACTACAAGAACGTCTCCGACGACGTGCAGGGCGACGAGATGCTCGTCGAGTTCGACGATTACTTCCTTCGCGTCCTGGAGGACAACGACATCGATGTCGAAGCCGTCAAAGAGGAAGCCCAGGAACAGATGGCGAACAACGAGTTCGACGGCGTCACCGGGCTCGAGACGGTTCCGGACGCGGTCGGCGAGCTGTTCGTGACGACGGGCGACCTCTCGGCGAAGGAACACGCCGGCGTCCAGACCGCCTGCCAGCAGGGCGTCGACTCGGCAATCTCGAAGACGGTCAACGCGCCGAACGACTCGTCGCTCGAAGACGCCAAGGAGGTCTTCGAGTACATCTACGAGAACGGCGGCAAGGGCGTCACCTACTACCGTGACGGGACACGCTCGAAGCAGGTGCTCACGACGCGCGCCCAGAACACCGAGTTCGCCGACGAGGACGAGGCCGCCGAGGCGATTGTCGATCAGATTCAGGAGCTGTTCGGCGGCATCGAGGGCTTCCTCGAGAATGAGGATGTCCGGGCCGGACTCGAGGCCGACCTCGACGACCTCTTCGGAGGCGGGTCGCGCTACGCCGAGAAGAAGCCTCGGCCCGACCAGCTTCACGGCATCACCCAGCGCATCGACACCGGCTACGGCAAGCTGTACGTCACTATCAACGAGGACCCCGCAACGGGCGAGCCGTTCGAACTGTTCGCCAACACTGGCCACTCGGGCGGGTTCACCAACTCCTTTACCGACGCCCTGGCGAAGACCATCTCCGTCGCGCTTCGCTCGGGTGTGGACCCCGACGAAATCGTCGACAAGCTCCAGGGTATCCGCTCGCCGAAGGTTGCCTGGGACAAGGGTGAGCAGATAAACTCCATTCCCGACGCCTTCGGGACGGCCCTGCGTCGCTACCTCGACGACGAGGTCGACAAGGCCTACCCCGACCAGGCGACGCTCGACGAGACAGCCGGAGAGTCACGCGGTGGCGAAGATTCGTCAGAGAACCGTGAGGCACGCGTTGACCCGAACGAGCCCGAAACTGATGGCGGAGCTGTCAGCAAGGACACGGCAAGCATCGAGTCCGACCACCAGACCATAATCGACGCCGGCGAGAGTCCGGAGTGCCCGGACTGTGGCTCGCTCTCGCTGTACTACTCCGAGGGCTGCAAGACCTGCGAGTCCTGTGGCTGGAGCGAGTGCTAACCCGACACTACGGAGTCAACAATGGAAGACGGTGGTCGTCCGTGCCCCATCTGTGAACGCCCGATGACTCACCGTCACTGCAAGTACGTCTGTCCACAACACGGCGTCGTCTACGACTGTTCTGATACGTTTTACTGATCACTCTCGCGGTTCAGTCCCGCGAAATTGAGGGGGTCGTCGTCTGCCGTTCGCTCGTGTAGTAGTTGTACAGCGGCCCGGTGAGCAGGATGACGGTCAGTCCGGCGAGCGCGACGACGAGCTCCGTGCTGACAGCGAACTCCGAGAGAGTCAGCGTCCGCATCGACGCGCCGGTGAAGACGGTCACGAGCGCCCACGGTATCTCGCCGACGACGGTCCCGGCGAGAAACGGCCTGAGCGAGACGCCCGACAGTCCGGCTCCGTACGATATTGGGTCGCCCGGGACCGGCGAGAACCGCGCGGCGACGATGCTGCGAAACTCGCCGACGGTCTCGACGAACTGCTCGCCAGAGGTGCCGAGAGCACCGAACAGCCCGATATCAGTTTTCGCGTATCGACCGACGAGATAGGGGGGAAGCGCGGTCAGCGCCGCGCCGGCGAGCGCGAGCGGCATCGCGATTGTCGGCCCGTACAGGAAGCCGAGCACGAGCGCAATCGAGGAGACGGGCCACAGCAGAAATGGGCGAGCGAGATACACCGCAATCAGCGCGAGGGCGAACAGAAGCGGCCGGGACGCCAGCCCCTCGAGTTCGGTCACGATAGCTTCGGCTGAGAACAGCACGGCTGCCGCCACGGCCACGCTGGCGAGCCCGGCGAGTCCGGCGAGCTGGCGGACGGTCGCTCGGTTCATCAACGGAACAACCTGCCCGCGACGGCAAACCCTTTGTGGTCGTGTCTGACTGGGTATCGACAGCCGCGCTCCCGCAAGCCGTCACCCTGACCGGAAGACGGTAGTACTATACTGGGGGTAGCTCTCGGTACGGACGTGTCAATGACTATCTCTGGAACACAGCTCGAGTTCCCACTTCGTGCTGGTGTGATAAACGGTGCTGCAGCGTACGTCGCAGGTCTGGTCACATCGACCGCGCTGTTCGCTTTTTTCGGGCGGACGGCAATCGCGGAGATTGCTGGCTCGGCGATTCCGCGTGCGACAGAGTCATTTGCCTGGGTGTTTTACGGCGGACACGGCGTCGATATCGTCGTCGACGGGACGACACTGAACTTCGCACGGACGGTTGCGTCGAACTCCGCGCTGTACTTTCTCGTCCCGCTGGTGCTCTTGCTCGCGTCGGGCCACTATGTCGCCAGCACGCTCGACGACCACCCCTCTCACGCAGCCGGATTCGTCGCCGGTAGCTCCATCACACTCGGATACCTTCCGCTCGTCGCAGCGGGGGCCGTGCTGTTCGAGTACGACGTGACACACGCTACAGTAACCATCCCCGTCCTCGAGGCGGTTCTCCTGGCGGGAATCGTCTATCCGGTGCTCGTCGGCGGAATCGGTGGCGCAGTCGCGGCCCACCGAAGCTGACCCGGTGCTCTCGACGCGAGAGCTGGTCGCTGCGATAACTACTTTGTAGCCTCGACTCGTCGTCCCGGGTGTGCCGGGAGCTGGCCACGACGGCGACGACCCGCTTGCCGAGACCATCGAACTCGGCGTGGAGCTGCTCGCCCACCTCGAGGACGATGAGCTCTCGCTCAAGGAGGCGCTCGACCGCATCGAGACGGTCACGACGGACCCGGCGGTGACTCGCGAGATTCTCGACACCGCGGAACTTCGGGGAGTCATCGAGCGTGAGAACGGGCTCATCCGACCAAAGCGCGGGCAGTTCGTCAGCTTCGAAGCCGATGTCGTCACGCGAGAGGGTGAGTTCACCTGTCGGCGCTGTGGCGCGAGCATCACGACCGGCCACTTTGTCGTCTTCGATGCCGGCGAACACGGACCATTCGGCTCGTCGTGTATCCGAAAAGTGACTGGACGAGAGTAGAAACAGCAGACCAAAAAGCCAGCTACCGCTGTCGTTTCAGCTCGTCGACGAGCTGGGTAATCGTCTCCTGTTGCCGTTTGAGGAGCTTGTTCTGGCGTTTGGCGACTTTCGTCAGCGTGGCGAGTCGGGATTTCATCGCCTCGATATCTTCCGGGTCGATTTCAGAGCCGTGAGCCGGTGTTTCGGTGTCGCTACCGGCCGACGCCGACTCCTCGCTCACTTCGACGGCTGCCGATGTCGTCGCGTCGTCGCCCTCTGGGGCTTCAGTGTGTCCCGTTTCAGCACTCGAATCCGCCGTACTGGCGCGTTCGGAGCCGGCCGATTGCTCGCCCTCCTCGCCTCCCGCCGAGAGGTCCGCGATACCGCTCGACTCTGAACTGGAGAGCGTTTCGACATCGTCCTCCTCGTCAGGCGTCACGAGCGGGTCGATGCTGTCGTCGAGTTCGATATCCGATGAGAGCGACCGACTGTCGTCGGTGACCGTGGCGCTGTCATCATCGATGACCTCGTTCAACTGGTCGAGCGAGTTCACCTCGTAGTAGGCAAACAGCGCGGCTGTGAGCGCCCGGCGGACGAGTTCGGCGTCACCGCGCGGTGCTTTGATGCGCTGGGGTCGGCCGTCGACCGAGATGACGATATACGTCGCCACGCTTCCCTCTTCGAACTCGAGCCCCGTCACGTTCGAGTAGGAGAACTCCTCGTAGTCGGCGTCCCACAGGTACGAGCCCACGTGCTTGACGACTCGCTTGTCCGTGATGACGAGCGTCAATTCGCTGAACCGGAAGACCCCCTCGATGGACTCCCCGCTCTCTATCACGTCTGCAGTTTCGAGAATGCCTGCGAGGAGTCGCTCCAGCACCGGCTCTGTTCGGTCGCGTGCGACGGTGAACCGCTCTTGGCTGTCGACGTACGTGAGCGTGAACGAGGTCTTTCGTCGCCCTTCCGAGACATCGAGACGCTCGACATCGTGTTCGTACGTGTCGAGAGAGTCGTCGCTGAGCAGTCCCTCCCCACGATAGAGGAGTGTCCGGGACGGCGTGAAACAGATGAGGTCCTCGTCCCCGAGATTGACCGCGGATTCCAGCTCCTCGTCCCCGAGTCGCTGTGCGATGAGGTCCGGTATCTCCATGCTGTGGATGTTCCGCCCTGAGAATATAAATCCGCGGGTACTCGCTATCAGTGATGATACCGCGGTACCGTGTTTCCGCCAGCGCGCCTGTCTTTACTCCAGGGTGTCTTCGATGGTCGAGCGGTACTCGGCGACGGTCCGGGCGTCGACGTGCATCGTCGATTCGTCGACCGACAGTGAGAGGGTTCCGCTGTCGGTCGCGTTTCCGAGGTGGGTCACCGGCGCGACGCCTTCGAACGCCGCCTCGACGCGCTCGGGGTCGGTCGTCTCGACGATGACCCGACCAGGCTGCTCGTGGAAGAGCAGTTCGTTCGGGCTCGCCTCGCCGCTCACGTCGACGGTCGCACCGGCGTCGGCCGTCACCATCTCCGCCAGCGAGACGGCGAGGCCGCCGTGGCTCACGTCGTGTGTCGCGAGCGTCGATTCGTCGTCCGCCACCGTGGCAATCGTCTCCACGAGCTCGCCGGGATTCTCCGGGAGCGTCGGGAACGAGTCGGAGCCACCGAACTGTGCGAGATACTCCGACCCGCCAAGTCGGGGAGTACTCTCGCCAGCGAGCGCGCTGTCTCCGACGAGCAAGAGCTCCCCTTCGCCAGAGAGCGACAGCGACGGGGCTTCGTATCCGTCTTTCGTACCCACGAGCGCGAGCGTCGGCGTCGGCGGAATCGGCCCGCTCGGGGAGTCGTTGTACAGCGAAACGTTCCCGCCGACGACCGGCGTCTCAAGCTCCGAACACATGTCGGCGAGACCGTCGACGACGGCCCCGAAGCCGCCGTAGACATCCGGCTTCTCGGGATTACCGCCGTTGAGACAGTCGACGGCAGCCAGCGGCGTCGCACCTTTTGCGGCGACGTTCGTGGCGTTCTCCAGCGCGACCGCGCGAGCGCCGTCGTAGGGTGCCGCGTCGGTCCAGTTCGGGTCCGCACCTGCGGAGAAGGCCAGCCCCATCTCGGCGTCCCGGATAGCCAGGACTGCCGCGTCGTCGCCCGGTCGAACCGCGGTTCGGACCTGTACCTCGTGGTCGTACTGGCGATAGACCCACCGCTTGGACGCGGTGTTGGGGCTACTCACAACTGCCTTGAAGGCGTCAGTCAACCCGACAGCGGGCAAGTCGCGTTCGGGCTGGGTCGGCTCGACCATCTCGAGGTCGTTCATCGGTGCGCCCTCGCCGAGGAACTCGGCGTCGACGTCGACGATGGTCTCTCCGTCGAACGTGCAGACGTAGCTACTCTCGGTGACCTCGCCGATGACAGCGCAGCCGAGGTCGTACCGTTCGGCGATTTCGACGACGCGGTCGACGTTCTCGGGGTCGACCTCGTAACACATCCGCTCCTGTGACTCGGAGATGAGGATTTCGAGGCCAGTCATGTTGGGCTCGCGCTGGTGGACCCGTTCGAGCGCAATCTCCGCACCGAGGCCGCCCTTGGCGACCATCTCGCTGCTGGCGCCGCCGAGTCCCGCGGCCCCGAGGTCGCGTGCGGACTCGATGAGGTCTTCGTCGAGCAGGTGCTCGTTGGCCTCGATGAGCAGTTTCTCGGTGTAGGGATCGCCGACCTGCACCGCTGGTCGGTCCTCGGTTTCGGCGTCCTCGGAGAGGTCTTCGCTGGCGAAGGAGGCCCCGCCGAGGCCGTCCCGTCCCGTGGAGTTACCCACGAGGACGAGCTTGTTCCCGGGCTCCTGTGCGACCGCGGTCACCATCCGGTCGGTGTCCTCGATGAGGCCGATGCAGGCCACGTTGACGAGGGGGTTCCCCTCGTAGTCCTCGTGGAAGGCGACGCTGCCGGTGACGGTCGGGACACCGATGCAGTTCCCGTAGTGGCTGATGCCCTCGACGACGCCCTCGAAGAGGTAACGGGAGTGGTCGCGGTCGAAGTCACCGAAGTACAGCGAATCCGCGAGCGCGATGGGATAAGCCCCCATCGAGAGGGTGTCGCGGACGATGCCACCGACACCCGTCGCCGCACCGTCGAAGGGGTCGACGTAGGAAGGATGGTTGTGGCTCTCGATACCCATCGTGATGTACGTCTCGCTGTCCTCGTCAGTGGGGAGGGCGACGACAGCGGCGTCGTCACCCGGCCCAACCACGACCTGCTCACCCTCGGAGTCGAACGCCGAAAGCAGCGGTCGAGAAGAGCGATAGGCACAGTGTTCGCTCCAGAGGTTCTCGAAGAGTGCCGCCTCCGCTGGCGTCGGCTCGCGGCCGAGCTCAGCGACGACGAGTTCGTGGTCCGAATCGGCCAGTGTCATTACCTGTTCATTGCTGAAGGGCGGCTAAATCGCTTTCCATGCTAGTCTTCGCTGGCGTGTTTGGAGTTGGTTGAGCTGGGTTTCAGACGAACCCATATCGGCCAGACGAACCGGCGACAGGATGGGACTGAAAGGGTCGGGGCTTTCCTGCTGTTCATAGTGGTACCTCAAGCAACAGTAGAAGCTCAGAGGCAACCACGACAGACAGGAACGGAGTCGGTCCCGGCCAAACGCCAGTTCTAGAACGAGTCTTCGAACTCGCTTCCGATGCGGTATGGTGACTCCTCTTCTTCGTCGCCGTCGAGCTCGTCGAGGTCGACCACGTCCTCCTGGTCGTGGGCGTCGAGCTCCTGTCGGAGCTTCGTCACGTAGCGCTTGTGTTCTTCGAGCTGTTCACGCAGGTGCTCCGCCTCCAGTTCGAGGCGCTCGTGCTCGCGGACGAAGCTCTTTGGCACCTCGACTTTGGGTGGGAAGCTCTGGCTCGTGGTGGAGCTCTCCGTCGAGCCGTTGAGCTCGTGTTCGGGAACGACTTCGACCTGACCATCGTGGGCAACCAACATATCGACGTAGTCCCGGAAGACTGCAGAGAGCGAGATATCACGCTCCTCCGCGATGTCGCGCAGGGTCTCGAACTTCTCCTGGCTCACGCGAAAGGAGATTGTTTTGTTTTTGTTGCCCATTGCTAACTCTATACTCGTGACTCCTCGTATTTAACCGTTTGTCAGACGCGCGCATGCCGTCCGGCTGACGGGGCCTAACGAGTGTGGACCGTGCAGGGGATCAGTCCGCGCTCGCTTCGGCTCCCTGCAGACTCTCGAGCGCCTCGACCACTGCCCGACGGTAGTTCTCGACGGGCAGTTCGTACTCTTCTTTGGCCATCTGGACGTACTCGTCGGGGCTGTCGGCCTCGAACGCCTGGATGCGTTCGATGGTCCGCTCGGCGGTCTCGACCACCCACCGGTCGCGGGTCGCTTCCTCGACCGTCGAGATGGACTCCGGTCGGATGGAGACGTTCACCTCGCCCTCGTCGGTCTCGTAGGTGCGGGGTTTGCCGACGACGGCGACGTACTCCGGCGCTTCGAGCTCGCGCAGCATCGACGCGGCGTCGGGCTGGTACTGTCCGGCGTAGGTGAAGAACGTGTCACCGTTCGGGTCGACGATACGTCCCTGCCAGTACTCCGAGTCCTCGCCGACGTCTTCCGTCTCGGTGAGCGTGCCGACGACGAACACGCGGTTGGCGCGCTGGCCGGTCGGCAGGAGGACGTACACCGGCGCGCGGTCGTCGTCGCTCTCCTTGAACGAGTAGGTGGCGTCGTTGAACTCTGCTGCGAACACGCGTCGGGCAATCTCGCGGGTTGGTGTACTCGACATTTACATCGACCTCGCTTTGATGAGAACCGCATCAGGGTCGGCTGGCGACCCACGTTCCTCGAACTCGTTTGCCAGGACGTACCGGCCGAGCGTCGGCCCGACGATGCGGTAGTACTGACCCAGCACCTTCTCGTGCATCTCGTCGGCGACGACCGACGTGTCCAGTGCGTCCATGGCCATCTCCTGTGCTTTCTCCAGCGTGATACCGGTCAGTTCCTCGGTCGCCTCGCGGTTGAAGATGACCTCGTGGACGGTCTCTCCGTCGTCGACGACGCCCTTGATACGGAGGTCGAACTCGCCCTCGACCTCGCCGTGTTCTGAACAGCGACCGTTCTGGAGGACGCGAGTACAGCCCTCCTCCGGGCAGCGCTTGATGAGGCCGGAGCCGGACTGGATATCGACCAGTGCGCCCTCGACTTCGGCCTCGTCGTCGCCGACCTCGATATCTTCGTCGCGCTCCTCGATGGTCGTCGTTCGGTTGAGCTTGACCGAGTAGCGGCCCTGGTACTCGTCGGTGACGACGTTCCGGAGGTCGTACACCGCTCCCTCTTCGAGCTCGGGCAGGTCGGATTTCGACCACTTGGTGAACTTTATCGTTCCCGTCTCGTCACCGAGCAGGCCGACCTGCGCGACGGCGTCGCTGGTGGCGTCCCACAGCTCGACGACCTTCGCGGTGATGTCTATCCACTCCTCGGGCTTGTCGACATCTGCGATCTCCTTGTGGTCGTTGCCGCCACCCCCTGAGAGGTCGTCTCGCTCCATCCCTGCGTCGTCGAGGTACGTGTTCACGACGCTGCGGCGGGCCTCGTTCGTGGGGACCTTGTACTCGTTGACGAGCGTGTCCAGACGCTCTTCGACCTCCTCGACGGTGATGTCGAGGCGGTCTGAAAACTGTTCGTGTATGTCTGCTGCGTGTGTACGCAAATCTGTCTCAGTCATCGGTTGCTCACTGTCTCCGCCTGTGTTTCTGTGGGAGACATACGCCCCTTGGTTCCCCATGGTATAAAAAGCTCGGCAAGGGGGGTGAAAGTGAACTGTGTGGGCTATTCTATCCTTACCATTCACCTAAAAACTCAACAGAAACATCTAGCTTCTCCACAATATCACGGAGACGGTTCTTTTTACCCTGTGTGTTGAGTGATGTGTGGAGATAGTATCCATTGATCAGTTCATATGGTATCCGCATTTCCTCGCCGTTAGGGTGAACAGGCTCAGAATTGATAGAACAGTTCTTTCGAGCTTTTGGTGCGAAGTGGGGTATTTCTATCTCTTTCATCAGATTATGTTCTTCTATAAGATAGTCGACTGCTGCACCCATATTTTGTTTCTGTTGTGTATGAAACTCATCACCACTTCCTGGAATCGTTTTCCCGTCAGAAAATTGTATAATGTACCCTTGCTGCGCAGCAGTATTTTGTTGTTCAGTTTTATGCTGCTCTTCCGCTTCATCAAACTCCGCTTGCCGATCTTCGCTAACGAACTGCCGTTGTTCACGAAGGACAGAAACGAGATTCTGGACGAACTCTCGGGATTGCTCTTCGAGGTCGATTGTAAGTTCCCCAACCTCGCTTTCCACAGCTTCAGCTATCGACTTGCTCACAGTATCTTCGCTTTCTTGCAGGTGTCGAATCGCCTGATTGGTCTGTGCGACTTGTTCTGCGATTTCGTCCGACCGTCCGGAACGTATCGACTCCTTCGTAAGAAGCTCCAGCACATCCGGATTCTCGTCGAGGTCATCGAGGTCGAACTGAACGACAGAGACCTCTTCGCCGCCGTTCTGGTGGCGATTCTTCGTCAAGACCTCGAACGACTTTCCGTTTGTCAGAATCCCCCAGTCTACGTCGAGGACCTGTCGCATATAGCTCCGCAACTGTGTGACTTCTTTATCGCTCAGCGTTGACCGGACGGGTTTTGCTTCGACGAACACCACAGGCGAGTCGCCGACGAGCAGCGCGTAATCGACGTGGGTACTTCCCGAAGCCATCGGGACAGTGTACTCCAGTGCAACTTCCGTCGAATAGAGGTCCCACCCGAGAAGTTCCAGAAACGGCTGGACGAGTTTGACTTTCGTATTTTCTTCATCCATCTGCGGTGAAGATTCAATTAACTGCTGACACCGCTGTACGTACTCGTCAATCTCGTCCCGGTTCATTGCCTGAGTATTTGTCAGCAGCCCTTTTTAAAATAGTGGAAACATCTGGACGTGGCGTTTGTCGTACGGTACTGTGTTGAATCTGGTACTGCAAACAGCACGAAAGCCCCGAGGCTCTGGACTCCCGGGCACCGATAGACTCGCTCCGCTCGACTATCGAGGTCACGCTCGCGACTGCTCGCGTGACACTTGCTGCGCTCCTCAGCCTTCGGCTTGCGGTGCTTGCATCGTCCGGGTTCGTCCAGAACCTCGCCCCTTTCAGTCCACCCTGTAGCTTGCACGTCCGGCCGACACGGGTGGGACTGAAAGGGGCCGACAGCTAAACGACGGCGGACGACGTTAGCACTGGACGAACAACGTGAGGGAAGTGCGCAACGAGTCCCCCGAGTTTAGCTGTCGGGGGCTTTCTTGCTGTTCTTGACGACGGTTTCCCCTCAATTATCTCACTAAAACACTACTCTGAACAACGCTACTCAATACCACCAGTTCCGGCATCAGCATCGGGCAGGTCGTACGGTTTCACCTCGATTCCCAGCGCCTCCAGCGCGGCTTCCAGGTGCTCGGTTTTGGCGTACTCCGCGCCCGCCTCGACGCGAATCTCCTGTGCCTTGGCGAGTACTTCGCCCTTGCGTTCGTCGGGGAAGTCGAACTTGTCGGCGGTGAGTTCGATGACGAGACCGTCGTGGTCGCGGGTGTACAGCGAGAAGAAGATGCCGCGGTCGAAGACATTGTAGGTGTGCCCGGCGTCCTCGAGCGCCTGCGCGACCTCATCGAAGCGCTCGGGGTCGACGTTGAAACAGAGGTGATGCACACCGCCGACATCGGTCTGCTGGGGTCGAGCGCTCGACTGTCGGTCGTCGCTGACGAAGAAGGTGAGAATCGTCCCGTCGCCGGTATCGAAAAACAGGTGCTCCTGTGAGGGGTCGTCGAGGTTGGGCTGGCGGAGCACGAGCGGCATCCCCAGCAGGTCGCGGTAGTGCTCGATGGTCGCCTCCGCGTTCGAGCCCCAGACGGTGATGTGGTCGGTTCCGAGCGTGCGGAACGGGCTCTCCGGTGGCGCTGCCGTGACGGGAATCTCGCTCGAATCCTCTGGCATATCCACCTGTAGGGGCTCCAGCGGGAAAAACGATTGTCCACGGGTTCGCGGTTCCACTGTGTTTAACACCCTCACTACCGAAGAGAGTGATATGTCATCGAACACTCCAGTTATCGTCGAGGCGGTGCGGACACCACAGGGGAAAGAGGACGGCGCGTTCGCCGACGTGCGTAGCGAGGACCTCTCGGTCCCGCTCATCGACGAGATGCTCGACCGGACGGAGTTGACCGGCGAGGATGTCGACGACCTGCTCTGGGGCTGTGCCCAGCAGCGAGACGAACAGGGGAACAACCTCGCACGCGTCATCGCGCTCCTCTCTGACCTCGGTGAGGAGACGCCCGCCAGCACCATCAACCGCTGGTGTGCCTCCTCGGCCGAGGCCGTCATGCGCGCCGCCGACGCCATCGCTGCCGGACAGCGCGAGTGCCTCATCGCCGGCGGCGTCGAGTCGATGAGTCGCGTCCAGATGGGCGCGAACACCCACAACGTCCACCCGCGGCTGAACGAGCTGTACAACGTCGCCGAGCTGGGAATGGGGATGACCGCCGAGAAGGTCGCCGAAGAGTTCGACATCTCCCGGGAAGAGCAGGACGAGTACGCGGCCCGGAGCCAGCAGCGCGCCGCCGCTGCCACGGAAGACGGTCGATTCGGTGAGGAAATCGTCCCAATCGAAACCGAGGACGGGCTCGTCGAGGAAGACGAGGGCATCCGCCCCGACACCACTCCCGAGAAGCTGGCCGGACTCCCCACCGTCTTCAAATCTGAAGGGACCGTCACGCCGGGCAACGCCTCCCAGATTTCCGACGGCGCCTCCGGCATGCTCGTGACCAGCCGCGAGTTCGCCGACGAACACGGGTTCGACGTGCTCGCGGAAATCGGCGACCACAACGTCGCGGGCGTCGACCCGACCATCATGGGCGTCGGCCCGGTTCCTGCAGTGCGACAGCTCGCCGAGCGCACCGGCCGGGACATCGACGACTACGACCTCGTCGAGCTGAACGAGGCCTTCGCCAGCCAGGCGCTGTACTGCCAGGACCAACTCGGCTTCGACGACGACATCTACAACGTCAACGGCGGCGCAATCGCTATCGGTCACCCCCTCGGTGCCTCGGGCGCGCGCTTGCCGGTTTCGCTCGCCCACGAGATGAACCGTCGAGACGCCGAGTTGGGACTCGCGACGGAGTGTGTCGGCTTTGGACAGGGCGCAGCTATCGAACTCCACCTGCCCTGAAGGCTCAGTACACCACTGGCTAGGTTTCGGCATCGAGGCCACCGAATCGCTCGGGGTGATTTCTATCGCAAGTGCCGACCGGTTCGTCGTTGAGCAACGCAGTCGCATCAATGAGACGGTCCTCTCGATCACTCCTCTTCACCGCGAGAGAGGCGCGGCCCCGAAATCTTCCCACGGTACGTTATGGATTTCTGTAACAGGCTGCTCCGACTACCACGCCGCTTCGAGCACGTCTGCTATCTCCTCGGGCGTCGCATCCAGTCCCGGTGGTGCGTTCTGCATGAACGAGTCCGCAATTACAGCCTCCGCCACGTCCGAAAACTCGTCCCGTCCCGGTCCGTCCACGTCCCGCAACCGCGACGGCAAGCCGAGCGCGTCCCGGATTTCGGTCACGCGGTCGACGACCGCTGCTCGCGACTCCTCCGTGTCCTCGACACCGAGGGCCTCGGCAAGCAGGTCACGCCGACCGTCGACGTGTTCGAACAGGTACGAGAGGGCGTGGGGCGTGATGACCGCGTGGGCGGTCCCCTGCTGGAGCGGCGAGGTCCGGGAGAGCGCGTGGCCGAAGGAGTGAATCAGCGAGAGCGTCGTCCCGTCGGGCCTCGAAATCCCGTACTGGACGCCCAGAACTCCGCGGACGAGTTGCTCGTAGGTCTCCGCTGTGTCGTCACCGTCACCGAACGCAAGTAGCCCTTCCGCGAACGATTCGAGCCCCCGCACCGCGGTCCCGTCGGTGAACACCATCGAGTTCGCTGCATAGAGCGTTTCGATACCTTTGTTGAAGCCGTTCATCGCCGACGAGGCCAGTATCTCTCGCGGCGTCGTCGCGACGAGCTCCGGGTCGGCAAAGACCGCGTGGGGCATCAGCCCGGGGTGTGAGACGCCGCCGCCACGCTCCTCGTCGACCAGTCCGGACTCGGGCGAGGCGGTGATACCTGCCCCCTGTGAGATGTCTGCCCCGGCGAGAGTCGTTGGGACTGCGATAACCGGCGGCAGTGGTTCGTCGGGAACATCGATACTGCCGCTTTCGGCGAACTCGCGTCCAATTTCGGACCGCGATTTCTCCACTGCGGCGAGGACGCTCGCGACTGTGGCCGTGTCGAGACTGCTCCCGCCGCCGAGGCTCACGAGCACGTCGGCATCCACGTCGCGCATGCGCTCGACCGCGTCGAAGGCGGTGTCGAGCCGTTTTTCGGGTGTGGTCTCGGCGAACACCCCGGCCAGTCGGTCGCCGAGCCCGTCCGTCACCGGCCCGATGACGGCGTCGGTCGACCCGACCGTTGTCCCGCAGACGACGAGCGCACGTTCCAGTCCTGCCGCCGCGAGTTCGTCGCTGAGACCCTCCACACAGCCGGCTCCGTACCGGACGATTGGCGGGTCGTACTCGAATCTGAAACCGTCGGCTGGCGCTCCCGTGGCTGTCATGTCGTTGGTGTATAGGCCCTGAACGCAGTTAGTCTGGGCGGTCTCTCCGAGAGAGGTTCGTTTAGCAGTTTCTCAGCGTGTCGTGGAACTCTCTCCAGCCGCTCGGTAGCTGTACGGACTGATTGCCGTGAAAACTGCCAGACGAGTATGAGAGTTGTACTGGTATGCAAGATAGAGGGCGCATATCGGTCACTCGATACTAGTCATATCCGTGTGACGCAGGAGTCAAGTCCGATTCTTGGTGTTGCCGATTGGCACAAGTGAGC
>LKMJ01003053.1_pt1 | contig 15536 bp, 19 predicted proteins | sample 643391 | NCBI WGS metagenome assembly LKMJ01 (sample SAMN04112250, study PRJNA286221) | soda lake metagenome | biome: soda lake; feature: Kulunda Steppe; material: water; isolation source: sample PL-Br10 brine of Picturesque Lake | place: Russia: Kulunda steppe | collected 2010-07
AATTCGAATACCGGTTTACTGGGGAAGCACTTGGTCCCCAACTCTCAATTCGTTGCCGGAGCTGTGAGACAGACCTCTCTCACATCCCGTACCAGCACCTCGCTGTTTAATCTCGATGCTTCAGTGAGATAACTTACCACTGGTTAGCCGTTGTGGGGGTACTCGATCATGTGTACCGGTGACTTGTCAAGCGAGAGGTCCGGCGATTCGAGGGCAGATTCTGTCTCGGTTACTTCGATTTGTCTGGGTATGCGTCACCACCTGGATCGAAAACGATTGAACCCACCGCTACGACCGTCTCGAGCGACCAGACGACGGAGTCGGATTAAAACGGTGTGTCATCGCCTGAACCGTCACTCCGAGAGATTCGTATAGGTCGGCAAGGGGAGGGGCTCGGGTCGTCGCTCCCACGATTGGCTATCGGTTCGAACGGGTATCGCGAATGGGCGCCCTATCGCTGACTCCGGCGAGCGCGCGAATGGCATCAGCAGACGATCAGCGAGCGGCGCGCGGATCGACGACCCGGTCCTCATCCGATCGTAAGGACACGGTCGGCCGTTTCGACGAGTGCGAGCAGGTCGCCCATCGTCGCACGTGGGCGGAGTTCGCCCGCCTCGAGGTCGCGTGAGTCGAGACACGTCCCACAGGCGAGCAGCTCGCCGTCCTCGTTGACGTACTTGCGCACGACGCCGCGGGGATTGAACTTCTCGGCCTGCAGGTCGGGTGCCGTCACGCCGTCGCCGAGGAGAAACGTCTCCACCTCGTGGCCAGCCTCGAGCGCCTCGTTCGCGAGCCTGAAGGCGTTCCAGATCCGTTCGGGGTCGTCGGTTTCCACGATGAGTCCAAGGTGCATGGGTGTAGTAAGGGTTCTAAGGTGATCAATGAGCTACTGCCTCGGCTCGATTGATCCCAACGTCGAACCATGTCTCGGCGTCCAACACCGGGTCGGCGCCCACATCCCGCGCCGGTCGACCTTTGCTCCCCCGCAGACGACGGCTTACCCACGTTGCGAGCAGGGGCCGACCAAGCACGCGCCTCCGGTCCGCACTGCGTGAAAGGCCACAAACATTTTTATGCAAATCGATGGTCTAACACCGTGGAACCGCCGTTGCGTTCTCCTCCCCGAACAGGTTACGAACGATGTGTGCCCAAATCGAAGAAACCGAACCCGACCCAGATCGAGAGACTACGACGATCAGGTTAGACGGTCTCACCAAACGATACGGAGACGTCACTGCCAACGAAGACGTGACGTTCGCGGTCGATCCCGGGGAGATCTTCGGCTATCTCGGTCCAAACGGGGCCGGCAAGACGACGACGATTCGTCTGTTGCTCGGACTCATCAAGCCGACGTCGGGTACCGCAGAAGTGCTCGGTGCGGACATCCGCGATCGGCGGGCGCTGACCGAGGTGAAAGCCGACATCGGGTACCTGCCGGACGAGCTTGGATTCGAAGAGCGGCTGACCGGTCGACAGGTACTCGATTACTTCGCCCGGATGCGCGGCGACGAGCGACGAGAGGAGCTACTGGAGCTGTTTCATCCGCCGCTCGAGAAGCCGATCGAGACGTACTCACACGGGAACCGGCGGATGCTCGGCATCGTCCAGGCGTTCATGCACGACCCGGATCTCGCCATCCTGGACGAGCCGACGTCGGGTCTGGATCCGCTCAAGCAAGACCGCATGCACGCATTCCTCGAGGAAGAACGTGACGCCGGAAAGACGATCTTCTTCTCTTCACACGTCCTCAGCGAGGTGCAACGCGTCTGCGACCGGGTCGGTATTATTCGCGAGGGGGAACTGGTCGCCCTCGAGGACATCGACGACCTGCTGACTCAGAGCGGAAAGGACGTGTGGATTCACCTGGCCAATCCGGTCGTCGAGGAGCGGTTCGTGACGGAGGAGATGATCAACGTCGAGATCGTCGACACAACGGTCACGTTCACCTACATCGGCGAATACAACGCGCTTATCGAGCACCTCGGGAGGTTCGACGTCGAAAACATCACTATCAACGATCCCCAGCTCGAGGACATCTTTAAACACTACTACGGTGACGGCTCCGGATCGGAGGGATAATGGCAGCCATCCTGCGCAACGAGTCCGGACGGCTGCTCCGCGGCTCGGCGATCCTACTCGGCCTCTTCGCCGTCGTCACCGGGTTCTTCTTCGCCGCCTTTCCGGGCTTCGCCGAGGAAGCGGAACTCGTCGAGGAAGCGTTCCCCGAGTTCCTCATGGGGTTGCTCGGCTTCGAAGAGTTACACACGATCGAGGGCTTCGTCTCGGGGTACATTTTCCCACTGATACTGATCGTCTTCACCGGGATCTATTTCGCCTACGTCAGCGCTGGCATGATCGCGGAGGACGTCCGCACCCGGCGGATGGACCTCACGCTCTCGAATCCGGTCTCTCGCGAGTCCGTCGTGCTCCAGAAGGTCGCCGCACTGTGGGTCCCGCTGATCGTTTTGAACGTCGGGCTGTTCGTCGTACTCCTCGTCGGTGCGAGTCTCCTCGGCGAGGCGCTCGACCCCGTCGCCCTCACGATGGCCCACCTGCTCGGCGTCCCCTACCTGTTAGTTTGCGCCGGGATCGGCATCGTCCTCTCGGTCACCGTCGATCGCGTCGAGACCGCACAGGCTGTCGCGTCGGGTCTGGTGTTCATCCTGTGGCTGCTCGAGGGGCTGGGCGGAATGGACGATGACTACGAGTGGCTCGGCACCGTTGCTCCGAGCCGGTACTACCACCCCGCGGACGTGCTCGTCCACGAGGAGTACGCGTTCCTCGACGCCGGGATCCTCCTGGTGGCGTTCTTCGCGCTGCTGGGTATCGCCGTGCTGGTGTTCACGCGGAGGGATATCTGATGTTCGAAAACGATCGGTGTGACTACGACCGCACACGCAGCTCGCCAGAGGTGGCACCATGACGGCTATCCTCCGAATCGAGTCCAGAAAACGGGTCCGCGGCTCGATCGTTCTCATCGGCGTGTTCGTCCTGTTCTCGACCCTCTACTTCTCGATGTTCCCCGACGTCCAGGAGGAGATGGAAGTGCTCGAGGAGGCGTTCCCAGAGTTCTTCTTCGAGCTGTTCGGGATCGAGGCACTGCACACGATCGAGGGATTCATCGCCGCCGAGATCTACTCGTTCTTCTGGGTCGTCCTCGTCGGTCTCTACTTCGCGTACGTGGCGGCCGGGTTGATCGCGAGCGACGTCTCCGACAGAAAGATGGATCTCACGCTCTCGAACCCGGTCTCTCGCGAGTCCGTCGTGCTCCAGAAAATCGCCGGCCTGTGGGTCCCTCTGGTCGCGTTGAACGTCGCGGTTCCCGTCATGGTGTACGTCGGTGCGGTTCTCATCGGCGAGTCGTTCGACCCCGTCGCCCTCGCGATGGTGCACCTGCTCTCGATCCCGTACCTGCTGGTCTGTGCCAGCATCGGACTCGTGGTCTCCGTCCTCGTCGACCGCGTGAGAAGCGCCCGGGCGACGGCCATGGCCATCGTGTTCTTCCAGTGGCTGGTCGAGGGCGTCTCAAGACTGGACGACCAGTACGAGTGGATCGGTGCCGTGACGCCGAGTCGATACTACGACGAGACGGAGATTCTCGTTCACGAGCAGTACGCGTTCCTCGACGCCGGGATCCTCCTGGTCGTCTTTCTCGTCCTGTTGGGGGTCGCCGTCCTCGTCTTCACCCGCCGCGACATCTGAGCGCGTAGCTCCCCTCATCGAAGCCGTTCGAACGGATCAGCGGAGACGAACGAAGGCCCGGGCTATATCGGAACGGACGGCGTGGCACGAATCGATGACACCGAGCCGACGGACCGTGGTCCAGTTCGCGGGCGTAGCGGCGGGGGCGGCTACCGTCGGCTGGCTCACGGGCGACGCAAGGGCGGCGATCGACGACGAGAACGATGCAGACGAAGACGATCTCCCGGCGTACAGCCGATGGCTCGCACTCGAGGACGGCGCGCTCGAGTACACCTACGTTGACTGGGCAACCCTCGACGAATTCGTGGCGGACGAACTCGAGGAGGCCCAGCAGGAGGACGAGGGAGAGGTGCCGGCGGAGTTCGAAGCGGATCCGATGGTCGCGCCCGTCTCCGAGGGACTTTTCTCGCTGTACCTCTTCGTCGGCCTCGACCTGGCCGCGTTCAGGCTCGGCCGGATCCTGGATGGCGACGCGTTCGAGTCGACCGTCGAGGAACTACTCCAGACCGACCGAGGGCTCGTCGCGGCCGGGGCGATCGAACCCGACGAGATCGACGACCAGCTGACCGGCGAGCCGGAGTTAGATTTCATGGTACAGATGGAGCAGACGGACGAGATCGGCGAGTACGACGTTTACACCCCGGTCGGGGACGAGGAGGCGGCGATCGCCGTTGGCGACGACGGGCTCGTGGTCGTCGCCGACGACGACCCGGACGAGCTGGTGACGGTACTCGAGACGATCGTCGGCACCGCCGAGGGCGACGTCGAACGGGCGACGGATGACTCCGAGTCCGTCGAGTGGCTCCTCGAGACGGCCGGACGCGGCGACGTCGCCGTCGGCCAGTACGGCGGCCCGTTCGACACCGAGGACCTCGTTCATCCGGCGTTTGAACCGCTCGAGGACGCCGAGGGGTTCGTCTCGTCACTCACCGTCGAGGACGAGGAGACGTCCTCGGGTTCCTTTGCCTCGATCGTCGACGAGCCGAACGAGGACGAGCTCGCGGAGTTCCTCGGCGCCTCCGCGGACGAGCGGGAGATCGACGTCGACGACGATCGCGTCATCGCGACCGCCACCTGGTACGACGTGGACTGACGGTCGGCCCTCCGACGGTCCCCGCGAAGAACCGACTACCGAGTCCGAAACCCGATGCTGCACTGTCGGGCCTGCAACAGTCGTGCACTAGCGGACGATCGTCACTGATACCGGAGATCGTCGGGTGACCGTCTCCGCGACGCTCCCAAGCAGGATCCTGCTGGCACCGGATCGACCGTGACTGCCCATGACGATGTGGTCGACGTCCCGTTCGTCGGCGTAGGAGACGATCGCGTTTGCGACCCGCCCCGTTTCGTGGTCGGTTTCGATTTCGACGCCGCGTTCGGCCGCTTCCACTCGCGCCTTCCCCAGCAGTCGTTCCGTCTGCGACTCGAAGCTCTCCTGGAGCTGTTCGGCGTTCGCCGTGATGCCGCTCTCAATACCCGTCGCCGAATAGAACTCCCGGGGGTCGATCACGTGCAACGCCGTGATCTGCTCGTCGGGATACTCCTCGAGTGCGTACTCGAACACCGTTTTCGATTGGTCCGACTCGTCGATCGGGACGAGGACGTGTTTCGTCATGCCTTACCATACGCCGAATCTATTGATAAAATCCCTCTCTCGGCCTAATCTCCCACGAACGGAACGTGAACAACTAGAAGCGGCTCACACGGAGTTGCCCGACGGTCCGATCGGTCTCTCGAAGAGCGCGTCCGCGTAACCGTATCACCGTAAGCGACGTATCTCCCCAATGAACGACGAATCCCCGTCGATAATCAACGATCCGCCCGTGATGACGGAACTCTCCGCCGAGCAGCGCCACGCTACGGCGTCACCGATTTCCTCGGCTTCGTCGGCGATCAACCGCGCTCCTTCCACGTTCGAGACGCGACCTGAACGCAATCCATCGTTCAGAACGACATGACTGTTACGGTTCAATCGATGAGCCACCATCAGTTATACCGTGGCCGGTCCTGTAACACGGTATGTTAGACGGGAAAATCGCAATCATCACGGGTGGGTCGGCGGGTATCGGCAAGGCAATCGCAGCGGAGTACGTCGAACAGGGAGCCGAGGTAGTCATCGCGAGCCGCGGGGAAGAGCGAGGGATGGCGGTCGCCGAGGAACTTGGCTGCGAGTTCAGGCAATGTGACGTTCGCGAGTACGATCAGGTAGAAGCGCTGGTCGAGGGCGTCGTCGACGATTACGGCGGCCTCAACGTTATGGTGAATGATGCCGGCATCGGGAGCACGTCTTCGCTCCCGGAGATGGAACTCGAGGAGTGGCGCGATGTCTTAGACACCAACCTCGACGGCGTGATGCACGGCTCAAAGGCTGCGCTGCCGCACCTCCTCGAATCCGCGGGATGCATCGTCAACGTCGAATCGATCTACGGGCTCCGCGGCGGCAAGGGTGCCGCGGCATATTCGGCGGCGAAAGGCGGTATCGTCAACTTCACCCAGCAAGTGGCAGTCGACTACGCCAGTCAGGGCGTCCGGGTCAACGGCATCTGCCCGGGTTTCGTCGAGACACCGATGACCGAAGACCTGCTTGAGGACGACCGGTTCTACGAGTTTGTCCGAACGAGAACGCCCATGGATCGACCCGCCGAACCCGAGGAAATCGCTCCGCTGGCCGCGTTTCTCGCCTCCGACGGAGCCTCCTACATCACCGGCGCCAACATCCCCGTCGACGGCGGCTGGACTGCCTTCTGACGCGCCTCCCTCTCCGGACGCGTCGACTGACCTCGTCGTTCTCTAGGCGTCGCGGGATACCCGGACGCCGTATCCGCTACTCCGTGAGCACCATGACCGGAGCCATGAGCGCGACGCCGAGGACGATGCCGAGGAGCCGCTTGCGTCGCCCGCCGTCCGGCAGCTCAGCCCTGCGATCGACACCTCGGGAAAAATATCGTATAGGACGAGGTATATCATGTCCCGGCTGCGAATCCGAACCCGAACGGCAGGAACTCGTGAGCAACGGTGACAAACAGGTATGCGACTCCCGTGCCGATAGGCTGTGGAATGCTCGAGAAGACCGTCCACGCGAAAATTTTCCAGTTCGACATGCTGTAGATGTGCAACGGAACGCCACGAGTGCCGGTCCGAGATGGAAAATCCGTTCGAACCGGGTTCGGGCTTTATCTACGACGTTCTCGAAGTAAGTGTACAATGTCAATCGACGAACTCGAGCAGTACGGGCTGGTCCGAATGGACGATGCTGAGATTCGGTCGTTCCTCGCGAGCCAGGGGACCGGCGTGCTCGGCTTCCCGACCGCGGACGCACCGTACCTGCTTCCGATGTCGTACGGCTTCGACGGGGAATCGCGCCTCTATTTCACCTACCTCGTGAGTTCGGAGAGTCGAAAAGCGACGTTGAGCGAGCGGACCGACGTCGCGAGCATGCTCGTGTACAAGGCCGATACGAAATTCAACTGGCAGAGCGTGCTCCTGTCGGGGACCCTCGAGCAGGTTCCCGAATCCGAATGGGAGACCGTCGGGGACGCCACGGACGACACGTGGCGGCCGGACCTGTTCGAGACGGCAAACCTCTCGGGCGGGGTGACCGTCTACGAATTTCGGATCCAGGAGCGGTCGGGTGTCAAACACATCGGCCTCCCGCCTGGACTGGAGCGGTGACTGGACGGACCAGCGCGGGCCCGGAGATTCTCGAAGTCAACCCCGGTTCAATCCTGGCGGAGTTGACCACGTAGAGTGCGTGGAGCGTCGCACCCTGCTCGCTCGTGAGAGTGATCGCTTCGTCAATTGCCCGCCCGGTGCTCTCACGGCCGTCAGTCGGGACGAGAACGTCGGCGTACATGACACAGCGTCCACCAACGATCGGAATATACCCGCCCCACCGACCGTGCCGCCCGACGGCGGCATCTCCGTTCGCCCGGTCGCCGTCACTGCGGTGCCTCCTTGCGCCCGGTCAGCGTCTCGGGGTCCAGCCGAAAGTCCTGGAACGAGATTTCCTCTCGAGGTCGATCGAAGATGTCGACCGTCGGGATATCCACCGCCCACATTCCCTGCACGGCAACCGATTCGTGCGGAAGGTCTGCTAGCTCTTCGAGGTATCCGGTTGCGACGACGCTCCGCCAGCCGTCCGTCGTCCGGTCGTACGAGACGAACGACACAGGGTTGTCGATGACGTCGGTTTTGTGGGTGCCTGGCGGAAACGACAGCCGGAAGTACAGGGTTCCGGCGTCAGCAAGGTAGCCGTACGAAACCGGCAGCGAAGCCGGCGGCTCGGTGATCTCGGTCGAAAACGAGAGGACGCCGATCCCGCCAGTATCCAAAAATTCGTCGCGCTCGCCTTTGGGCATCTGTACCCAGCGGAGTCCTTTCATACGATACGTACGGTTCTGTCGATAAAAAGCTACAGCCACGAGGAGCTGGACTGTTAGGATATCTTCAACGGCTCCGACCGCGACGACGGGACGTCCGCAATTTTCCGATCGCACGCAGCGACCGTGCCGGAGGTGGGTCCGGCTTCGATTCGCGCCTTCGAGTTGGGGAAAGCGTTCAGGTGTCTCTCTCCTCAAGGACTGCTTTGACGGCCGTCGCCACTTCGTGGAATCCGTTCATGTTGAGCGGATCAGTCGTCACGAACACCCCACGTTCGTCCGCGATGAGCCGGGTGACGTATCCCCACTCGAAGACGCGAATCGTGAACTCGTACTCGCCGAGTTCGGAGCCACCGTAGGTCTGCTGGGAAGTGAACCCGAGTCGCTCGTTCGCGACGAACCGATCGAGGTCGGCGTCCTGTTCCAGATCGTCCCGGAGGTACAGCTGCTCGTAGTCGTCAGCGGTGAAGTACGTGATACTGCGCAGTTCGTCGCCGATAGCGGTTCGACAGACGCTGACCAGTTCCGATGCGAGTTCATCGGTGTTATCGGGCATCGACATGCGTGGACGTACGACGAAAAGGCACATATAGGGCGTTCCCGAAATCGGCACCGAGCACGACAGAACCCCCGCGGAGTCGGAAATTCGGCCGTTGACTCGAGTTACGTGCTGAGCGAGGACCGTTTGGACCCCGTTCGAGACGACCCGTGCCTGAACGTGACCGGTACGGCGGGGTTCCGTTTTATTGCCTTCATCGTAGAACGCAGTATCGGACGTCGCGGCCGCCGCTCCCGCAACCGGACGTCGGGGTCGGCGTTCCCGCACCACAACGGAGGATTAGACAATGCCATCACACGTTCTCGTTCCGACCGACGGGACCGAACACTCCACCGCCGGCCTCGAGTACAGTCTCGCGTCGTTCCCGGACGCTTCCGTCACCGCGCTGTACGTCGTCGACCCTAGTCATGACGACTACGCGAGCGTAGGTAGTAGGGACCCGCCGGAAGGGCGGGCCGAAGAACGGGGCAAGCGCGTCCTCGAACGCGCGAGCGAACGCGCCGAAGAGTACGGTCGCGAGCTCCGGACGGAACTTCGCACCGGGGGACCGCACACCGAGATCCTCTCGGTGGCCGCTGAAACCGACGTCGATCACGTCGTGATGGGGAGCCACGGCGAATCGCCGATCACGCGGCCGTTCCTCGGGCACGTCAGCGAGGCCGTCGTGCGCCGCTCACCCGTCTCGACGACGATCGTCCCGGAGTCCGCGACGGTGCTCCGGGACCGCGACCTTCCCGGCCAGATACTGGTCCCGGTTGACGGTTCGGAACAAGCCGAGGCTGCGCTCGCCTACGCTCTCGAGACGTTCCCCGACGGCGAGCACACTGCATTCCACGTTCTCCCGATGACGGTCGACCGGTCGCGAGATGCCATCTCCGGAACGTATCTAGAGGATGTGCTTGTCGACCTCGAGGACCGGGCCTCGGAGATCCTCGCGTCAGCCACCACGCTTGCAGACGAACTCGACGCATCGCTCGAAACGGAGACCGCAATCGGAAAACCGCCGACTGAGATCATCGAGTACGCCGAGACGAACGGCTACGACCAAATTGTCATGGGTAGTCACGGTCGATCGCTGTCGGCCCGCCTGCTCACTGGGAGCGTTGCCGAGCGGGTGACCCGGCGATCGCCGCGGACGGTGACGCTAGTTCGCGGGTCGTACCCCACGTCGACGGACTGACGCTCTGGCGCTCCAACGGGCCGGTTCGCGGCCCAACGCTCGAGAAGAGTGACGGCGGAAACCGGTCGCACCGTGGAGATGGTCGGATCGGAGCCAGAGCGTACACTCCACGTGTCGAATATGTGTAACATTTGGCGAGGATGCTGAGTGACCAGTACAGGACACGGATCCATCGATGAAAACAACAAGTACGTGTGGGTATCGACGTCGCTAACACTCCCGCTTCACAGAAACGAGATGGTCGTCCTCTCGTCGAGGCCGACCCATCAACCCCACCGGAACGCGTATATCTCACAGATTGGAGTGGTGTTCGAGATTTCGGTACCCAACAAGAGCGGACACGATGTAGGCCCTGACGCTCGGGCGTCTAGATAATGCGGTCCCGGAGCTGGTCGAGTTGCTTGGCGTTGTAGACCAGTTTTACTTCGTCGGTCGTCGGCGTGGCGACACAGGTCAGCCGCAGGTTCATCTCATCCATCTCCTCATCGGAGAGGCTGCGGTTGACTTCCATCTCGACTTCACCGTCAACCAGTACCGCCGCACAGTTGATACAGCCACCACCCCGACAGTAGAACGGCCAGTCGTAGCCTTCGGCCTCGGCCGCTTCGAGGATGTACTCTCCCTTTTCGACGGCCATCGTTCCGTGGGCTTTCGTCACCAAGTCGGCATCGGCTGCCTTCTCGAAGAGGTCGTCGTCCTCCAGCGACCAGTCTCTGTCCTCGATAACCTCGTAGTCGAGGAACTCGACGGTGGCGCCGACTGACTCCGGTTTCACGGAGACAACCGGAACCGGCGAGAACCGAACCGTGCGTTCGGCGACGCTCCCGAGCAGGTATCTCCTGAGACCGGTGCGGCCGTGTGTCCCCATCACAACGACGTCGATCCCCGCCTCCGCCGTGTACCCAGCGATCGCTTCGTGTGGCCGGCCGCTCCGCGTGGCTGTGACGACCTCCACGCCGGCGGCTTCGCCTCGATCGCGTACGTCGTCGGTCGGCGACGACTCCTTCTCGCGTCCGCCCGAAGTGACGTTAAGTGCGTGGAGCGTTCCGCCGACTTCGGTTACGAGGTCGATCGCGTGCTCCGTGGCGGCCTCGGCCCCCTCACTCCCGTCGGTTGGAACGAGGACATCAGCGACCTCGAAGTCTATGGCGGTGTCCTCGTGAACGGTCACGACAGGGATCGGAGACTGCTGAAGGGTCTGTTCGGCTACGCTGCCGAGCAGAAACCGACCGATCCCCGTCCGGCCGTGCGTCCCCATCACGACGACGTCGACGCCGTGCTCCCCGGCATAGTCGATGATCGCCCGGTGGATCGCCGCTTGTTCGTCGTTGATGATCTCGGTCTGCGGGGTGAGCCCGGCCTCGATCGCGACTTCCTCGATATCTCGCACGGCCCGTTTCGCTCCCCCTTTGTTGTCGGGCTCCCGAACGGAGACGACGGTAAGATCGGCGCCGAACAGTTCGGCCATCCGGACGGCGACCGTTCCGGCTCGCTCCGCCACTTCGCTTCCGTCCGTCGGGACGAGGATCTCGTCGTACATACACAGAACTACAGTCTCTGTCCCATATCAAACCCATCCGTTCTTCCAGTCGGAAGAGAGCTATCTACTCATTCATTCCGTCATCGTTGGCGCGGTACGACGCTTTTCGGACCGACGATCCCCGATCCAGGTTCGAAAGGAAAGCGACTTCGTCGGGGCAGGACGCGAACTCGGACAGTGTTGAAGCGATGTCGTCCCCTCCGGAACGCAAACGATGACGTCCGGATCGAACGTTCCCTCATTTAAGATATGAATCCGGGATCCGAATCGTCCGGTTCATCACGTAGAATTGCACGGAGCCACCCTTCTTCTATGGGTTAGGATTACAAGTAGAACTATTATGCAGAGCGGCGAACATCGTCGTTGAAAAAGATATGTCGGTAGATACGAACAACGAACTCACTCACCATCTGGCGGTGGGTATCGGTAGCGTCGTCTTCGCCGCATTGCTGTGGGTAGTTGGATACCACGAGCAGCGGGTCGTGGGAGCAGTTCCGTGGTTCCTCCTGGTTCTGGTGCTGATCGTCGGACCGACGGTAAGACTCTGGCCCGGAATCAGGCGCCGGTTCTCGGGGAATTTCCCCGTGAACTGGCGGTCGGAACTGGGGATCTGGTTCGCTATCTGGGGTGTCGTTCACCTGCTTTTTGTGTTCCAGGCAAGAGAGTGGGACGTCGTTGGCTACCTGGCCGACATGAGTCCGTGGGCTTTCGGTTCGTTCGTGGCCGTGATCATCGCGGTCGTCCTCGCGGCTACCTCAAACAACTGGGCCTACGATTACATGGGCGGGAAGGCGTGGAAGTGGCATCAGACCGTCGGTGCGTACGCAATCTTCTGGCTCCTCGCCGTCCACATCTATGACAGGGCCTACCTCCGACCCGGGTTCCCGTCCGACGACCCGATCCACTGGCTATACCAACTAACGCTCGTTCTTGTCGTCGTGCTCCAGATCGCTGCTTTCGCCAAGGTTGTCTCCCAATACCGGAAGACGGGTGAGTATCCCTCCGGGCTGAACTGATCGGCTCAACAACGTACTCACAGAACAGACTGTCGAGAAAATAGCCACCGAGATTGATGCTGAGATTGCAAACGCGCAGATGTTTTTCGACCTCATCATAATGGATTAAGTCGGATACCTCTGCGTTTAGCCGAAGGAAGAAGCCGACACGGTGGGCGACAATCTCCTGTTCTTTCACCGCATAGTAGAATCCTAGCTGCTGATTTCAACGTCGATAAAAACCGAGAAGGGAATTCGATCGGTTCGGTGAAAACCCGGAGTTCAGGCGATAATCCATCCGGCCACCACGACGTACCCGCCGACGAGTACCAGCATAGTGGGGACGAGCCAGCGATCCAGCCAGTCAGGAATGCCGTCGGTGGCGACGCGAGAAACGGTCACGAACGCGGCGAGAAACACAACTCCGGCACCGATCAGGTAGACGATGATGATGAGCGTCAACTCGAATGATGAGAGTTCAGCGAAAAACGGGACGAAGACCGCGATGTTTTCGCCGCTGAGACCGAGTCCTGTGACGGTGACGACGCCGATACGGCCAAGGGAGTTCGGCACGACTGGCAACCCCTCGACCGTCATTTCCGGCGGCTGGCGAAGTAGCCCCCACAGCCCCAAACTGAGTGGGACGACACCCAGCAGGAACGTCCACTCCTGTAGAAGTTCGGCTGCGAGAATCGCTCCGACAACCGCCGCGACCAGTCCGACACAGAAGCCAATGTAGTGTCCGACGAGCACCTCCCAGAGCCGGTAATCGTTGTCCGCGCAAAACGCGCCGATAACGAGTAGCGTGTCGAGATGGGTTACGGCGAACAACCACACACCCACGAGCAGAATCGTTTCCACAGATCACCGAAACCCTCACATCGAAACCGTATAGTGGTTTCTCTCCGTGAGTATCGGTCGTTGTATTTTACTTCTCTCTAAGGATAATCGTTTCACAGAATAACTCAGGGGTGCATACCCCTGTTGTAATAATAAGGTCTACCTCTTGCATGCCGATTTCAATATATCCACGATCTGCCTCGACGGAAAGTATGAGGATCTGCAGTCCTCTCATTTTGACTTCCATATCGGCCCGGGCCGCCCAAATCCGAGTCGGTACTACCATGTCCGTCGGTCACCGGTACTACCGGAGCACAGCTGTAAAATTCCACGGCCCGATTTCTGCCGCCTCGAGTGCCTCGTTCCGTTTCAAACGTTCCGTTTCGCTCCCTAAGAGCGTCGCAGGTCCGGGGCTGCCCCCTGTAACATATATGCCGCCGTCGGTGGTGGGACTGGAACGTACATGTACGACACTATCTTGGTGGCGACGGACGGAAGTGGCGGGGCGAACCGGGCTGTTGACCACGCCATCGACCTCGCGTCCACCTTCGACGCCGACCTCCACGCAATCTACGTAGTCGACACGAAACGGTACGGACAGTCGGTAGTGACAGACGACGGTAGCGTGCTCGAAGACCTCGAATCGCGAGGCGAGACGCTGCTCGACGAGGTCGAGACGCAATCGGTCGTCGACGTGACGCGCGTGGTGCGCAGCGGTCGACCAAGCGAGGAGATTGGCAACTACGCTGCGGAGATCAACGCCGACCTCGTCATCCTCGGGAACCGCGGACTCGGAGCGGGTCGCGACGAACGGATCGGTAGCGTCGCTGAGCGGGTCGTTCGATCCGTCGACCGGCCGGTGATCACCGCCTGAGAGCGCGAGCGGGGGTGTGTGACAGCCCTCGGGTCGGCCTGTCGCCGGTTCGCCCGCATGGTCGCGCCGGGCCGCGCCGCGGACTCCTCAGCTATGGGGTACTGTTCCTCAGAACGCCGTCCAACCGCCGTCGACGGGGATGTTAGCTCCGGTGATGTACGACGCCTGGTCGGACGCAAGGAACGTGGCCAGCGGAGCGATCTCCTCGGACTGGCCGTGGCGGTCCATCGGGTTCTGCTGCTCGAGGAAGTTGTAGAATCGTTCGTCTTCCACCAGATGCCTGTCAGACCCTCGATGACTCGTTCAGCAATTGCTGTCCCAATCCCCACGGAACCGCTGGTGGATGGTTTGGGTTATAATTACTCCCTCGTAGTAGGAGGCCGCGCATGACCGTCACCGTCGCCGGCGTGGTCAGCACTCCCCACGGCAAACACCCGGACGCTTCGACGCGCGAACTGTTTACGGACGCCGCTCACCAGACACTCGAGGACGCCGGCGTTCCCGTCCTAGACGTTGAGGAGCTCTACGCGCGGCGAGGACGACTGGCTTGTCACGTTCGCGCCGACGACGTGATCGACGGCCCGTCGCGACGACTGGTCCGTCCGAGGACGACGGCCTCGGCGGTTCCCGTCCCGTGAGGATCGCGAACGAATACTATCGCTTCTGACACCAACAAAACACACGTGGCACGTACAGCAGAATACGAGGAGATCGCGTCCGAGTCCGTATCCGACGCCGACTGGCACTCCCGGCCCCTCGAGGAGGTCTACGAGACGCTCGAAACGTCGGAACAGGGACTCGCGCCCGAAGAGGCTCGCGATCGCCTCGAGCGCGAGGGCCCGAACGAGATCGAGGCGGAAGAAGGCATTTCCCCGCTTCAGATCTTCATCGATCAGTACAAACCGGCGCTAATCTGGGTGCTGATCGTCGCTGCAGCGGTGATGGCGTTCGTGGGGCACACCATCGACGCTGGAGTCATCGCCGGCGTGGTCGTGTTCATCACCATCTTCGGATTCCTCCAGGACTACCGGGCCGAACAGAGCATTCAGGCGCTCAAGGAGATGTCGACGACGTACGCGCTCGTCAGACGGGACGGCGAAAAGACCGAGATCGACGCGACGAAGGTCGTCCCCGGCGACGTGATTTTCGTCGAGTCGGGCGACATCGTTCCCGCAGACGCGCGCATCGTCGAGGAGTCGAACCTGAGCGTCGACGAGGCGGCGCTGACGGGCGAGAGTATTGGCGTCTCGAAGGAGGCCGGCTTGGTTGAGGAGGACGTCGCGCTGGCCGACCGCAAAAACATGCTATTTAAGGACACGGTCGTCGAGCGTGGCTCGGCCACCGCCGTCGTCGTCGAGACGGGTCCCGAGACCGAGATCGGGCAGATCGCGACCGCCATCGGGGAGGCCGAGGAGCGAGACACCCCCTTCCAGGCCGAGATGGACCGCCTGGGCAAGCTCATCGCGC
>LKMJ01003054.1_pt1 | contig 15534 bp, 15 predicted proteins | sample 643391 | NCBI WGS metagenome assembly LKMJ01 (sample SAMN04112250, study PRJNA286221) | soda lake metagenome | biome: soda lake; feature: Kulunda Steppe; material: water; isolation source: sample PL-Br10 brine of Picturesque Lake | place: Russia: Kulunda steppe | collected 2010-07
GAGAAAGAGGATAATCCTAAAGTTTCTAAGGAGGGTTATTGGAACGGAGTATATCCTATTGAAGAACAGGTAGGCGAGGATAGGGCTGATGAGGAAGGAGTTTATAAGAATAGTAATGGTGATTATGTGAAGCCTACGTTCCCTGAGGCTTTTGACGCTCAGGATATTGAGAGGCTTCGTGAAGAGAATCCTATAACGTTTCAGAAGGAGTATTTGTGCCAGCCGCTTGCGGTTGAAGGGGACATGTTTGATCCGAATGATGTTATAGAGTGTTTTGATGAGTCGAATTCTTTCAACCAGGATGTTGATGATGATGCGAGTTATGTTATGGGGTGTGACTTTGCTATAAGTCAGAAGGGAGATTATTCTGTGTTCCTTGTTTTAGAGGTAAGCGCTGATGAAGATGCTAAACGTATAAAGTATATTGAGCGTGTACGTGGTTTAGCTTTGACGGAGCAGGAGAATCGTATCAAGCAGTTGCACCAGGTTTTTGATTTTGATGACATTATTGTCGACGAGACTAATTTCGGTGGTAGTGTTTATCAGAATTTGATGCAGGATGGTTTGCCGGTTACTGGACAGGATTTCAGTTATAAGTCTCGTAATAATTTGTTGATGAATTTGAAGTCGGAGATTGAGTCTGGCGGGATAGTGATTCCTCGAGGACAGGATTCTGGGAGCCGGACGAGGACGGTGACCGACACCTTGTATAATGAACTTATGGGGTTCGGACCGACTGAGACGCAGACGGGGCAGGTCTCTTATACGTCGACTGCCGCTCATGATGATTTACCGATTGCTTTGGCTATGGCGTTGCAGGGGGTTAAGGAGAAAAGACCGGTTCAGACATATTTTGCGACTTAGCGGTAATAAAAATAGGGTAAAGTTTTATAAATCTTGAGGATAAAATATATTATGTTGAGCAGGATGGATCGGTCAGTTGTGCACAAGCTTCTCCCACGTTTTAAGGAGAAAGTTTCAAACGTGAAAGATGAATACGTTAGGAAGCTCTCCGGTCGTAAAAAGGCTGCAGTGGCGAATTATCGTTACCGCAAAAGGCGTTTTTACGCGTGGTACAGTTCTCAGGGCGCAGAGTATATAGAATACTTGAAATTCTACACCGCTTACTTTTTCATTTATGGCCTCCTTCTAAATTACGCCCTATATGTCCTGCTCACATTCCCATTACCTTCGATAAACTTTTATACTGTTACGGCGTACGGTATAGTTTATTATTTTGTTAAAGAAGAGTTTACAGAAATTTTATCTATGATAATAGGAAAAGTTAAAGGTCGCGAACAATGAAGACGATAAGCCAGTTACTTTCGAAAAATAATTCTAGAAGAAAAAGGTCAACTTTAAAACTTACAAATCCGGAGTCCTCTAAGGGTGTGCCTGCGTCAGGTAGAGAGACGCCGATGGATGACAGAGTTGACGCAGCTAAGCTTGAACGGGCTTGGCGTAGAATACCTATAATTAATAACGGCGTAAATAAAATGACGCAAATGATTATGTCTAAAAACTGGAGGATAGAAGGAGAGAACGAAGAGTTTTTCAAGGATTTTGTAGATAATGTCGGTCAGGTCGGTACTACAAATGATTTTAACGAGATGCTTGAAGCTATTTTCCGTTACCAGCTTATTTACGGCGAGCATTATATTGAACTGGTTGAGGCTAAAGAAGATAATAGTATTGTTGACCTGACAATGGTTGATCCTAAGCGTATGGATTATGCGAAGAAAAGTAATAATAATATTGCGCTTGACAGGTTTGGGTCGCCAATAGGTTATTCCCAGACCATGCCTTTTGGATATAAGAGAAGGACTACAGAACAGATACACGAAGTTCCGTCTGATGTTTCCTTAAATAATAGAATGGAGATTTTCTTCCCGGAAGATCGTGTAGCTCACTTTAAGCTGTATACTTACGGCGAGGGATTTTATCCTGTAGGGCTTATAGAGCCTGCGTTTTTAGCTGCGGAAAGGAATTTCCAGTTACAGGATGATTTTGCAGATAAGGCTCATAATAGTTTGTTCCCTCTACGATATGCTAAGGTAGGAGACGAGACTCACGAGCCTACGCCTGATGAGATTGATGAAGTTCTGAAGAATTTGAAGAAGGCGAACTCTAAGTCTGAAGGAGCGCTTCCTTACCACGTGGATTTGGATGTTCTTGAAGCAGAAAATCCTGATATGATGATAGATTTCTTTGAGCATTTTGATAGTGAGATTGTGAAGTCTTTAGGGATCCCTAAGTCTATTGCTGAGGGTGAGGCTACACGTGTTAATCGTGCTAGCTTACAGTCTCAAATAAGGGTGTGGGAGGTTACTATGATGGATATTATACAGCGTACTACTAATACTATTGAGAATCAGATATTTGCACCTATTGCAGAGGAAGAAGGTTTCGACGATTATCCTGAATTCAAGTTCGAGTTCGAAGTGGATCCAAGACACCAGATTGAGAGAGCGACAAGATTTAGGGGAGATGTCAGTGCTACACAACCTAAGCCTCAGGGTAGCAGCCCTATGGGCGGTCCGGGATATCCGGATATCGGCGAGAAAAGTGATGTTCGTAGAATAGCTATAGAGGCTATGGAAGTTGGAATCGATCCGGAAAGTATAGGTATAAGTCCTGACGATTTAGGTATTGAGGCGGATAGCTTTGATGATGTGGAGCCGGAAGATATTGAAGAGGAAGAGGAGTAAAGAGGTGAAAGTTTTTTTATGAGATTATCTGATATAAAAACGATGGTGAAAACTCAGAAAGAGATAGCGAAGTCTCTTATTTATCTGTACAAGAACGGAAGATTTGTTGAAACGATGGAAAAGATGTGATAATTTATAATGGTAAAAGAAATTGAAGATTTAGACCTTGTGCCGCCTGAAGCGGCTCAGAGAAATGCGAGAAAAGTTTTAGATTGGCGTGAAGCTCATGAGGAAGATGTCAAAGGAATCACTCATGAAGGATGGGTGCGTGCTAATCAGATAGCTGAGGGCGAGGAATTAAGCTCTGATATTGTTAATAAAATGAGTGATTTTAACCGTTACCGTGAAAAAGGCGGTCTTGATGACGGGTTTGAAGATAAGCCTTGGACCGATCCAGGTTATGTTTCGTGGCTTGGCTGGGGTGGAGACCGAGGTGTTGACTGGGCTATGAGAATGTCTGAGCGTATTCGAAGTATAGAAGAAACCGGCAAGGATACTGTGACAACGTTAGATCGACGTTATGAAGGTGTTGAGAACACTGTTGAGAACAGAGATCTTGTTGCTGAGATAGAGGGTGCAGATGTAGAGGGAGACAGGTATGTTGATGCTTCAACTTATAAAGGGTATATTAATGGTTTAGAATTTGATGATGAGAACTGGGAGGCTGCTGTAGAGAGACTGCGGGAGACTCACGGTATGATTCATAGATTCATGTCTCATATAGCGAGCCATCATGCTACAGGGCATGACATGGCTGATGAAGTACCTTTCTTTGATGATCAGATAAGCGGTGATGCTTTTGAAAAGTTTATAGAAAACTTGGAAGAATCTGAAGATTTTGAGGACGAATCATTCATCAAATATTCTAAAGATATAAGCGAGTTTCATGATACGATTCATAAAGTGATGTATCAAACTTTGATACACGATAATGTTATGCATGACCGTGAAGAGCAGGTTGAAAAGGTTTTAAGCGAAGAGTTAGAGTATGATAGTTTCGAGGACTGTATAGGAAGTCATATCGACAGAGGATATGACGAAGATCAGGCGGCAGGCATGTGTTATGACAAGATGGATATGAGTGAAGAAGATATTGATGGTAAAATGTCGGAATCTGTGTTTCTTAGCCAGGGTATAATGCCTAATCATGAAAGTCTGGACGGTTTTGGAACTATGGAGAGCGACGAATGGTCCAGGCCATCGTACAGCGAGTTCAGTCAGTCTTATGATCTGGATGACGAGTTTGCTAGCCTAAGTAATGATGATAAACGTCTTGTAGCAGCTCATTTTGCGCGTGTTGACGCCCCTAATTATGAAGAAGCTACTTATAGTGATTTGCAGCTACCTCATCATGACCCTAGTACGGGAGATGTTAATCGTACAGCTGTTATTGCTGCGCGTCAAAGACTTCAACAGGCAGATATGAGTCAAGAAGATTTAGAGGCTATAGATACGCATTTGACCAGTCATTTGAGAGAGGATTTTGGTGAAGACGATATAGAAAGAGTTATAGAAAGAAACAGTGAGGAAGAAGATCAAACTGCCGAAGAGATAGAGAACGAAAAAGCAACATCCGAGACATTGAGGCAAGGACAGTTGGTATCGTTCGAACAAGATTACGGACGTGTTTTCGGAAGAGTTAGAGAACATCTTACAGAAGATAAATACGAGGTAGAGGTATATACTCCGAAGCTAGGAGGCGGATGGAGTAGCGCAGGTAAGCAAGAAGTATTATCAAGCGACAGCGTAAAGTTAGAAAGCAAGTTCCCTGAGTCTATGGATAGTTTTTTCAATGGTGGAAGTTCTGCAGAATCCAAAGTTGTAGAAGAGAACGGTGAAGATGATAACGGTAGTGAGGAGTTGTCTGATGAAGGATCTGAAGAAGAAAGTAGTGAAAAATTAGAGCCTTCTGAGGTTCAGCAAGTAAAAAAAAACCTCGACAAGTAGTTGAAGTACTATCTGAAGACGATTTAGACGAGTATCTCGTCCGAAAAAATTCGGAGTACAGTAAGGAAGAGTTTGAAGAACTTATAGACATTTTCTGAAGAACACATTTTTTGAACACTATTTCAGAGAATACATTTTTTTAATAGTTGTGATTTCAAAATGTTTGAAGATACTGATAGACTTGTAGTTAGAAAAGCCGTGGACGGTGATGACGCACTTTTAATTAGAGAGGGCGCAGAGTATAAGATGGTGCCGGAGCATGATGATTTTGAGCCGTTGTTAGCTCGCGGGATTTCTGAAAAGGACGAGGATTTTATTTTGAAGGGCACGGTTGTTGACAAGATTTTTATAGTTACAGATGTTATATATCATGAAACGTTTTTGGCTAATACGGCGTGGAAGGATCGTTTCCTTGATTTGAAGAAGAATTTTAATTATAAGCCTAGTGTTAGGCGGAGCGGCGCTATAGTTGTTGACAACGGTGAAGATGTTCTTGAGGCGGCTAAAGCATACAGCGAGTCTCCTTATTTTGGCGGCGTTTATGTTGAATCTTATAGTAGTGATGTATTTGATGAGAGAGTTTATATCGATAGGTCCGTGGTTGAAGAGGTGGATTTGTAGTTCATGGGTAGGCCTGTAGGTACTAGAGAGGTTGATGTTTCGCAGATTAGGCGTATTGCTGAGATGAGTAGTGAAGGTTATAATCGGCGCGAAATCAGTGATGAGGTAGGGGTTGCTAAAAGAACTGTCTGGTGTTATCAGAAAAGCATGCATTTTGTCTAAACTTTTTTAAATGAGTTCAGACACAGCGTTTGATGTATGATGAGCACCTTTGTTAAAAAGATTATTGGAAGGTTGAGTAGTTTTGTCAAAGATAAAAAAGAACAATATATGAGGTAGGTGTTGTGTCGATTTATGTTTTTACTACCTTAAATAGGTTACGTTTATAAATGAGTTCAAATTAAGGTAATTATAAGTCTTATGCCAGAAACGGATACAGTTATGGAAGATGCCGGGGTTTCGACCCAGCATCAAATTGAAGAAGAACTTCAAAGACAGAGAACCCAAAATCTTAACGATATTGAACTACCTTTTACTATAGAAAACGTTACACTTATGTCTCCGGGCACATGGAACAGTAAAGATTATAGTGCTGAAGAAATTAGAAGAGCTTACGAAAGAACTGATTTTTCGGACGCAGATGTTGTAAGTCTTTTTAACGAGCACGATGACAGCGACAGTAGAGATTGGATCGGAGAGGTAAAAGATGTCAGAGTAGAAGGCGGCGAACTTTTAGGAGATATAGATATTGTAACTGCTGAAGAAGCTAGGAAGCTTGCTTACGGAGCAAGGTTCGGTATAAGTCCGAAAGTTACTGGTAAAGACCGTGCGGACGTTATGAGAGATTTCCGTTACGACAATTTCAGTTTAGTTCTGGATCCTGCAGTGAAAACTACATATATAAACAGTGAACAACAGAAAAACAGCGACGACGCACAAGAGCAGGAAGTAAAAAATATTACGGTGAAATCCAAGATGTCAGAAGAACAAAAAGAAGAGCTGTCTGAAGAACAGCATGAAAAATTAAACACTTTAGTAAGCACAGTTGAAAACGCTGACGTGGAGGATCTTGCTGAGATCATATCGCCTTTTATGGCTATGAGCCCGGAAGAGCTTGAACCATATCTACAAGATGCTATGGAAGAAAGCTCCGAAGACAACTCAGGTCATGATGAGGAAGAATATGACGATGAAGAATACGAGGATGAAGAATCTATGAACGAAGAAAAAATAGCTAGTATAGCTAAACAAGCAGCTGAACAAGCTGTGGAAACAATGGGAGAAGAATCCCAAGAATCCAAAGAAATGGAAGAAGAAGGCGGAGAAGACGAACAAGGTCTGTCCGTTGACGATATAGCTGATAAAGTAGTTGAGAGAATTGAAGAAATGAGTGATGATGAAGAAACAGAAGAGATGAGTGAAGATGATGAAGAAACTGAAGAAATGAGTGAAGAAGAAGACGAAGATGAAGAAAAAGAAAACGAAGCAGTATCTCAACTGAAAGAAGAACTTGAAGAAGTGAAATCTCAGTTACAAGAACAAGAAACACAAGATAAAACCCCTAACCCTGGCTCTGAGGCAACTGGACAGGATGAGAAAACTCCTGAACAGCAAGTTGAAGAAATGAGTGAACAAGACCTTGATAAAGGAATGGCAAAAAGAATGCTTAGAGCACAAAAGGGAAGACTTCATTAATAAGGTGATTTAATTTACTATGGCAAGACTCGACGAAGAAGAATATGAAGAGCTAACAAGCGAAGAACTTTCAAGCACAACAACTAGTTCTGGTCGTTTCGAAAGGCTACAAGCTGAAGAATGGCTAGATCAAGTTGTACTTGACGCAGAACCTAGACGAAGACTTTTAGAGCTTTCACGTGAATTCAGTGAACTTGTAGGTAGTGGAGATAAAGCTATCACAGTTCCAAGAACGAACAAGGCTCTAGACATGTCAGATGACAGTCGTAAAGACGAAGCAGATTCCAGAAACTTTACAGAGATGGACACTCTAGACGGAGAACGTGTAGAGATTGAAGACGACGACTGGTATGAAGGAGGTCTGAAAATCTCCAAGCAAAAAGTCATGACTACACCTGTAGACGTTGCAGAAGTAGCACGTCATCACTTAGCAGAACAGATTGCTAGGGATGTTGACGAGGCATTAAGAGACGAAGCAATAGACGCAGTAAGTAATGTTACGACTGACGAAGGAGATGCTGGAGAAGATCTGCATTTACTGACAGATGCGAGCGATGACCACGTCATCGATCAAACTGAATCAGGACGACTTAGCCCTGACTCAATCGCAGAAGCTGCATCAAGAATTGAGGCAAACAATTGGGAGCCTTTCGCACTTGTAATAAGCTCCGACCACAAGAAAGATTTAAGAACCGACTCACAGTTCACAAACGCTGCAGAGTACGGATCCGACAATGTCGTTCTAAACGGTGAAATCGGAATGTATCTAGGAATTAGAGTGGTAGTGTCTAACACTATCGAAGGAGAAGCAATTATGGTTGGACAAGAACAAGAAACAGGTGCAGATGTTGCACAAGCATTAGTCTGGAAAGAAGAACCAGAAGTTAACCACGTTTACGATTTCGAAGACAACACACACAGGTTCTATTACGATCAGGCTTTCAAGCCGGCAACAATACAGCCTACAGCTCTTGCAACTATTCAAACAGTGTAAATCGCTCTCTATAATTGAGAGTTAGCATTTACCGGTAACACGCTTTGAGCACGCGTAAACTCGGTTTAAATCGAGTGTAGTGTGTGATGTGTGAAGCCACGTACTTTTTTATCCCCTTCTTTTTTATTCCGAGGGGGCAGTGAGCGGGAAACCGCAATCTCGGACGTTGGAAGTCAAAGCTTTGCATTATATGCAGGGATGGCGATGCCGAGTGGTTAGCTGCAACGGTACTTTACCGTGCCAAAAAACCCTTTATATTAATTTTTAATAGAATAACAGCGAGGTGAAAATAATATATTATGGCAAGAAAATATGGATTTAGATCTGGTTACGTAGAAGCTGTGAACATGCAATCTGGCGTTGTTGAAGTAGAAGGAGGAGAAGCTACAGTAAGTTTTGACGAAGCTATGGAGAATGCTCCAGCAGTTGCACTTACACCTACAGAGGAGGCTCAAGAAGGTTATGTGCCAGCAGATTCAGTTACAGAATCCGGGTTCACTGTTGAAGGTGACGACGGAGCGTACCATTATGTAGCAATGGACGATAGCAGATATTAAACACATTTATTTATTACTATTTTTTTCTACACGATAAAGATTAAGGGTTTTTTAAACGATTTTAACTAATAAAGGTTTTGTATACTATGACAGATTATTTAAATAAATATAAAGACGCTCTCCGAAACGGAGATACTGAGCAAGCTCAAAAATATTATAGAAAGTATAGAGGCAAAGATTCTACAGAAGACGAAGCTGAGAAAAGTGATGACGACGGTCAAGAAGAATCTGATGAAGATTTGAAAGATCCTTCAGGCATGACGGTTTCAGAAGTTAAAGATTATGTAGGAGATGATGCTGTGCTTGCTTCAGAAGTTTTGAAGTATGAGAAAGAAGATAAAAACCGTACGACTCTAGTTGATCATTTAGAATCGGTTTCAGAGTGAGAAAACTTTTTTCCTCTACTATTTTTACCGAGGTATGATTTTTTGAATGAGCTATTGTGATGTAAATCTTGTTAGAACTATTTCTGGCCTTGACAGTAATGATATTCGTGAAAGCCGTATAAGAGATATAAGAGATGACGTAGCTACTGCTAGATTGAATGATGACATCCAGACTACTGTCGACGAGGAAAGGGTTAGAAAGATAAGCACGGCTAAGAAGAATAATATTGATGGTGAAAATAAAACTTTCTATTTGAGAGAGCTTCATAATAGCTCGCGTTCTCTAGGGGATTTGAATAATAATGGTGATGTTGGTGCAGAGGATATTAGCGTGTGGATGCTTTTTGATAATGAGCGTCAAAATTTGAATGTTGAAGAATTAGCGGATGCTGACGAAGGAAAATTTATATTAGAAGAATCTGTACCTAAGGGAGCAAAGCTTTTTGTTAGGTATAAACACGCCCCTGTTAATGTTGCTGAACCGAATAAAATGGTTGAGATTGCTTGTGCGCAGCTGACCGGAGCATTCTGTTTTAGCAATATAGAAACTTCTAAGCTGAAAAACTTCAGTATTGGAGATGTAACTATACGTAAGCAGAGTGATGGTTTTGCGATTATGCATGACCAATATACAGAGACTTTGAGGCGTATTGTTAATAGAGAGCTCATACAGTTTGAAGATAATGAAAACAGTATAGAAGACGTGATAAAGAGAGATATGGCAGGTGATCGGCCGCTTGGTCAGGGCAAAAACACTCATGGGAGGTTTAGAAGCGGATGAGCGAAGATGTTTTAGAGGATATAGCTTATAAGCATGATAGGGATTTTGATGAGATAGCTGATGAGCTTTTTGAAGTTGATAAGACAGGTATATATCTTCAAGCGGTAGCTTCTTTTTTCGTTGCTTCTATAGCTTCTATAGGCTCTCACTTGGCTGCGGGAGTGGATTTGAGCACGGCTGCTCTTATTTTTACGGTAACGTTTGCCCCTAATTTTGGGTTGAAAGTTGTCGCTGAGCTTGTGAAAAAACGTGCCTTAGTCCATGGTATGCAGAAAGGTTATAAGCAAGGGCGTAAAGATGCTTTGTTGAGCGATAAGAGTTTGGCGCGTCTTTACAAATGGTCTAAAGTTTATAGGTCGTTAGAGTCTGCAACGTTCAGCGGATGATTTTAATAGGGTTTGATTTATTATGGATTATATAAATGATATTATTGGGAGTGGAGCTGGCGAAAAAGCCGTATTAGTTAAAATAGACGGTGATGTGAACGAGTGGGGTGACTCGGTTGATGAAAAAGAGGAAAAATATGAATTTAATACTGTTGTTGATAGTCTCAACCGTGCTGAAAACGAGCAGGATGCCGGGGATTTTATAGAAGGAGATATAAGATTTTTTGTAAGTCCTAACTGTGACGTTGATTTCGAGCACGGAGATATTATAGAGTATCAGGGTATGAGATACGATATAGATAGTGTTAGTACGAAGACTCTTGGCTCTAGATCTATGCATAAGGAGATTATTGCAGAAACTGTATAATATTATTTGGTGAAAAAACTAGGATGAATCGCGAAGATATTGAAAGTTTATCGGATGAAGAAGTTAAAAAAAAGCTTATAGAGCTTTATAATAATTTGAAGGCTGACAGCGAATCAGGTATGGAGAATATGGGTTTGTCGGCTAAAATGGTTTTTAAGAAGAAGAGAGATGGAGAAGTTTTAGAGGAAAAAAGTGTTGATATTTGATTTCTAAAGGTGTTTTAATATTACAGAAGAGGTAAACCGTAATTTTGGCAGTGAAGATTTAGCTACTTCTTCGGAAGATATAGAGTCTGTAGAATTGTTGAAAATTGATATTTCAGCATCTTCTGGAGGTCCTGGTAGTGCTGATCCTTCTGATTCTGATACAGGTAGTTTGACTGAGGAGGCAGGAGTTTACCTAGAAATAGATGTTGCGGAGAACAATGATTTTTACGTGAGCCTTGGTAATAACGGTTCTTTCGATTCCCCTACTCCTGGCGACGGTGAACTTGCTTCTGGTGGGAATGGCGGCCTAGTGGATGATGACGGAGATGAAGTCGCTGGTGGAGGTGGAGGCGGCTCGTCCCACGTTGAGATTGATGGAGACTATTTTGTACTACTTAGCGGAGGCGGAGGCGCTTCTGCAGCCGCACAAAGTGGTCTGACCGATTTGGCAGCAGCTGGTGGTGGAGGCGCCGGTGATGGAGAAGGGGGAGAAGCTTTCGTAGGCTCAGGATCAACTGATGATGGTCAAGATGGAGGTTCTATAAGTGTTGCTGATGCGCCACAAGGAACTGGTGGGCGCGACTCTACTTCTAATGATGGTAATTTTAGCGTTGGTGATGCTCGTACTGGGAATATATGGGTTGAGGATTCCGGCAAAGTGTTAGTGGAAAGCGAATCTGATGCAGAGTTCAGGTTTGGAGCAGAATATGAGATATTATCTTCAAGTATAGGTAAAAATTTGCAGTTGGAGCCTGGTTTCGAAGAGGTTGAAGTTACTGCAGACATACAAGAAATTATTTTAGACGACATAGATTTCTTTGTCAGGTACAGAGAATCTGGCGAATCGGAATGGAACGAGACTGAAACGGTAACAGTTTCGACAACTGGAGATGTTACCGAGACTGTTGAGGGCTTGCAAGAAGGTACAGAGTACGAGTTTCAGGGCGTATTAGTAAAGGATGGTAATGAAATTGATGATACAGATGTTGAAACAGATACTACAGGTTATAGGCTGATTGTTTCTGAAGATTTAGGTTTTGTAACTGATTTTTCGTGGGTTGTTCCGCAGGGTAGTTACAGGATTTCTTCAACTTTTAAACAGACCTTTCAAAAGACGTATGATAGCGCTAGGAAAGAAAATATTTTATTCAGCCCAGATGACTCTTTTATACTTTCTACAACCGATTTCCAAGGCGGTTTCAAAGTTTTTGACGGCGAGACTTATGATGAAATAGCTCATGTAGACGATATAGATGATAATATAAACGGTTCGTCAATACAGCCGGACTCTGAACATATAATCATAAATCATGAGGACAGGATTCATGTTTATGAAACAGATAATTTCACAGAGGTCAATTCTTTTGATTTGCCTGATTCCGCATCGAACAAAATAGCTGGCGGGCCGGGAAATGAGGAATTTGTTGTCGAAACCGGTGACGGTGTTGGCTTACTGGATATTTTTTCAGATGATAACCCGTCGTACGAGGCTACTTATGACGAAGAAAGCGATATTGAGGATATAGCTGCTGATAGGGAAAGAGATATGGTGGCTGTTGCCTACGGCGATAAAATAGATTTGTTAGACGGTTTTGCGCTTAGTCTAGAGGAAACTATAAATACGTCTAACGATACTGTTTCAGTGGTTTTTGATAAAGAAGGAGATTACATAGCGCGCGGTGGCGACTCTAGCTTACCTATTATTTATTCTACGGACGATTATAGCGAGGTAGCTGATTTAGAGTCTGATAGTGTTAGCGGATCAGATCTTGAATCTGATAATTTGAGTTTTTCTCAAAATAATAGTTTTATCGTATCTTCGGGTAATAGTAGCAGGGTTCATGTGCATGATGCTCAAACATGGAGCGAGCTTGAGGTTTTAGAAGCGGATGTAGGTGATACGCTCGGTTTTTACGGACTGGATTTCGCTTACAATAAGAATTCTTTTATATTGGCCGGTAGTGAGGACGAATTTTCTGACAGTGAGGCGCAGTTTGAGATAAAATCTAGTTTCACCGAATTGGTTATGAACGAGTTTGTATCTAGCTCTGATTTTGCAGATTTAACTAAGATATTTGAGGCATGGGATCGTGTAGCTGTTTTGGAGGAGGCAGAATCCGATGTGTATAGTATAGCTTTTGATGAACAAGGTCGGTATATGGCTTATTGTACGGAAGATTCGAATCTTTTCGTCCACGACTTTGAGTCATGGTCTTTAGAGCACGTTGAAGAGGATATGTCAGGTTTTAGAAATCACCAGGTTAAGTTCAGCCCGAATGGAGAATATTTAGCCGTTGCAGCAGATGCTGGCGGGTTGATAATATTTTCAGTGCCTGAGTTTGAGGAAGTCACGGTTTTAAGTGAAGGAACTAATGATTGCAGATCTGTAGATTTTACAGAAGATTCTTCTAAAGTAATATATGCTGAGCAAAGTGAAGAAATATTTGTGCACGAGGTTGGCGGGGACTGGCCTCTTTTAGACAGTTATGATAGTCAGGAATCTTCCAGCTTGCACACTATATCTGTAGACGATGAGAACGGTTATATGTTCCACACAGGTGGTAGCGGCGATATTTGGAGAGTAGATTTCCCCGAGTTTGAGAACGAGGAATTATTAAATGATTTTTACAATTTTTCGCGGGATATAGAGCATTCTACGAACATTGATCTCGTAGCTTTTGGAGGTTCAGATGATAGAGGGACTGCTACTACTTACGATGGCGAAGATACTATCTACTTTTCAGATATACCTAACGATGAAAATGTAGGGTATGTAAGTTTTACGAATAGGAATTCTTTCCTAGCTTTTACAAGCGAGGGGGGGGAGGCAGTGGTATATGATATTGGAGAGGTGCCTGCAGGAACTAATTTTAATCCTTGGGATCTGCGTGCAAGGTTGGATGATATGGATGGTGTGCTTCAAGATATACAGTTCAGTGTAGATGATCGTTTTGTGTCTATTGGAGATAGATCGGGATCAGTATATATCTATAAAACTATGTTTTATGAGCCTTTGGCAGAGAAAATGGCTATGCAGGACATTTTTAATACTGAAGTACTCAAGTTTTTATTGTCGTCAGAAAGCATTTTTACGACCGACAACAGTTTATTCGCGGTTGAAAGACTTATAGCTGATGTAATGAGTGTATCGGACGATTATAGTTCGTCTGCAGGTTTGGAAAGAAGTGTTTTTTCAGAGATAGTGTTTGATCAAGAAGTTTTACAAAGAGTTGATTTTGCTAAGACTATTACAAACAGTCTAGATATTAGAAGTAGTCTTTTCAGAGAGTCTGTTTATTCGAGGTTTAGATCTGAAGAATTATCTTTAGATGATTCTGATCGTTTAACAAGACTTATAAGAGAGTTTTATAGCGAAGACGTGCTTTTTGAAAGTTTTGTAAGAGATTACAGTCTTGGAAAGCTTTATTCAACAGTTGTGTCTTTTGAAAGCTCTGCGGATTCTTCAGCTGTTTTTGACAGACAGCTGAGTGCCGCGGTTTTCGCCGATTCTGACAATATTATAAATGCTGTTTTTGATAGGCGGTTAGACGAAATTGTGCATTACGGTGCCGATCTTGATAGTAGTGCAGAACATCATAGAATTTATACTGACAGTCATTGGCTCCTAGACGTAACAAGATTTAGAGCTTCTAAATTGCTGTCTGAATCGTTTATAAACGCTGAAAATAGTTTTTATGCTACACTATTTACTGAAGCTTATACAGAGGTTGCTGTACTGGACGAAAGTTACGATGGTAGAGCCGCATTATTTAGAAGTGTTGATACAGAATTTGTGATTTCTTTAGCGCCAGATATAGGTTTTGTAGCTCTTTATACAGAGACTTTGTTTTTGGATGATATAGACATGTTGTACGTGTTTACTGCTGCTAAAAAAATGTATAATGTACAGATAGGTTATATGGTTAAGGATGTTATGGCTAGTGGCGCATCTCCTAAAACGGATCTAAGTTATGGCTCATACAGTATAGAAATTAGTTATGAAGACTAATAAAAGACTATAGTTGAGGGTTTTTTATTAATGACGTTAAACATTTTAATTTGTACTATAAGGTGTAAAAATATATAATGGTAGTATTAGATAGTGGAAAAGAAGAGATCATTAGCCTGATAGCTAATGGTATAGAAGGTGCTGAGATATCAGGTATCAACATTGGAGAAGATGACACGGATGTGGATGAGGAATTAGACACTTCTCTTGGAGACGAGTTAGATCGTATAGACGATATATCAGCTTCTCAAACTGACAATACAATGGAGCTTGTAGCAGAGTTCACAGATAACGAAGGAACTGTTAGAGAGGCAGGTTTGTACACTGACGATACTGATGATACGCAGATCAGCCGGCAGGTTGTAGATGAGATTAATTTACAGTCTGATGACACTTTAGAAGTTACTTTTGAGCTTGAAGCAAATTCGGCATAGGATAATTTTTTCCTATTTTTTTAAGTTTAAAGGTTAGAGTGTTGGCAGATATTGAAAGAGGTTTTTATTTATGGCTAAAAATTTGAAACTAGGGCATATACCGGAATTTGAGCAAGGGAATACTGTTAATTTGACATCTCGTATAAGAGATTCTGACGGCACTCATGTTACGCCCGATCATGAAAACGGCGATTACGGTGTTAGTATCAGTGTTAAGCGTTCTGAGGGTAGCGATTATATAGTTGAAGATGAAGAGATGGAGCGTGTTGAAGGTGAGACGCCAGCGGTTTTCGAGTATGCTTGGGTTACAACAGGTTTGGAAACAGGAGAATATTATATTATTGTAGAGGCTACGGTTGGCGGAGACCCTGTTTTGAATCGTGATAGAGTGATGCTTACAGATATTTCGGAGTGTTGACACATATAAATTCTTTTTATAAATGTGTTTAAACAAACGGTTTTTCGTAAAGTAATGATGATTAATGACGAATACTATATAAAGC
>LKMJ01003055.1_pt1 | contig 15534 bp, 13 predicted proteins | sample 643391 | NCBI WGS metagenome assembly LKMJ01 (sample SAMN04112250, study PRJNA286221) | soda lake metagenome | biome: soda lake; feature: Kulunda Steppe; material: water; isolation source: sample PL-Br10 brine of Picturesque Lake | place: Russia: Kulunda steppe | collected 2010-07
AGACAATGTATTTGGCCTGAACCAAACCTTCCACGAGAACAGAGACAGCAAGGGAATCGGGCTCTATCTGGTCTACAACCACATCACAAACCTGGGCGGAAAGATTACCGTGGAGAGTAAAGTGGATGTGGGAACGACGTTTGAAATTACATTTCGGGGATAGAAAGGGCTGGGAGTTAGAAAATTATCCTTTCACCGATGGGCTGGAGAGCCGATACTTGTGAAGACAGAGCTGTAAGAACAGGTTGAAAGGCAAAGTGAAGGCCTTGCATAAAAACGGGTAATACTCCTGGATTTGCAGAGGCAGGCTTAATGAAGGATGGAATGGCTTTATTTCCTGAGAAATCTCTGCTGATAAACAGTGATACATAACACAATCACCGTAAGCGGTATAACAAACCAGATCATCACAGAACTGAATACCGGAAGTGCATCGTGGTGGGTGGCTGCCAGTATCAGGTAGAGCGTATATGCAGTATAGTATCCCAAAAAGAGGATCCCTTCACCGCGGCTGATGATTCCACCTGTGAAAAAGATCGGCAGACAAGCCAGGGCGACGGCAATCATCACAGGTATATCGAATCTTATCAGTGAATCTGAGATGTCGATCCCATCGGCGGCAAACAGTGCTGAAATACCCAGCACGCCCAGGATATTAAAGATATTGCTGCCAATAACATTACCCACGGCAATCTCACGTTCACCGCGAATCACAGCCATAATGGAGGTAACCACTTCCGGCATGGATGTTCCCGCGGCAACAATGGTTAACCCGATGATGGTTTCACTCAGGCCGAAATTTTGCGCGAGATAAACCGCACCATCCAGGAACCAATTGGAGCCTGCCATCAGCAGCCCAAGACCACCGAAAGCCATGCTAATATTCAGAAGCCATCCCTTCTTTTTGGCAGAAATCTTATTTGTCTCTACAGATTCAGATCCAAGCTTTCTACGGCTCCCCACGATCAAGAATAATGTATAGATGATGAGTCCGGCAGTCAGCACAATTCCCTCGATCCGGCTCAGCACTCCATTCAATGACAAAAGCAATAGAACAACCGAAAGAATGATCATAAAGGGCACATCCATCCTCAGAAGCTTTCTGGAGACAGAGAGCGGCAGGATCACAGCCGATATACCAAGGATAAACAGGATGTTGAAAATATTGCTTCCCACCACCGTTCCAAACGTAATACCCTCCTTGCCGGTCAAAGACGATTCAATCCCCACTGCCAGTTCGGGAGAGCTGGTCCCAAACGCCACAACTGTCAGACCTACAACCAGCGGTGAAATCCGGAAACTGAGGGCAATCCCGGAGGACCCTTTCACCAATAGCTCGGCTCCTATAATTAGAAGAACAAGGCCAGTTATAAATAGAATGATGGTCATGAAAGCAAAAGTTTGTGTGAGGGCTAAGTCCCTAATCATATTACAAAGATCTGCTATGATAAGACGAATCAGGTAAAAGTTATAGCATATTGAATATTCCCGATTTTTTAATAAATCAATTACAGAATTACCGAATGTTTAAACAATATGTTACTGTAATAAGTAATTCAAACACCTGTGCAATTGCATGGAATCTCCCGGGATTATATGAGCTCTCTGGGCTTAGTTTTTTCAGTTATCCGATTAATCGTCTTTTTCTGAAAATCTTTCCACAGATAGAAATGAAAAGATGTTGTCATGCTTGTTTTACCGCCTGATGATATCTCTGTTTTACTGTATAACTATTGCAAAACATTCTTGGTTTTTTCTATGCTTTCGGCGGTGAAATATAATCACAACCTAAATCGACATATTTGGGTTTTATAGACACTTTTTTGTTTCAGGTAAAACAAATGCCATACATCTTTTGCAGGCTTGATTGGAATACGGCATTCCAGCCCTTTACAAACTTTTCAAATCACATCGTTAATTTGCTCACTTCTTTTGATGTCAGCTCTTGATCTGCATTGGTTTTTCTGCATTTGAAAACAAATGTATTTATACCTTCTTCGTTCGTAACTGAATACTCACCACCGATTTTATCAATCATAATGTTAATCAATGTATATCCCAGTTTACCATCTTTATCCAATGAAAAATCTTCGGGAAATGGATGCCCGTCGTCTGAAATTGAGATGAACAAGGCATCATTTTTTTCTTCAATTTGAAGAGATATCAACCCGGTTTTTTTATTTCTGAAAGCGTGTTTCACGATATTTGAAACAACCTCATTTATAAGGATAGAACAGTTTATAGCCAAATTAATACTAAGCTTAACCTTCTCAGAATCATTTTTTACGGTTATATCTGTCTCAGTACCTAATGAACTGACAATTGATTTTATTAACGATAAAATACTTGCGGGTAAATCCACTTTAGAAAATGACTTGGATTTGTATAAATGCTCGTGGATATTTGCAATTGCTTTAATTCTGAGTCCGCTGTCATTTAATTTTCCGGCCAGTTGTTCGTCATTTTCATTCACTGCTTGTAAAAATATCATGGAAGAGATCGTGGCAAGATTATTTTTAACCCTGTGGTGAATTTCTGTGAGAAGTATTTCTTTTTCTTTGAGCTCCTGCCGGATTTTTTGCTCCATTTTTTTACGCTCGGTGATATCATCCTGAATTGCTATAAAACCCAGCACCTCTCCATCATCATTTATAATCGGGTTACTTGAATAGCTGATATTGACCAATTCATCTGATTTTGTACGGTTCACAAGTTCACCTTTGGCTACGTTACCGGCCAAAATTGTATTCCAGAATTCTTTATAAAAAGAATTATCAGCTAATCCCGATTTTAAAATTCTTGGATTTTTACCCACTGTTTCTTCCAATGAATAACCATACAATTCTTCAAATGCCGGATTCACATACTCAATGTTGCCATCCACATCTGTGATAAATACCGGGTTCGGCGAGCGATCAATTCCCAGCTTAAACTTTTTCCTATCCCGGCGCGCCTGATGCCGTTCACTCACATCGTGTATAATTGATAAGAGCAGCTCTTTGCCGTCAATCACCGTTTTACCACTGTAGACATCTACATTTTTAACAGCTCCATCTGCCAACCGGTGCATAAAATGAAAAACATTGCGTTTAGCTTTCCTGGCATTGTCCATATCCTTTTTTATCTGTTCATAGCTAAGGGTATTTATATCATTAATATTCATCTGCTCCAGTACCGACATCTTCCAGCCATAAAACTTTTCTGCGGCCTCATTGGACTTCACTATTGCCCCATCTTCAGGATCAATAACCAGCATAATAGAATGGTCATTTTCAAAAAGACTTCTGTACCTTAACTCACTTTCTTCCAGTTTTTTACGGGCGTAATGGCTTTCCGTAATATCTTCAACAATAATAATACCACCATGTTTTCTGCCTTTTTTTTCACTGATCATCGGTGCAGTAAAAGCCCGAACCGGTGTTATTTTATTTGAGGTGACAGAGCTGTAGAGACCTTCAAATTCTCCTTTCTCTCCACGGATCGATTTTTTCACGATTTCCGCTACCCGTTTATCGGGAAGTATTTTCATATCCAGGCCAATCAGCGAATCCCGATCAGAGCCTATAATTTTAATGAACGCCGGGTTACACTCGGTAACGATCCCATCTTCATCAAAATGAACAATGCCAACCGGTGAGTTTTCAAATATCAACTCATAAAATTTCTCTGTTTTACTAATACCATTTTTTTCTGATGATGAAGATGCCAGGTAATTTTTACAATCTGACAGTACCTTCTTCAATTCATTTTTTTCCTTTGAAGTCATTCGCTGATCTGACACCAAAACCTTTTCAAGCCGGTCAATTTTTACCCGCAGATCTTCTTTGTCACTCATTTATTGCCCCATATTTTGTAAAATATGAATGATTATATGCATTTTTGTGCTTTTAACGTAATAAATGGGTAATAAGAAGAAAATTTTCAGAAATTTATCAGATCAGTACATGAATTTTCCGTTAATTAGCAATTGGGTGAACTATCTAATGTATTTATAGGTATTGGAACGGCAATTTACAATAGAGTCTGCTAAACAGAACTATTCATTTAATGATATAAAGAATGAGCCAACAAACAGACGGTACACTGCAGGAACAGGTTGATGAAAGAGAATCATCCGTGCAGCAAAAGTACGGTACCTTTGCCGGAGTATTTGTTCCTACACTCCTAACTATTCTCGGGGTAATTCTGTTTCTCAGACAGGGGTGGGTAGTAGGTAATGCAGGATTGCTCGGTGGCTGGCTTATCGTAACTATTGCCTTTATTATTGTGGGTTTTACAGCGCTCTCCATGTCTTGCATTACTACCAACATTCGAATTAAGGCGGGTGGTGCTTATTCTATTATTTCCCAGTCTCTCGGTCTGGAAGTAGGTGGAAGTGTAGGAATTCCTCTCTACCTGGCTCAAACATTTGCTATTACCATGTATATCTTCGGTTTCAGGGAAGGTTGGCTTTATATCTTCCCGGGCCACTCTGCTCTCCTGGTTGACATCATTGTGTTTGGCACACTTTTTACTATTGCATTTATGAGCGCAAAACTTGCTTTCCGTATCCAATACATCATCCTTGCGGTCATAATTGGTGCACTTCTCTCTGTTGCCGGCAGTGTGTTTACAGGTGCGATGGAGCACGATATTCAATGGTGGGGAGAATATCCCGGAGCGCCGGAAAACAATTTTGAAGGTGTTTCTTTTTGGGTAGTATTTGCAGTAATGTTCCCTGCTGCCACCGGAATTATGGCTGGAGCAAACATGTCCGGAGAGCTAAAAAACCCTAAGAAAAGCATCCCTATAGGAACCATTTCCGCTATCGCAATCACGTACGTTATTTATATGGCATCAGCATACTGGCTGGCCCGGGTAGCCCCTACAGAAGAACTTGTTAGCAATTACAACATTATGATTGACAAAGCATTTTGGGCACCCGCTGTATTGGGCGGACTTCTGGGCGCAACATTTTCTTCTGCACTCGCTTCTATTGTAGGTGCCCCAAGAATACTGCAGGCACTGGGAGATCACCGAATATTTCCCGGCGGAGAGATGTTTTCAAAACTTGCCAAAAATGGCGAACCACGGAATGCAATTCTACTAACAGGGGGCATTGTAATTTTCACCTTGCTGCTGCGTGATTTGAATACGATCGCCCCGCTCATCACCATGTTTTTTCTGATCACATATATGATGATTAACCTTGTGGTTTTTATTGAGCAGCGCATGGATATGATTAGCTTCCGCCCTACATTCCCGGTTCCTAAGTTTGTACCTGCAGTAGGCACTATTGGCTGTTTGTTTACAATGTTCATTATAAATCCCACTTTTGGCCTTGTTGCATTAGGTTTAGTGATTGCAGCATATCTTTATTTAACCAATCGTGAGCTAAAGGTGCCTTACGGCGACATGAGAAGTGGTCTTTTTGTATCGCTGGCAGAATGGGCTGCAAAAAAAGTGTCTCTTCTGCCTTCTGAGAATGAACGCGCATGGAAAGCAAATCTTCTGGTACCTGTCCGAAGTTCAAGAGAGCTGCGGGGTACATTCAGCCTCATCCGAAACCTGGTCTATCCTAAAGGGTCAATTAAGCTGATTGGAGTTTCCGGAAATAAAGCGTCCGGAAATTTACGGGAAGAATTAACAAACCTTACTGCTGCGTTCAGGCAAGAAAATGTTTATACACGCTGGTCAGTCCTCGATTCAAGTAATTACAGAGAAGCGATTATTGATTCTCTTCAAACACTGCAGGGTACTTTTTTCAGACCCAACATTCTGTTTTTGAGGCTTCCTTTGACCAGCGAACATGATCAGGATATTCTTACAATTATCAATGAAGCCACAACAAATAATATGGGTATACAGCTTTTTGTGGAAGATCCTGTAGCAAAACTGGGGCGCAGTGCTACTGTGAACGTGTGGATTCGTGAGCAAAGCCCCCACTGGGACCTCTCTATGGATCTCGGTAATATTGACCTGGCCCTGCTCTCCGGTTATAAACTGTCCAAAAACTGGAATGCTTCTTTACGAATAATAACAGTTGTTGAAGAATCAGAGGTTGAAAAAGCCTACCAATATCTTGAAAACCTGCTTGAGTTGTCGCGACTGAAAGGTGCAATTCCCCATGTTGAAATAGGCGATTTTAAAGAAGCTCTGAAAAATGCCCCTCAGGCAGATGTTGATTTCTTCGGCCTTGCAAAAGATCCCGATTTCGAGCAATATCGATCTTACGTTGATATTACCAGTTCTGCCTGTGTGTTTGTGGCCGACTCCGGTAATGAAAACATCATGGCCTGATTTTATTCACCGGCCTCTAAGAAATTATTCCTCGTCAATTTCGCCCAGCTCAAAGTTAACTTCATCTCCAGGTTGGGCTACATCTGATCTGAAAAATTCAGTTAGTGATCCATCTGATTGCTCCTCATCAATTTAAGTTACAACAATCATTCCGGCTCCGCCCTCATCACCGGTTATGTCTATGTTAGCTGAAATTCCGACAACCGTTTTATTTTCATTGGAAGTCAGGAGTTGAATTGAATCTGCTGAACCGGATATTTGAGATCCGCCGGCGCTTCTGTTGTCACATTCACCATCTGCATAACAAATAGTAATATGTTTACCGCCTGCTGCCATATTCGCACCTATAGTTTCTCCTCCCTGGGCTTCAAGTACAACTGCAATAGGATTTGAAGCATTCTCCAGCCCTCCCTCATCGGGATCTGTGCTGGCAGGATCATCACTGCATGAGGTTACTATTAGTGCTAAGTATAAAAATCCCAGTAGTAAAAACCATGTCTTTTGATGAATCATTATTATGTTTTATATCATTATTTATTAATAAGTTATGTTTCATAAACCTAAATTTTGTAATGCACAATATCAAACCGGATCTTTAAATCTATCTTCAACAATCTTCACACGGTTTACAGAATTATTTCATAGACTTCAGGTAATCAGGAATACAAAAAGCGTATATGAACCAATTCAAAAAAATTGCAGAATTCGGTAATTCGGCAGAAATAACAGCTGATCTACAAAAGTATGGAACTATAAAGAGTTATAAAGAGGGAGAAATTCTGATTCATGAAAATCGCTCTATTCAAAGTATTCCCATCATACTTAAGGGAAGTGTAAAAGTGTATCAGTCTGACGACGATTTCAGGGAAATGCTTCTCTACTATCTTAAAGAGGGTGAAACGTGCATCATGTCTTTTTTGGGCGGATTGTATAATGAGAACAGCAAAATAAAAGCGGTTGCCCACGAAGATTGTGAAATTTTATTCATTCCCGTTCACAAACTTTCAATACTCACAAAAAAACATCCGCAGTGGGTAGATTACATCTTCAGGGTTTATCATCAGCGGTTCCAGGAGTTGCTCGAAGTTGTAAATGCAGTTGCGTTTAAAAAAATGGATGAAAGACTGCTTCAATATCTAACTAAAAAATCTGAAATGACGGGAAGCAAATCTATTACAATTACGCACGAGGAGCTTGCAAATGAACTGGGTACGGCAAGAGTGGTTGTTTCAAGGTTACTGAAACAGATGGAAAAAGAAAACCTCGTACAGCTTGAAAGGAATAAAGTTATCCTTTTGTAACATTTGTAACTGAGTTTAGTTCAGTAACTGCATACCTTACATACATATTGATTTCGAGGCCGAAAAGTTGCCGGATCTAAGACAAATATTTTAAAAGTAACGGTATATGTTTACAGAATTTAAAGAGCAGTTATTTTCCAATTGGCACCCCATGCGCTGGGTAGCACTCACTTTAGCAGCCATTTTAGGATACAACTGGTTTGTGTACAGTGCTTCTGTATCCGGAGTTTTATCACTGTTTTTTCTGTTTCAGTCTGTCACCAATACAGGATGCATAGCGGGCCGGTGCGGAGTGCCGGCAGGAAATTACAACGAAGAAGATATTGACAACATTGAATACGAAGAAATAAACACCAAACAATTATGAGTACTGAAATCAAACAAAAAAGCTTTTCTGAAATTATTAAAGGAGATACCCCCGTTCTTGTTGATTTTTATGCCGACTGGTGCGGTCCCTGTAAAATGATGCCTCCGATTTTAAAAGAGGTAAAAGGACGATTGGGTGATTCCATCAACATTTTAAAAATTGATACCGAAAGAAATCCGGCGGCGGCCATCAAGTACCAGGTTCGCGGAATTCCCACTTTGATTTTATTCAAGAAAGGAAAGATACTCTGGCAGCAGGCAGGGGTTGTTCAGGCCAACCAGCTCGAATCTATTATTAAACAAAAACTATCTGAATATGAGTAGTGAAGAATTTCATACCTATCAAGTGACAATAAACTGGGATGAGGGTAAAACCGGAACCATAAAATCTGATGGTCTTGATCAAAAAATCCGCGTAGCCACTCCGCCTGAATTTCCGGGTGGCTTGGAAGGAATATGGTCTCCTGAACATTTGTTTACTGCTTCCGTCAGCAGTTGCTTTATGACCTCTTTTACAGCCATAGCGGAATATTCGAAATTTGATTTTGAGAGCCTCAAAGTTGAAAGTGAGGGTATTATGAGCAGACAAGACGGAAAATTTGTGATGAGTAAAGTTATCCTAAACCCGGTTTTAACAGTATTGGATGAAAAACATATCAAAAAAGGCCTTAGGTTGTTAGAAAAAGCTGACACAATTTGCTTGATTACGAGATCCATAAACTCAGAAGTAATCGTAAATCCAAAAGTACTTGTTGCCGCTGAAGCGTAAATCTTAACTTTACCATCAAAATCATTCTATATTATGCGATTTGAAACAAAAGCGATCCATGCAGGTCTTGAAATTGGTAATCCGTCTAAAGCCATAATCCCACCCATTTCGCCCAGTACTATTTACGAAATTGATGCAGATGGACGAAAAGATGACGACCTCCACTATACCCGTTTGGGCAATCCAAACAGACTTCAGTTTGAGCACCTGATTGCAGAACTGGAGGGTGGTAAAGCCGCAGCGGCCTTTTCATCGGGAATTGCGGCGGCAAGTGCAGTTTTACAATCGCTTGATCCCGGCGATCATATCATCATCCCGGAAGATGTTTATGCCGGAAACCGTAAAATGGTAAAGCAGATTATGAACCGTTGGGGTTTGAAATCTGATTTCATCAACATGACCACGCTTGAAAATATTGAAGCACACATCAAGCCCGAAACCAAACTGATCTGGATCGAAACGCCTTCAAATCCCTTAATGAGAATTACGGATATTGCCGGTGTTGTTAAACTGGCCGGTTCACACAATATAATCACAGTAGCAGATAATACCTGGCCAACTCCTGTTAATCAAAGGCCAATAGAACTCGGTGTTGATTTAGTGCTGCACTCCACATCAAAATATTTTGGCGGACACAGTGACATTCTTGGCGGAGCGATTGTTGCACGAAAAAAAGATGCTTTTTTTGAACGCCTGCAGCTTATTCAAAAAATGGGGGGAGCCGTACCATCTCCCCAGGATTGCTGGTTGCTGAGCCGGAGTACAAGAACCCTTTCCTACCGTATGAAAGGACATAACAAGCACGCAGCGCTGGTAGCTGATTTTTTAGTCGATCATCCAAAAGTTGCTGACGTTTATTACCCCGGTCTCGCACATCACCCCGGACATGAAGTCGCCAAAATGCAGATGAAAAACTATGGGGGAATGGTCTCGTTTATCCTTGATGGAAACCAACAGGAATCGATAAATATAGTGGGGCGTTCAAAGCTTATAAAACGGGCTACCAGTCTGGGTGGTGTTGAAAGTACATGGGAACATCGGCAGAGCAGCGAGGGTGAGGGTTCTGTAACCCCGAAAAACCTGATCAGAATCAGTGTTGGACTGGAACACCCGGATGATATTATTGAAGATCTTGAGAAGGCTTTGGGATAATTCCTTGTTTAGAATGTTTTTTATTCTGTTTCTGGTTGAAATTTATCATATTTCAATTACCAGGTTTTGACAATTTTATAACTTTCACATAATTAAACTCCAGAGATATGAACAAGTTATTAGCCGCCCTCTGTGCTTTTTTTATCATCATCTCCGGCCTGCTGTGGGTAAAAGTAAACACACTGGAAATTGCTCTTTCTGAATTGAATGAACCCGATTTATACCAGTCCATGACCATGATGCAGACGATTGTCCATAAGTTAAATTATGCCATTGAAAGTGAAAACAGCCAGCTTATTGACTTTTATGTTCACGAACTTGAAGAATTAACAGAAGACATTATTGATGCCGATCTTTATTACCACGGTGAACCGGTGGGTGAACTTACAGCTTCTATGCTGGAACCGGTTATCGAAGAGCTCGAAGATGCGGTTGATTCAGGAGACTGGAACCGGGTTCGCGACCGAAAACAGGCCATCATCCAATCATGCAATAACTGCCATGTGGCCACCGGATACGACTCTATTATCATTACCGGTCAATCACAATTGAACCCATTCAACCAGGATTTTTCGATACAGGGCCAAAACTGATATTTAATTAGAGCATTTCTGGACCACCAGTCTGTTTCTTTGAATTCTTATCGTTGCAATACATGGTGATTCAGTGCAATCTTCAGTTTTTTCTTGAAGAGAAATTGCGGAACATTCATGCAAGTTTTAAGTCCAATTGATGCTAACAGTAACACGAAAAAACCGGGATGTTAAAATTTGCCAAAAACAATATACATGCTTTAGCAATTCTGTTTATATCCGGCTTGGGAATATTTCTCATTGCCTTTTTTCTATTTATATGGATGGTTTCCATAGGAGTTTTTGGGCCCGTACCCGGTTATAATGAATTGAGCTCCATTCATCAGCAGCAGGCTTCAAGAATCTTGTCGGCAGACAGCGTACAGCTTGGCACGTATCATCATCAAAACAGAACGGTTGTATCGCTTGAAGATATAAATCCTTCCGTAACTGACGCCCTTATTGCTATCGAAGATATCCGGTTTTACAACCACAGCGGCGTTGATTACAGGGCTCTCGGAAGGGTATTTGTGAGAACCATTTTACTTCGGCAAAACGCAGGTGGCGGAAGTACCATAACCCAGCAGCTTGCTAAGAATCTTTACCCCAGGGAAAACGGAGGAGGCTTATCCATTGCAACGGATAAATTTCGTGAAATGATTATCGCGAGAAGGCTTGAAAATATTTACAGTAAAGATGAGATCCTGGAGCTCTATCTGAACACAGTTTCTTTCGGTGAGGATACATTTGGAATTGAGATGGCATCAAAGCGATTTTTCAACAAAACTCCCGATCGGCTGAACACCACGGAAGCAGCCACGCTGGTGGGTGTTCTGAAAGCAACCACATATTATAATCCGAACCGAAATCCGGACAGGGCTCTCAGCAGACGAAATCTTGTGATCAGTCAGATGAATAAATATGAGATGTTGCCCGATTCCCTGGCTTCAGAATTTTCGGATGAACCGTTAAACCTCAATTACACTCGTGATGGATTAAGTGCAGGATCTGCTCCCTATTTTCGAGAACATCTCAGAAAAGAACTGTTGGCTATATTACAAACTCGTCCCGCGCTTGACGGTAATTCATATGACCTTTTCACGGATGGATTAACCATTCATACAACCATTCATTCAGAAGTACAGGCTGCTGCAGAAAATGCCGTAAATTCTCATCTAAAAGAACTTCAAAAGATTTTAGACGGCGAATTGGAGCAAAATCCTGTTTTCAAAAAGAACGACCCGGATATTTTACGGGTGTGGCAGCAATCTGAAGATTACAAAGAACTTATAGCAGAGGGTTTTACTGACGAGGAAATTGAGGAGGTACTTCATACACCTACAAACACACGCCTTTTCACCTGGGACGGTTACCAGGGGAAAAATATTTCACCATATGATGAAATACGTCATTACCTCTCCTTTCTGAACGCGGGATTTATAGCTATGAATCCTCAAAACGGAAATATACTTGCCTGGGTGGGCGGAATCAATTACGGACACTTCCAGTACGATCAGATAACGGCTAAACGTCAGCCCGGTTCAGCGTTTAAACCCATCTTGTATGCTTCAGCACTTGAAAATGGGCGGACTCCCTGCGATTACCAGCGAAATGTCTATGCAACCTATACCGATTACGATGACTGGACACCCGGAAATGTTGACAATGAATATGGAGGCAGATATTCCCTGCAGGCTGCCCTTGCCACATCAATAAATACCATTGCTGTACAAGTTGCACGCGAAACAGGCCTGCCAAACATCAGAGAAACCGCCTCGGCACTTGGTATTCAAAGTTCACTGCCAAATGCTCCTTCTATTGCTTTAGGCACATCGGAATTATCACTGCTTGAATTAACAACTGCTTATACCGCATTTTTGAATGAAGGAAAACCGGCTAATCCTTCATACATAAGCCATATCACAAATGCTGAAGGAGAAATTATTTACAATTTTAATTTGCCTGATATTACACCCTCGGGTTTAGCCGGCAGCTCTGAAAATGAAAATGGCATCTCTTCTGAAACCGCGGCAGCGATGGTTCTGATGCTTGAAAAAGCTGTAAATGAAGGCACCGGTACTCCGCTGCGAAACCTTTACGGCATCCAAACTGCAATTGGCGGTAAGACGGGTACCACTCAGAATTACTCTGACGGCTGGTTTATGGGATTTACTCCTGAAATTGTTTTTGGAACAAGAGTTGGAGGCTTTAATCAGCGTATTCGGTTTCGTGATTACCCGGGTTATGCTTCACTTACTGCACTGCCCGTAGCCGGTATATTTTTGAGTGAAATTTCTAATAATGAAGTGATTAACGTGCATGCCGATCAATTTTATGACTATCAAACAGAAAGCAGTTTTGACTTTTCCTGTTCTGATTATCGTGATGACAGGGTTCGGGATCGTCTGCGTGATTTCTTTACCGGGCGCGACAGTGATGAACCTCGTGAAATAAGCAATGATGACGATGAGAAAAGCGGAAACATCTTTAAACGCCTTGGCAGAAGACTCGGCATCGGCGGTTCTGATTCTGATAATGATAATGGAAAGAATTAATCATACTGCCATCGCCCATAATTTTCGGCAGAATAGTGCAGTGTATGCTCTTTAAGAATCCAGACACTGTCTATTGGAATTCTGACAAAAGGCCTTACCTGGTAAAACAGACTGTCTTCATCAATAACATAAAGTATCTCACCCCCTTCCAGTGTCCAAACCGGTTCATGAATCTCCGGTTCAAAAAAAACCTCTGCATTGGTACTGGTAAAAACACGCTCTATATATTCATTTTCATCAAGGTGCAGTTCGAGCGGAAATAAAAATCGAAATATAATTCCCACCACAATCAAGACAGCAAAAAACAATCCGGACCATTTCATAACTACATTAAATCCGGCATTGGTTTTCTTTTCATCCTTTTCTTTACTCATACAAACAAATGTTTTAAATCATAGATCTTTCAAATCGATATGAAAGATAAAGAAAGAAGTGCAATCTGTTTTATTGAAAACATCTATTATTTAAATAGAAAAAGCCTCCCGTTTGGAGAGGCTTTTTAATCAAGCTAACCAAAACAACGCTTACTAAATAGCATTGTCAAGTTTTTCGTAATCATATCCATCAGCTTTACTCATTTCCTGTGCGGTGAGTGTAAGCAGAATTCCATAAATCACTTTTGAACTAACATCAGCGATAGTGTAGGTGATATGACGTGCTACAACAGCTGTTTCACTTAATGCAGGCTCGAGTCCGCCAAACAAGTACGGCATTAAATATGCACCCGGATAGAGCATCCATGAGAATATGAAGAGTGTCCAGATGGTTCCAAGATATTTCTGGGCTTTCGGTGGCGCCCCTTCTTTCCCTTCAGTAATAACCCGCTTCATCAAGATTAAGATGTGTACAAAGAAGATGGTAGAAATGAATCCCCAAATAAAAAACAGGGTCGGGCTGGTCACTTCATAAAACTGGCCGACGTAGCCGGTAAGTATCATTGCAGTACCTGAGAACCAGAACTGATTTCTAATTGAGCTGAAATCACTTTTGGTAAGTGTTACAACAAAAAGTATCTGAAAGAGAAGCATTGGTACATCAATGAGCCAGTTCAGGTATCGGTAACCGTTATTGAACAAATCTGTTGAACTGCCCAATACGTAGCGTGCTGTTTCGGTATCATAAGTCATTGCACCCGTCCAGTTTTGCTGTTGAACCAGCAAAAGGAGAAATGCAGAAACCATAACCACAACAGACAGTACAGAAGAGATTCTGTACTTTGGTGCTACTGTTTTAAGTGTTAATACAAAGTAAAGTAACCCTGCGAGCATGATTGCATAACCAAGTGTTAGTACATGAGCCGACATTTGGTATGCCATTTCAGTAAACCCTGATTCCATGCCCACATAATTCTCAAAAGTTGCATTGCCTAAAGAACTTATTAGATCCATAATAATATGTAGGTTAATTAAGGTTGATAAAACTCTGCTGAGTTTTATATTCCATTCAACAGACCGGTATTATCAAGAGTTCAGCTTACGCATAAACTGATTACATTCTTTAAGTCACTACATGGCAATAAACTATGAGGATTGTACATACACATTTTTTTGAAGAATCAATTTTTTTACTCCGAAAACTTGTCAATCAGAGCGTAAAAAGCATAAAAAGCGCTGCCACATAAGTTTGAATACCCGAAAATTTCCATTTTACGCCCTGTGTATGAAATCACACAGTATCTTCAACCTCCTTCACTATTTTTACAAGTTGACTATGAACTTTTATGAAATATTGGATATATATAGGGACAAATTTTTAATGAATTAAACTGACTTAAATACATACAATGGAAAAGCTTAAGATTGGATTTATTGGATCGGGTTTTATTGCACAATTTCTTGCAAAAGCAATGATTGAGGTACGACACTGCGAACTCACTGCATTAACAAACCGCAGCAGTTCGGAAAAACTGGCAAATTTCGCCAGAAAAAACGGCTTAGGTGATCCCGATATTTACGATTCGGTTAAAGAACTTGCCAAAAATGTAGATGCCATTGCCATATTCTCTCCAAATTATACCCGGGTAGAAATTATGGAAGAAATTGCCCTTGCAGTTGATGAAGGCGCCAACCTTAGAGGCGTAATCTGCGAAAAACCACTCGGGCGTACCATTGCAGAAGCCGAGCGAATGGTTGAACTTGCAAGAGGAGCCGAACTGCTGACTTCCTATTTTGAGAATCAGCTCTATATGAACGCCATAAATAATGCGCTCGATCAACTGGTGCCTCAGCAAAAAGCTATGGGCGGTTTTACCCTGGCCCGAAGTACAGAGGAGCACGCCGGCCCTCATAATTCATGGTTTTGGGATCCTTCACGACAAGGCGGCGGAGTACTTTCCGATATGGGATGCCACAGTATTGCTGTTTGTCGTCATATCCTTACACCCCATGATAAATCACCTACCTTCCTGGAACCTGTTTCCATGCAGTGTGATACATCATTATTGAAATGGGGCCAGCCCAAATATCGAGAGCAGCTAAAGAAAAAGTATGGAGTAGATTACTCCAAAACACCGGCCGAAGATTTTGCCACCGGAATCGTAA
>LKMJ01003056.1_pt1 | contig 15531 bp, 19 predicted proteins | sample 643391 | NCBI WGS metagenome assembly LKMJ01 (sample SAMN04112250, study PRJNA286221) | soda lake metagenome | biome: soda lake; feature: Kulunda Steppe; material: water; isolation source: sample PL-Br10 brine of Picturesque Lake | place: Russia: Kulunda steppe | collected 2010-07
CAGACACACCCACCCACACGTCCAAAGCAGAGAGGACAGGTTCACCAACCCACAGACTCAGGTCAAGTCCTGACTTACTGCAGCACAACAGCACCGACTTCGAGCAGAAGACATCTAGATAAAATTTGGGTGGAAATGGTAACGCTTCTGGCCCAGGTTGTTAGTTTACAAGTTTAAGTTTGATCTTCAGCCAGGTAGTTTGACTGATTAGGTTGCTGGTGAACGCCAGCCATCAGCTCTGGCTGATCCATAAGCTCTGAAATAAAACGATAGGAATCATAAGTTTGTTTCTGGAAAAATTGAAGACATCCTCAGAACAATTGGGAGAAATGAAAAGCTCCAGTCTGATTGACAGTAATTTTGTGTGCCATCGGTAAATCGTGAAACAAGTCTGCAAATTGAAGCCTCAACGAACACATCATGATTTGCATGCAAGGGCACAGGAAAAGAGCGTGTTTTTCATCTTGAATTGCCTGCAAGTTACACTTATCACAGGTACCATCATGATGTTCCCAGCTTCTTGTCTCGTCTCGCAGCGCATGGGAATGAATGTAACCTGAAACGTGCCACGCTGCGCTGTATTTGCGTGCCTTAATCCAGATGCAGATACTTAGGTACAGAAAAAGGCGGTCCATCAACAGTCACCGACCTACTAGTACTTAGTAAGAGGCAAAGCAACCCAATCGTGATATTTTGCAGCCTTGTCCATCTGATCTTCATTGCCTAGCTGGCTTGCCTGGTACCAGATACTCCTCAACCTCTTTCTCACATCGACAGCATATTGTGACTGTGGGATGATATTAGATGAAGGCTTCCTAAGCCTTGGGCGCATGGCAAGGACTCCAGAGGATCCTTGTCTATCTAGTGAGGCCCGTCCTTGTTGGGCATGTGACAAGGTTCACATTTATGGAACCCCTCGGGCAGTCGCAGCATACAAGGGATTCAATGATTGCAACCAGGGATTGTGTTAGTTTACTTGTGCCAGCTTCCAGAGGCCCGAGGGGGTGGAATGTTTGTCCTCCAAATCTTTTTAAAAAAGGTCCCTCATTGGCATCCACCACTGAATCAGCTGGACGTTATTGGCCACGTCATGTGTGCTGGCTGTGGAGGCAATCAGTAGTGGGTGTCAGTATGGCACCAAATTCCTGCTCCTTCAGAGGAGGAGTGGGGCTTGCAACCCAGCCCTTTTAGCCTCATGCGACACCTGTGAGCTTGTGCAATCCCTTCAGGGGATTGCATTAAGTTGTTGCAGTCATCAAATCCTTGCCGCCTGCATATTTTTCCTGTTTTTCCTTGTCTTTCAGGGGCCATTAAGGCAAGTCAGGTAGTTACTGAGCCCTAGTAAAAGGCTCAGCCCTAATCTCCACAGATAGGTTTTGTGTACATTTTAAGGCTTCTTTGAGAAAGAAGTGAGATGCACCTACTAGGTGAATAGTATCGAGGGACCCAGCTTCACCAAAGCCTGCCAGGTCTGGCTGTTTGGCTGATTTTGTCAATCATGGATGATTGTGTCTCAAGTGAAGTGGCAGAGTTTGTTGTGATGCTAGAGAATAACGGTTTGACTAGGCAAGGCCGGGCATGCAACAAGGTAGGGAGCTCTACAAGAAAGAGCTTGGCAAGAAGACAAACAGAACTTGACTTCTGAGGGAACGTGAACAAGGAGGCCACAAAGCGGCTTTGAATGATTAAAGGTCATAAAACTCCTGTCGTGCAGGCAACCAGGATCATCCATGCTAGCCTAGAGAATGGACTCCCTCTCTCTGTCTTTCTTAAGATAGTCAAGAAGTAGGGCAGATGGTGGAGGGGACGGGGGGCTCTCAGCAACAGTACTAGCCTACCAGCCTTTGTCCAGGGTTCAGAGCCCTAGTCAGCTAATACCCAATCAGTGGCACATCCATCTCGTGGAAGTCAAGTACTGCAACTTTGAAAGATACCAGCCTGAGGCCCAGGAGCCAGCTCGAGGCTACCAAGCAACAGCACAGTGTCACGGTGCTTAATCACCGTGCACGGTGCTTAATCAACACTGCCAGGCTGTTGCCAGCATTAGCCTCCAAACTTTCCTCTTAGGAGAGAGTGGAACCATCTACAGCATGGAGCCTCATAAAGACCTTAGTCTTGATCCTCGGTAAGCTACCAAGCTTCATGATCATTCAATTTAGTTCGCTTACAATAACTTAGTACCAGAAGTGCTCTTGAGAAAACTTATGTGACCTCTCGTTGCAAGGTCAGGAATGGGGTACTGCCAGTCACCCCTTCTGACACCCATTGACTTCTTTGTTTTGGTGCACTCAAAAAAATGCTCATAAGGCTTTGTCAATCAGACTGGAGCTTTTTATTTCTCTCAAGCTTGTTCTGAAGATGTCTTCAATTTTTCCAGAAACAAACTAATGATTCCTATCATTTTATTTCAGAGCTTATGGATGTTTTTTTTATGGCTGGTGTTCACCAGCAACCTGATCAGTCAAACAAACTGGCTGAAGGTCGAACTTAAACTTGTAAACTCCTAAGGCTTTGGTCTGGAGCAGGGGGCTGCCAGCCACCCTCCAAATGCCTACTAGGTGTCTATTCCTTTGGTGAAGGAGACTCTCAGCACTTCGGGCCAATGTGCCTCCTTTTCTTTTATTGATGCAGGTAGCATCTTGCTTCCGTTTTCTTTTCTTCTTTTGACTTCTTTGGTTCCTTTTTTGCTGGTGGAGGATTCCTCATGATGAGGAATGCGAGCAGGCTTTGTTTGCGTGCTCACACTCTCACCGTGGAATCGTCCATCTGGCGCGGCAAAAATGGCCACTGCGACTCCTGTGCTGCTGTTCAAAATGAGGTTTATGTTCTTTTTCATTGTCAAGACTTGTTTGTGTGCTCTCTCAGAAAGAAGTACTAGGCGTTCCCTTATTACCCTTCCTGCCAGTCCTTTTCCGTGGAGGCCCCTTATTTTGCATGCCTTGCCTGGTCATATTGCCTTTAATTTCCTTTCTCACCGGCACAACATACTCATCCATTTCATCTCGGACATTCAATTCCACAAGTTGTGGAATATCTTTTGGCCGGCATAGACCAGCAATAAACCAATCAGCCTAACGCCCAGGCTGGCGGTCAACCCTAACTTGTAAACTTTTGCCAGATTGAATTGACGCTAGTGCGCATGACCCACTCACTGCTTTGTGGTTGATCACTACCAGCTTGGCAAACTTAGACCGCTGAGCCGGCCAGGCTCAGTGAGGCAATCATAATGAGTCATGCCTGTGAGCTGGCGGTGAAATACCCACATGCCCACTGGAATAATTCAACGTGTAGCTCCAATATATCGTCGAGCAAAGGCAAGGACAATTTCTCAGGAGTGTCCATGGTGACCACTTGCCTGACCAAGCCAAAGTGGCAGCAAAATTTCAGAAGCCGCACTGAGATGTGCCACAATTTGAAATTGTGGCACGTTAAAGTTTAAGGGAGAAATGCCGCACAAAGTTGGGCAAAGCCAGAGTGGTTGCAAAGAAAGAAAGGGGAGACAAAAAGCAGGGATTAAGTTTGATGCTGGCCTAACCTCCGTGAGGCATGTATGCATGCATGGAGTGCCGGCTTCACAATGGCACAAAGCCAAAGAAAATGAAATAACTTCATAAAAGTCGCACTGGCCACCGAGCTCCCACTGTCCGACAGAGTCTCTAGCATTGCACCAAGGAAGCGCAAGGCATCACTGCCCACGCATGTCTAGCAGTGCACCTCATCAGGGCAGCAATGCAGTCCAGAGGCAGCAAAAAGTATGGCCTGCATTGCAGCAAACTACTCATCTGCACTATCCTGTATGGCGCATCCTTCTGCATTTTTTGCCACCAGCCCAGCTTGCCAGCAAACACCTTGGGGACCCTCGCGCACTGTACCTCATGCACGCATTGTCCCTCATGCGCTCATGTCCATTTATGACGACTTGCAGTCATTGATGAATGGTCGACAGACTGGCGTTGTTTGGTCTGGCAGTTGCCTTACTGGCTGATCAACAATTGAGGTATTCAATTGTCGGTCAACGCCAGCCGGGTGTGCTAAGCATATGCACGCGCTCAGGCGCTGCCCTTGTACGCACTCATGCGCTGCCCTTGTTCGCACTCATGCGCTGCCCTTGTTCGCACTCATGCGCTGCCCTATGCATGCACTCAGGCACTCAGGCGCTGCCCTTGTACTTGGCAGCCAGCATGACCCACACGCTGAATAGGTCCTCTGGGTATGCAAACACGCGGACCCGCAGGGCAAGTGCCATCTCCTGTGCTTGTACGCCCAGCACCGCTACCACCTGCGCAGGGATCACCCAAGCCCACAAAGTGTGGCACTCTGTTTGCACAGAAGTGGTCTTAAAGGTAGGGTGGGCTCAGGCCGAACAAGGAGGACTATTATGCCATCATGTCCCTGGCACCAGAACTCCTCATGTCTTAGATTCTAGAGGCCACATTTGAGATCGCGGTGGGGCCTAGCTTCTGCGTCCACTCTGCTTGTGGGCCTTAATCCACGGTGCTAGGTGTCCATTTGGTCCAGGGACTAGTCTAGCTCTGCCTATGCCTGTGGCAAGTGCATAATTCCTGAAGGGATTGCATGCATCTACCTGGCAATCCTCTGCAGCACGTACAGCATTACAAAATGATGATGACTGGCAGACACAGGGCAATGGATACATGAGCGCATACTGTGCGCAAGAGCGGTGACTGCAAGGTGCAGGGCAATGGAGGAATTCTGGCAATGCATGAGAGCATACTGCATACAACAAAATTAATGATGACAAGGAGATGCAGGGCAGCAAACACACTCCTCCTACACACGAGCGAATCCTGTGCTAAAGTAAATCGACTGTGGTGTGAAACAAGGCCATGCAGGAGCTGCACACAAGCAAGGCAGAGCTTGATTTGTGAATAAGAGCAAGCCCACTTTGGTTCAATCTTGGCACAAAGCAGGGCTGCATACCTGCGCATCCACCAGAACAACTGCAACAAGATACAATCAACAATATTCATCATACTTGCCTGCACATCTGCAAGGAGGGCTGCAACAATATCCGCAGGGCTAAGGCTCCGATGGTGCAATGGCACTCCCTGCACACAGCCAGAGAAATAAAGTCCAACCAGCTACGCAAGGCCCTATTTCATTTCTAAGTGGCTGAGTGAATGTGCACAACATGAGTCATGCTGGCCGGATCATGCATCACATAATACTGCAGTTAACATTTAGAGGCCAGATTGCTCTTGAGTACAATATGCCTTCATGTATGCAAAAAGACTAGCAATTTGGTGGATCTGTTCAAACTTGCGTGATCTTTCATTTATGCAAGTAGCATGCACATACCTCGTGGATATGCAGTCTGGCATTCATTGTTCAAGCAGCCATGTATGGAACGCATTTGAACTGATGGAATGATCCAGAGCCCCCCCTGTAACTTTTACCGCAAATACTCAGCCACAGCTTGAGCACCTGACCAAGTGGGTCCTACCAAGCGGGAGTTGTCCTTTGTTTGCAGCAATATAGCACGCACGCACGCACGTATGTCCTTATGACAAAGAGGCCGGCACTGGGCATGGGGCATGCCGCATCCAATGCCACACTCCCTATGCCACACTCCATGCCACACTCCCTATGCCACACTCCCTTTGCCACACTCCCTTTGCCACACTCTCTATGCCACACTCCAAGCCACACCTCATATGCCACACTCCCTATGCCACACTCCCTATGCTACCCAGGGCCCTTGCGCTCACCTTGAACACCCACTCAAGCGGCACTGCCCTCTTGATGGCTGACTGGAACTCCTCATTCCCTGGAGCCACCTCTCCCGTCAGAGCTTCCTGCAAAGCAGCATCATCGGGCGCCAGTGAGCAGGCAACTTGAGGCGAGCACTGGTCTTTGCCATGAGACAAGCCCCAGGCTCAGCCTTGAGCTGCACATCACAGCATTGGACCTCGCCAAGAGCACCAAAGCCAATGGCAGCACCGCTACCACATAGGATGGATCCAGGCACCCACGCAAGCCAAAAACGGTGGCCCTCAGCCCACGAACCTTGTCAGAAAGGTTAACACGTTCACAGGGTTTTTGAAAAAGAACCTGCAGCCTGGCAGCCTGATTGCTGTGCAGGACTGCTCCCTGTCCATCCCCAGCCTTGCCAACGGCCCCCACACAGCTGGCGGTATGCATCAAGGAAAGGTCCAGTCCAGCCTGCAGCTTGTGGTGGGGTGTCTGAGGATGTCACACAGCCTGGCATTCCAGTTGCCCACCCTCATCTGGGACTGTGCACAACCACACACTTGGTTTCAAAATTGACAGCTTGCACACTGTGCACAACCACACGCTTGATTTTACAACCAGAAACTCATAAACTGTGCACAACCATGGCACCACCTAACGCCCCTGTCATTGGATCTGCCGGTCCGCTATAGGCCTCAACATGCAAGCACGCACGCGCACGCGCACGTTGCAGTGCTTATTGCCAGCACACATGCGCCTGCTTGCTTGGGGGCCTGCTTGCTTGGGCGCCTGAAAAAGAGCGGGTGCTCCACAGGTGGTGCAGAATAAGTAGAGCGCTGCTGCGCACCCTCTTCACCCAAGCATGCACGTGTTTTTGTACTCTCTTCCTCAGCCATTTGGCCATTTGGCACAGGTAATTTTGCAGTTTCTGAGATGGCCAAACTCATGTAAAAGCACAGCAGTGTGTCGTGAGGCGATGATGCCGTGGAAGAGCAGATTCCGCGCGTCCAGGCGGTGGTCGCGGCTTGCTGAACGATGGACTTGTGCAGAGTGCTCCCGGCTCGCAGGTGCTGCGCTCTGTCTTTCCTCGTGCCCCACGCTTGCGATTTGGTGCCTAGTTTGCCTGTGCTGGCGTTTTGGTGACAAGGGCGGGCGCGGGAGAGGCGGAGCGCGGTGGTCCGACGAATGTGTGAGTCGGAAACCTTGGACCAGCCAGTCGTTCCGGCCCCTCCGTGCAGGCGCCCCACACAGCACAGCGCACCCCGCATTGCATGGGATGAGCATTAGAAACCACGATGGTGTGCGGGGTGCTAGCGCTGGCAAGTAGGAGCGTGGTCAAGGAGGCCCCTGACACCCTGCAGCGTGCTTGCATCCTTGCATCCTTGCATACTTGCACCTGACACGCTGACTCGCTTGCACACTTGGTACGCGCGCGACCCCGTCCCCCCTTCCCCTTCCTCTGCCAATGCATGTAGTGCGCCTCAAGCACGTGCGTGTGTTGCAAACATAGCACATTGCCGGACATCCGCGTGCTTGCACACGCGCACAGCTCCTTGACCACACACCCTCACCCGTCATCACCGGCGCCCCGCCCCCTCCCCCGCACACCATTGTTGATTTTGGTGCCTGTCGCACGCAATGCGGGGGGTGTGGTGCAACCGCGGGGTGGCCTGAAAGGTGCATGCATACCTCGTGCAAGCATGCATGTGAACACCACACCTGCCTCCTCCTGCGCCCACGGGGGCCACCAAAACACCACAGCAGACAAATATGGCACCAGAGTGCATGCACGGGGCGTGGGAGGGGGCGCCATCAGGGACACGGCGCTTGCCCGCAGGTGCACCGTTCGGCAAGCCGCGACCACCGGCCGGACAGGCGAAAATTGCTGTGGTCAGCCCACATCGCTTGGGGCAGAGTACAAAACACGTGCTTGTGCGCCTCAAGCACCAAATGAGGAGCCGCCATGAGCAGTACATGAGGCGCAGAGCGCTGCTGGGCGCCCTCCCCCCCTTCCCAGCACGCACATGCTCGTAGGCCTCCAGTGCTGGCATGAGCAGATGCTCCAGGCTCTCGTCCCACGCCATGCCACTGCCGCCTCTCAGCTCCACGCAGCGGGAGGCCAACGCCTCCTTGACCCTCCCTTCCAGCCAAGTCTCCAGGGTCAGTGCGTCAACGCGCTGGGGCCGCAGGGGCAGGGACGACCTGTGGTGTGGGGGCGGGCAGAGCACAGTGCGGCACTGGCCCCTCTCGTGCAGGTCAGCCCTCTTGTCGCAGGTCCTGCCCCTACTGCGCCGCTCTTGCCCGTCATGTGCAGGTCTTGCCCCCCCCCCCGCACGTCTTGATCACCCCACTTGCTCGGCTCCAAATCCCCTTGCGCAGGTCGTAAAAGGAGCTGTTGAGCTCAGCTCTTGCCCCTGTCATGCAGGTCCCTTGTGTAGCTCTACCCACTCTGTGCAGGTAGGCCATAGAATGGCCATGCAAGACTCTTGCCCCGCACAACATATGCCAGACCAGGAGGCGTACCGCAGCAGGGTTGTGTATTGCAGCAGGGACGCCCATCGCAGGGACGCATCGCAGCTGGTGGCGTACCGCAGCAGGGGAGTGCATTGCAGTAGGGGTGTGTATTGCAGCAGAGGCCCGCAGTGCAGCAGGTGGCGTACCGCAGCAGGGGAGTGTATTGCAGTAGGGGTGTGTATTGCAGCAGAGTGGCACAATGCAGCAGGTGGCGCGCCGCAGCAGGGGAGTGTATTGCAGTAGGGGTGTGTATTGCAGTAGAGGCGCGCAGTACAGCAGGTGTGCGCATTGCAGCAGGTGGCACATCTCGGCAGGCTGGACAGTGTTGCAGGGTGTTTGTATGCACCCACCCACCCTTTCCCCCAGCCGACCCCGCATGCAATTTGACCACAGCAAACATAACTAGGAAAGGAAGGGCAAGCAAGTTCCATCTGCGGCCTGGGCAGCCAACTGCGTGTGCATTATCGTCTGCAACCTGAGCAACCAAAAGCATGCTCGATTCTGTCGACAGTCTGGGCAGCCACAAGCGTGGGCAAAGGTAACTGAACCATGGTGGGAAGGGTCGCTCATCCCATGGTGCGCAAGGGGTGTGTCGCTCTCCCTTTGGCGCGCACCAGGTTGGGGGTATAGGGTATTGGAAACCTTATCCGCACCAGGTGCAGGCGGGGCGGTCCTGTGGGCCAACACGCAGCTCGGTCCACAGGTGGGGCTGCTCCAGCGCATAAGACGTGGTGGCGGCGGAGTCATCGGTCTGCAGTTGGTGCAACAGAGGCGCGCAGCAAGGCAGAGTTGTCGGCCTGTGGATGGAGCAACAGAGGCTGCTTGTCATGGCGGAGTCGCCAGCCTGTGGGTGTGACTGGCCTGCGGCTACCATAGAGGCTACTTGGCATAGTGACCCAGAACATTCAATGCAGTGCGCTCGTATGGTGTGGTTTCCCAAGAAACTAGGGGTGGCCCCTGCTCTACAGATGCGGTGGCAGCAGAGTCATCTGTCATCTGCTAGCATGTTACGCAATGCGTGCTATGCTGACCATAAAAATGAGACTGCCCCGGCTTGCGTGACTAAGTGGCGGCAAAGGAAGAGCAAAAGCACCACAGTGCCTCCACATACCAGAGCTAGGACCAAGATATGTGCTGGCAGATAAGAACGAGCTTAGTGCACACCATAGGGATTGGACCAGGATAGATCTTGATGGGAAACAACCCGCTGAGCTGAACGGCGTGCAGGTGCACAAGCTGATGAGCACGCGCACACAGCTTATGAGCACACACACACACACGCTGTGCTGATGAGCACACACCTGGCTGCTGAGCGCGCACACGAGCTGATGAGCATAAACACAAAAACACACACACGCTCACACGCGCTTGAGCTTATGAGCACACACTGCGCTGCGCACCTGGCAGTTTGCCCACACGCTGCGGTTGTTGAACATTGACCCTACTGACAAGTAAGGGCACAGCGCGGGGCCTTGGAGGGAGCTGTAGTGGCTACCTGGCAGCACGTGTGGTTTCAGATTCAAGCGTGTGTGCATGTTTGAGTGCATGTGTGTGTATGTGTGTGCATGCGCGTGCGTCTGTTTACTTGTGTGTGTGTGTGCTTGCAGAAATGCACCCTGTAGCAGGGACCATCATAGAACAGGCAGTGCAGGGTTCTCAGCACCTTGTGCTCGCTTGTGGATGTGTTGATGAGTTGGAACGACCAACTTTCCAAAGGCTTTTCAATAAGGGGTGAGCCAGTTGAGGCAACCAGCATGACACAGTTGCTTTAAGGGTATGCGAAGGTTCGTGGGCGAACGGATTAAAAGCAGGCGCCTCCTGGTGTGGAGGCAACCAGGATTATCTAGATGCAAACAGGCGTGTATGACAGGATTGGTCAAAGCTTGCAGGTCACAAGGCTGCACACTCACCAGTGGAGGGTTCCCAATGGGTGGTGGAGAAAAATGCGCCGCGCGTGACAACCCACATGTGGCCTGCCCCGTTGCGCAGCCGCCCCACGCAAACGTACGCATCCAGCCCAAAGCCCAGCAGCAGACTGCACATCCAAGGCAGCAGAAAGTTCTGTCTGATCTCGCGGCTGCCTTCCACGAAGTGCGTGGGTGTTTGTTTGTGTGTGTGTGTGCGTGTTCACGCGTGCGTATGCTGCTGCTGCTGCTGCTGCTGCTGCTGCCTGTAGGTCACCAGCGGGCTATAGGTGACAGACTGCCATTTCATCTCGGACATTATGGACTTTTCTTTAGCTGGCGAAGAAGTGCAGCAAACCAATCAGCCTAACGAGCAGGCTGGCGGTCAATCCTTACTTATAACTTGTAGGTCACCAGGGGGCTAGGTAAACTAATTTGTCAAGGACCTAAAGAGCGCTGTTGGGTATAGCAGCACCCTCCGCCCAACACCAGGCTGCATGACCGACGCCAGTGACAATGGCCTCAGCAAGGCAGCCCTAAAAGCATATGGTGTGGCCCTCAAAGCATATGGTGTGGCCCTCAAGGCATATGATGTGGCCCTCTCACTCGCGCAGCAGCACCACTTGTGCTGAGGCTGTTTGTGACCTGCGCAGCAGCAGCAGCACCTGTGCAGCCTGCCCACCACTCGCACAGCGGCACCACTCGCACAGCCTGCCCCATTCTCTTGGGCTGGCCATGACCAGCCGCAAACCAGTCAGCCTCACGACCATGCTGGACGTCAATTAACTTCTACCTTGTGGACCTGTACCACCAGTGCAGCCTGCCCCTCACCTGCACAGTAGCACCGCCTGTTCCTCCTGAGAGCCACAGCGCCCAACCAGCAGCGTGTGCAACGCGCACCAGCACTCCGTCCCCAGGCCTGCCACGCAGCACAATTGCCGATGGCATGCTGATATGGTGTGCTTGTTTGCCAGCACTCGCGGGGTACGTGTACAGTTCTCAGCAACCCTACTGCCACGCGCGTCGCTCAGCATGCACCACCACATGAAGCTCAATGCGCCGCCAGGCCGAAATGCATCTGCCATTGCAGGGGTCAGCAGGTGTCCACAGACCTACAGGTCAAGGTCAGCTCGGCACGGGCTCCGCTCTCTGTTGGCTCTGCCCAGCATGGGCGTCAACGCCAGCCAGCTCAGCACACGGGCTCCAGCCTCAGCCTCCATTAGTCAGCACGGCACACAGGCACCAGCCTCAAACAACAATGCGCAGCATGGGCTTCGGCCTCAGAATACGAAGCTCACTTTTCAGCATGGGCTCCAATTTCAGATGAAGGCATATGCCCACGCGCGGGGGCAGCAAACTGCCGGTCGTGGGTCAAATGCGGGTTTTTGCCCAAAAGATAGGCCCTTGGCCAAGGGCACAAACAGGTGCGATGCCGCAGGCAAGGACGGGCGCATCCTCTGGTGTAGACGGGGCCCAGCACGCAGCCCTCACAGCCAGGGCAGAGCGTGGAGGCAGGCACGCAAGTGGCACCAAAGAGGAGGGCTTAAAGTGGCCAAGGATCAGGGACACCTGGTCAGCCGCGGTATCGCGAGCGCACGATGCGGGTGCACGAGAAAGGAGGTTAGCACAATGCACAGGTGCCCTCCGCATCCTCCGTCTGACGGCAGCATCTCACACCCCCTGCCTATGCACAACAGGTGCACACTGCCACCACACATGGCTGCACGTGCGCCACGCCATGCACGCATGGTCACGCATGGTGCGGCATACCAAAAACCAATGAGCCAAATGTGATGGGCCATGATTCATGGCTCTAAATTGATCGTGGATTGTTAACCCAAGTGGGGCATCAAGCCCCCCTCCCAGACACAGCCACATGCTCATAGGGAGAGGGTGGATTAGACCTCCACCTGTGCTGCATGCCTCCTCATGAAGAACCTCGAAGAGCCTGAGCGAAACCCCGAACACAAGTCTGGCAGCTTCACCCTGAAGGTTTCATCCTTTCTTGCGTCTCAAAGAGAGCATATGCCAACCCGGCATATTCCCTCATATGCCGACCCAGCAGATTTCCTCACACACCGACCCTCATATGCCCTCATATACCGACCCTCATAAGCCAAACCAGCAGGTTCCCTAATGGCTTGTGTGTCAGGAAGAGCGCATGTCAGCACCGCACAGCCAATCCAAGCTTGTGACTGGAGGAGCGTGTGTGTGGATTGGCCTCACCGGTTGATGTGTGTGTGTGTATGTTTGTGTGTGCGTGGCTGTGGCTTACTGGTCGGTGCATGTGCGTGAATGCGACTCACCGGTTGAAGCAGCTGCTGCAGCGGCTGCAGCCTTGCTCTCAAGCTCCTCAACGTCCCCGCCATCAAGGGGCAGCTGCATGGGCAGGTTTGTGCATGGCATTGTGTGCACCCACACTTGGTGAGCGCAGCTGATGACCAAGTGGCTGCCACCACAACCAACGCCTTGCGCATGGCATTGTGTGCATCCACACGTGGTGAGCGCAGCTGACAGCCACTTGGCTACCACCACAAGCAGTGCCTGGTACACCTTACTGTGTTGCTTGCCCCCGGGCCCACTGTGGAGCCTCTCAGCACAGGTTCCGATGTACTGACAAACTGCCATTTGTAACCCATTATGGAGGTGCCCTCGCGAGCCCATCGTGTAGTGCAACTACCCATCATGCGGGTGCTCTTGCAAGCCCATCTGCACACAAACACTCAGTGATGCGTTTGAGGGTGGGTGCCTGACCATCCGCACACAAACACTTTGCGATGGGTTTGAGGGTGGGTGCCTGACCATCTGCATACAAACACTCAGCGATGCGTTTGAGGGTAGGTGCCTGACCATCTGCACACAAACACTCGGCGGTGGGTTTGAGGGTGGGTGCCTGACCGTCTGCACACAAACACTCAGCGATGCGTTTGAGGGTGGGTGCCTGACCATCTGCAGCGTGCTGAGAGGACCCACCTGGGCTTCCCTAGCAAAGAAAGTGACGTGGTCCCCTTTCAAAGTGCGCGTTATGCGGCGGCCTTTCAAATTGTGCATTGTACGGCGCACAGCACCTGTGCTGCTCCTCGCCACTGAAGGGCTTTCAGTCCCCACCCTGTGCCTAGTCTCATTGCATAGGTTGTCAAGAGCCACGCACAACCATGAGCACCAAAAAGCATGCGCAAACTACCTGCCAGTCTAGCCCCTGGTATGCATGCATGCGTGAGCATGCACACGACACACGCGCACATGAGCACACACACGCGCACATGAGCACGTACGCATGCGTGCACCGCATCCTCAAGCGCACACACAGTATGCGCATGCGCCTGCGCCCTCACCCTGTCGTCACACTGTCCCTCACCCTGTCGTCACACTGTCCCTCGCCCTGTCGTCACACTGTCCCTCACCCTGTCGTCACACTGTCCCTGTCGTCACACTGTCCCTATTCCTGTCGTCACACCGTCCCTGTCGTCACACTGTCCCTCACCCTGTCGTCACACTGTCACGCATGCGCCTGCGCCCTCTCACCCTGTCGTCCACGCCCCCGACCTTCCCCGTGAGCCCGGCAGCCGCGTGCGCATCATCGTCCCTGGGGCGCAGCAGTGCAACTAGCCGCGAGGCGTGGCGGGGCGTGGGCAGCAGACGGCCCAGCTGCAAGGGGCGCACAAATGCGGGCGAAGGGACCATGGCGCCATCTTCGCCTCTGGCCAACACCTGGAACAGGCAGATAAGGGAGGTAGAGCATTAACCAATCAGCTGTCCGGCCAGGGCAGTGAAGCACGGCACAGACCAATCAGACGTACGGCCAGAGAAGGGAGGCAGGGCACAGACCAATCAGCCGTATGACCAGAGAGGGGAGACAGGGCACAAACGAACCAGCCGTACGACCTGGTGGGCGGTTGATCCTTGAGAGCTTGAGAGTGAGAATCAGAGGGAGGGCATGCTCTTGGGCGCCCTGTGCCCTGAGAGATGGTTCAGCTCCCTTAGGTTAAGGTTTGAATGTTCAGGGCTTGGGTTGGGCTAGAGGGAGCAAGGCACGCCCCAGGCTCAGCTGCTCAAACACTCAAAGTGTGCTGCATCCGCTCTCAGGGCCTGCTGCAGTTGCCTGCAAACCCTATGCCTGCAGACCCTACGCCTGCAGACCCTATGTCTGCGCGCTCAATCCTTCAAAAGCACTCCCACCAACCATTTTGATGCGCACTGCCGTACACACACATTGGCCAGCACCACAAAGTGGCTTGCGCACCCCACAATTTGTGTGCGCTGCACCATCACACACAGACAGAGACCGCCCTCAGGGGCCCAGACACTGCAGCCAGCCGCTTCGTCTCCCACCGCATCCGTGCTGCCAAAATTGCACGCACACACACACACACACACACACACACACACACACACACACACACACACACACACACACAGTGCGCCTGCTGGCTGCAGCGGCCGCACCTTGACTGGTCGGTGCTTGAACTCCTGCAGGCTGAGTCGCACGTAGTCTGCCCACCAAGCCCGCGCGCGCGTGATGAAGCCCGCGGCTGCCTCCGCATCTCGCGCCGCCTCCCCGCGCTGCTGTAGCAGTAGCAGGGGCTCGTCCAGCGCCACATCTGTCTGCAAGACGCAGGCTATGCAGGCAGCGTTTAAGGTTGCAAGCAGCTGCAGCGCGGGTAGCGCTGGTAGCAGTTGAGCTTGCAAGCAGCTACAGCACAGGCGCTACTGCTGCTGCAGGGCCAGCGGTCAGCTGCAGAGCTGGAGCCAGCTGGTGTTACTTTTAGCTGGAGGCACTTAGCTTGCGCAAGGAAAACAGCACAGGAAGATTACGTCTTCGATCTGTTCGCAATCTGCCTGGGCAGTGCTAGCGAGCCCTCAGACCCTGTTCTCTACTCACTCTTGGGTGAAGAGCAAGCTGCAGCTGGAGGACGCCGACAGAGGTGGCACCTGCAGGCAGCCCGAGCGCTGCACCTGCGAATGGAACAGAGTGTGTGTATGTGTGTTGCACGCTCCTCTCCGCGTCCAATCGAGAGCATGTGTGTTCAATTTTGCGCGTGCGAGTCAATTGGTCAGGGGGAAGGCCTGCATGCTAGCACCACCTCTGTCGGCGTCCTCTAGCTACAGCTCGCTCTTCACCCAAGAGTGAGTAGAGAGCAGGGTCTGAGGGCTTGCCTCCTAGCCGTGCTCAAAAGGGACATTGCTCCTCATTTTCGGGCCGGTGCCAGCTGGCGTGGTTGCTGCCCCTAGCCCCAAGAAGATCCTCCTTGACCGGATTCACGCCTCGTGCAGGGGGCTGCGCATCTGTCTCTCAAAGATCTCACCGAGCTCCAACATAGCCATTATAGATCCGACGTTATGGATCAATTGCAACACCTGCTGAGCGATGCACTGGGGAGAGAGAGAGAGAGAGAGAGAG
>LKMJ01003057.1_pt1 | contig 15530 bp, 12 predicted proteins | sample 643391 | NCBI WGS metagenome assembly LKMJ01 (sample SAMN04112250, study PRJNA286221) | soda lake metagenome | biome: soda lake; feature: Kulunda Steppe; material: water; isolation source: sample PL-Br10 brine of Picturesque Lake | place: Russia: Kulunda steppe | collected 2010-07
CATCACGACGCTGATGGTGTGATTCTGTCACACCCGACCGACGGAACCTACGAACCAGAACACGAAAAGCACCAGCCACCTAGGGCAGCGGGTCGGGTCTGGGCAGGTCGGTGGGTGCATGGCCGTCCACCGTCCACGGTGTGGTGTGCGGGGGCACCGGCGTCATGTCAGCTGCCGGACCGGGCGCGTGAGGGTCGCCACACCTTCGCTGACGGCGGGAAGGTGCGTTGCTACGGTCGCGGGGTGGCTGACGGGGTGCGCGTGCGATCCGCGCCGCGCCCCACGAACGCCGCTGTGGCCGGCCCTACGACCCAAGCGAGGTTGCTGGTGGAAGAGGACCCGGCGCACTCAGAGGCACCGCAGCGGCCTGGAGCGACCGAGCCTGCATCGGGGTCGGTCCCCGCAGCGCCAGATGCGGAGGGCAACGGCCTCGATCGCTCCAACACCATCCGTGCCGGGGTCTTCGGCATCCAGGACGGCGTGGTCAGCAACTTCGGTCTCATCATGGGCGTGGCCGGGGCGAGCATCAGCCCGGGTGCGGTGGTGGTGGCCGGCATCGCCGGGCTCGTCTCCGGCGCCATGTCCATGGGTGCGGGCGAGTACGTGAGCGTGCGGACCCAGGCGGAGATGCTGGCCGCGCACGGCGTCGTCGACGAGCAGAACAACGTCAGCCCCTACCGGGCAGCCGCGGCCAACGCGGGGCTGTTCGCCATCGGGGGCGTCTTCCCCCTGGTCCCCTTCATGGTGACCACCGGGGTGGTCGCCGTGCTCTCCAGCGTGGCGCTGTCGGCCGGCGTGCTGTTCGGCGCCGGAGCGCTGCTGACCCGCCTCACCGACCGGCCGGCGCTGCTGTCGGGGCTCCGGCTGCTGGTGATCGGCGGTGGGGCCGGGCTGCTCGGCTACCTGCTCGGCACGGTGCTCGGCGGCACGATCGAGGTCTGACCCCCCGCTGGCGGACCGCGCGCTGGCAGACCTCGCCGGCGAGTGCCAGAGCGGTACCCTCGGTGCGCCACGACCGCGAGGAGGTGTCCCATGGCAGACGTTGTACGTGCGGCCGGGCACGCCGCCGCGCAGGTCGCTGCTGCCCGCCGGGGAGCGGCTGACGCGGTGCACGTCGAGGTGTCCCTGCCGGGCGATGTCGCCGTGGTGCCCGCCGTCGACGATGCACCGGAGCCCGATGGGCCGGAGCTCGACGACCGCAAGCGCGCGGTGCTGCGGGCCATCGTCGCTGAGTACATCTCCCGAGGTGAGCCCGTCGGCTCCAAACGGGTCGTGGATGTCGCACGGCTCGATGTCTCCGCAGCCACGGTGCGCAACGAGATGTCGGCCCTCGAGGCGCTCGGCTACATCGCGCAGCCCCACACCTCCGCAGGCCGGGTGCCCACCGACCGCGGCTACCGCCGGTTCGTCGATGACCTGCGGACCGACCCCGCCCTGGACGGCCAGCGGCGCGAGCTGGTCGAGGAGTTGCTCGGTGGCGCCTCGGACGTCGAGGACCTGCTCGCCCGCACCTCCTCGGTGCTCAGCCAGTTGACCCGGCTGGTCTCCCTGGTCATCGCTCCAGCGGTCGACGCAGCACGCCTGAAGCTGTGCGAACTGGTGGGACTGGGCCCGGGCTCGGCGCTGCTGTTGCTGGTGACCGACACCGGACGTGTGGACAAGCGCTCCGTCGAGCTGCCACCGGAGACCTCGGAGTCCGATCTGGAACGGGTCCGCACCGTCCTCGCCGAGCAGGTGCGGGGACGCCGGCTCGGCGAGGTCCACGCCGCCATCGCGGCGATCGCCGAGGATGCCCCCTCAGAGCTGCGCGAGGTGTTACAGGCCGTCGCTGACGCCACAGCACGCCAACTCGCCGAGGACACCGTCCACCACGTGTTCGTCGGCGGGCAGGCCTCGCTCGCCGGCGACGAGGCCTTCGAGCGCGAGCACCTCTCCCGTGTGCTGCAGCTGCTCGAGGAACGTGTCACCCTGGCACGGCTCCTGGCCGACGCGACCGCCGACGACCGACCGACGGTGCGCATCGGTGAGGAGAACGAGGTCGAGGACCTCAGGGCGGCCTCCCTGGTCGCCCAGCGCTACCAGCTGGTCACCGCCGGCTCCCTGGGCGTGCTCGGCCCGACCCGGATGGATTACGCCACGGTGCTGGCCACCGTGCGGGCCGTTGCCGATCAGCTGCAGGCCACCCTCACCGACCTCTCCCGCTGACCCCACGCGTACCGACACCTGACGACCCTGCGAGGCATCGTGTCTGATCTGTACGAGCTCCTCGACGTCCCCCGCTCCGCCGGTGAGGACGACCTCAAGCGCGCCTACCGCCGCAAGGCGCGCGAACACCACCCGGATGCCGGTGGTGACGAGGACACCTTCAAGGCCCTCACCCACGCCTACCAGGTGCTCTCCGACCCGCAACGCCGGGCCCGCTACGACCGCTTCGGTGATGACGGCACCACCAACGGGCGCGCCGGTGCGAACGACCCCTTCGGGTTCGGAGCCGGCGGCTTCGGCGGCATCGACGACGTGATCGATGCGTTCTTCGGCCAGGCCACAGGCTTCCGTTCGGGTGGCGGTGGTGGCCGCAGCCGCCGTCAGCAGCCGGGACGCGACGTGCTGGTGGTGGTGGAGCTGACCCTGGAGGAGGTGGTCACCGGGGTGAGCCGCGAGGTCGAGGTGGATGTGCCGCGGGCCTGCGAGACCTGTGAGGGCAGCGGTTCCGCCGCGGGGGGCGGGCCGACCACCTGCAGCACCTGCGGCGGTGCGGGTCAGGTCCAGCGGGTGGTGCGCACCGCCTTCGGGCAGCTGGCCACCGCGGCGCCCTGCGAGGCCTGCCGTGGCACCGGACACGTGATCACCGACCCCTGCACCGACTGCCACGGCGAGGGTCGGCGGCAGACCGACCGCACCCTGCGCGTCGACATCCCGGCGGGGCTCGAGGACGGCGACCGCATCCCGGTGCGCGGCGAGGGGGAGGCCGGTCGGCACGGTGCTGCGGCCGGTGACCTCTACGTGCAGATCCGTGTCGCCGAGCACGCGGTCTTCGAGCGCGATGGCCGCACGCTGGCAGCCGAGGTCACGGTGTCGGTGTCACAGGCAGCGCTGGGCGCGACCCTGACCGTGCCGACGGTGGACGGTGAGGACGTCGAGGTCCCCGTGCCCGCCGGTACCCAGCCCGGTGACGTCCTCACGGTCCGGCGTGCCGGTGTGCCGATGCGCGGTGGTGGTCGTCGCGGCGATCTGCAACTGGTGGTCCGTGTGGAGGTACCCACGGGCCTCGACGCCCGCCAGCGGGAGCTGCTGGTCGAGCTCGCCGCGGCCAGGGGTGAGGAACTCGACGAGCGTGGCCGGGGTCCGCTGTCGCGGCTGCGTGACGCCTTCCAGCGCTGAGCTGGCGGCGTTGCCGTGAGCCTGACGCCCTACGTCCACCTCGATGCGTCCCTGGCCGATGCGGGGGCTGCCGCCGAGCGGCCCCTGTCCGCGGAGGAACGCCACCACCTCCAGCGGGTACTGCGGCTGCAACCTGGTGCGGTCATCGAGGTCGCGGACGGCGCCGGCTGGCAGGCGCCGGCTCGGATCACGGCTGCCGGCGTTGCCCTCCGCGCGGCTGCGGTGCACACCCCGGCATCGCAGCCCGCACTGGTGCTCGCCCAGGCGTTGCCCAAGGGACGCAAGCTGGACGAGGTGCTGCGGCAGGCCACGGAGCTCGGCGTCGACGAGGTCCGGCTGCTGACCACCGAACGCGCTGTTCCCCGGCTGAGGGGAGCGCGGGCGGAGCGGGCCCATGCCCGGTGGTCGGCGGTGGTGCGGGCCGCCAGCGAGCAGGCCCGGCGTCCGTGGCGTCCTCGAGTGCGTGGTCCGCTCGACCTCGCTCACCTGGCCCGGGATGACGAACTGCTCCTCGTCGCGCACCCCGAGGCACCGGGGTTGCCCACCGTGGTGGACGTACTGGCCGGTGCGACCACCCTCACCCTGGCCATCGGGCCCGAAGGCGGTTTCACCGACCGGGAGGTTGCCGAGGCTGTGACTGGCGGTGCGCTCGCCGTGTCGCTCGGTGGTTCGGTGCTGCGGACCGAGCACGCCGGCAGCGCCGGGATCGCCGTGCTGTCGGCCGCTGTCGGGCGCTGGGGCTGAGCCGCGCAGGCGCCGCTGCCTTCCGGTTGCGGGCGGCGCCGCGGCGGGCAGCCATCACAGACTGCGTTCGATGTCGTGCGGAGGGTCGCGCTACTTCCTCGCGGAGCGTGGCCGGGGTACGGTGGAGGGGCCGAAGTAGGGACGTGGAGCGGCCCTTCGTGCGCGGAGCGGAGCGGCGGCTCACCCTCCCTGCCGGCGAGGAGCCAGCCTCGTGCCTCACCCGGAGGCCGAGCGCGACGGAGCGGGGACCTCATGCCTGCCGACGAGGGACGGTACGCCGAGTTGCTCGGCGAACGTCTGCGACGCGTCCGCCAGCAGCAGGGCCTCTCGCTCCACGAGGTCGAGGGCCACAGCGAAGGCGCACTGAAGGCCTCGGTGGTCGGGGCGTACGAGCGCGGTGAACGCGCTGTGTCGATCATCCGGCTCGAGCGTCTGGCGTCCTTCTACCGGGTGCCGGTGGCGGAGTTGCTCCCTGCCGACAGCGGCCGCCGGGCGACCCTGACCGACCGCGGTCCGGAGCTGGTCATCGACCTGGTGGCCATGGAGCGGGATACGGCGCTGGAACCGGCGGTGCGGCGGTACGCCGCGGCGATCCAGGCGCGCCGCGGGGACTACAACGGCCGGGTGCTCACGGTACGCAGTGGCGATCTGGAACTGCTGGCTGCCGTCCTCGACGCCGCTCCTGACGAGCTGCGGGCCCGGCTGTCGGCTGTCGGCGCGGTGCGCTGAACGCCACCGGGACGCGCACGGTCGTCGGGGGCTACCCTCGGGGCTGCGGGTGGTCCGTGGGGCTGACCCCGCGACCGCCCGACCGGGCCCGGGTGCGCGTGCTCCACCCCGTCGCTGTCTACCGCCGCACACCCCCGTCGCACACCCCCGCCGCACGACCCCGACGCACAACCCCTCTGAGGAGTCACCCCCACCCGTGGCGAGTTCCCCCAGCTCAACCGCCCACTCCGATGCGCCGCACGGCCCCTCGAACGCCGAACAGGCCACGACCAGCGCTGGCGACGGTGCTGCGTCCCTGAAGGTCCTCGTGCCCGGCGAACACGCCATGGTGTCGCTGCTCGGTACCCGTGACGAGTTGCTGCGCACCATCGAGGACGCCTTCCACGCCGTGGTCCACGTCCGCGGCAATGAGATCGCGATCCGCTCCGAGGACCCGGCAGAGACCGCGCGGGTCGCCCGGCTGTTCGAGGAACTGGTCCTGCTCCTCGATCGTGGCCAGGCGATCGACCGCGGCACCGTCCGGCAGACCGTGCGCATGATCCGCGACGATGCGGACGAGCGCCCCTCCGAGGTGCTCTCCGAGGCGCTGATCACCCACCGTGGACGTACGATCCGGGCCAAGACCCTGGGGCAGAAGCGCTACCTCGACGCCATCAGGGCCAACACCGTCACCTTCGGCATCGGGCCTGCAGGTACGGGCAAGACCTACCTCGCCATGGGTGCCGCGGTGCAGGCGCTGCGTGCCAAGCAGGTCAACCGCCTGATCCTCACACGCCCCGCGGTGGAGGCGGGGGAGCGGCTGGGCTTCCTGCCGGGAACGCTGCACGAGAAGATCGATCCCTACCTCAAGCCCCTGTGGGACGCACTCCACGACATGATGGAGGCCGAGGAGCTGGTCAACCACGTCGACCGCGGCACGATCGAGATCGCGCCGCTGGCCTACATGCGGGGGCGCACCCTCAACGACGCCTTCATCGTCCTCGACGAGGCGCAGAACACCTCGCCGGAGCAGATGAAGATGTTCCTGACCCGGATCGGGTTCAACTCCAAGGCCGTGGTCACCGGTGATGTCAGCCAGGTCGATCTGCCGCGCAGCACCACCTCGGGGCTGCGGATCGTCGGTGACATCCTCGACGGCATCGACGGCGTGGCCTTCGCGCGGCTGCGCTCCGGTGACGTCGTCCGCCACCACATCGTGCAGCGCATCGTGGAGGCCTACGAGGCCTACGACGAGGCCAACACCGCACCCGCGGCGCGCATCTCCTCGGTCGACGGGGGTGGGTGACGGTGGCCGTCGAGCTCGCTGACGAGCAGCAACGACCGGTGGACGCCGAGGACCTCGTCTCCCTCGCACGACACGTGCTCGCCGAGCGGCGGGTCCCGAGCGACATGGAGGTCGCGCTGCTGCTCGTCGACCGCGACACCATCGCGCAGCTCAACGCCACCCACATGGGCCATGACGGTCCGACGGACGTCCTGGCCTTCCCCATCGACGAGCCCGGGGAGTCGCTGCCCGACGTGCCGGCGATCCTCGGTGACGTCGTGCTGTGTCCCGAGGTGGCCGCGGAGCAGGCGCCGCGGTTCCAGCGTTCCGCCCATGAGGAACTGCGGCTGCTCACGGTGCACGGTCTGCTCCACCTGCTCGGGATGGACCACGCCGAACCGGACGAACACCACGCGATGTTCGCCCTGACGGACCGGCTGCTGGCCAGTCACCAGCCAGGAGCTGGGCAGCGGTGAACCCCGACCCCGTCGTCATCGCCATCATCGGGTTGGCGCTGCTGGCGCTGTGCACCGCGCTGCTGGCCGCGATCGAGACCGTGGTCACCCGCATGAACGTGGTGCGGGCCCTGCGGCTGGTCGAGGAGTACGAGGACACACCGGCGCGCACCACGGCGCTGCTGTGGCTGACCGAGCACCGTGCGCGAGCCCTGGACGCGGTGCTGGTGGCCACGGTGCTGGCACGGGTGGCCACGGCCGCGTGCGCGACCTGGCTGGTGCTCCACCTCGGAGGTGGGGGTGCTGCCGTCGCGGCGGCCATGGCCGTCGTCGTGCTGGTCAGCCTGGTGCTCGGCGAGGTCGTGCCGCGCACCGTCGTGCTGCGCCACCTCGATGCCGCCGGCCTGCTGCTGGCACGCACCGGCAAGCTGGTGGTGCGCCTGGCGGGGCCCGTCACCACGGCGGTGGTGGTCGTCGGTCGTGCGCTGGTCCCCCGTCGCCACGAGGTGTCGGGGCCCCACGCCGGCGACGATGAGCTGCGTGAACTCACCGACGACGAGGAAGGCGACGACGACGAGCTCGAGCCCGAGGAGCGGGCCATGATCCGCTCCATCTTCGAGCTCGGCGACACGCTGGTCCGTGAGGTGATGGTGCCCCGACCTGATGTCATCAGCGTCCCTGAAGGGGCTCCCCTCGCGGAGGTCGTCGGGGTGGCGGTGGACGGTGGCTACTCGCGCCTGCCGGTGCACGCCCCGCAGGACACCGGCCGCATCGTCGGTGTGGTCTACGCCAAGGATCTGCTGCGACGTCTGGCCACCGAGCCCGGACTCAACGGGTGGACGGACCTCACACGCCCCCCGACCTTCGTGCCGGAGACCAAGCAGTGCGACGAGCTGCTGCGCGAGCTGCAGGCCGATGCCGTCCACCTCGCCGTGGTGGTGGACGAGTACGGCGACTTCGTCGGCCTCGTGACCATCGAGGACGTGCTCGAGGAGATCGTGGGTGAGATCGTCGACGAGCACGATCAGGAGGAGCCCCTGATCGAGCCCCTGGCCGACGGACGGTTCCTCATCGACGCCCGCCTCGGTGTGGACGACCTCAACGAGCTGCTCGGCGTGGCGCTGCCTGAGGAGGGTTGGGACACCGTCGGTGGGCTGGTGTTCGGCACCCTCGGCCGCGTCCCCACCGAGGGTGAGCGCATCGACCTCGACGGCACCGGCATCGACGTGGAGCAACTGCAGGGTCGTCGCGTGGCCAAGGTGGTGGTCACCCCCGCGGGCGACCACCTCGCGCAGCCGCCCGCCGACGCGGCGGCAGCACACCCCGGCGGCACCGCGGGCGAGGATGCTCCACCGCCGGAAGACCCCGATGTAGCAGCCACAGATGGGGACCGAGGTCCCCTCGATCGGGGACCTTGAGCCGCACGAACGCAGCCCGACCTCTCATAACGTCTCGCGTGATGTCCCTGCGCGTCCGTACCACGCGCTTCTGGAGAGGTATCCGATGGCAGCAACCACCGTGTCCACCGCGAGCACCGATGGTGCCGCATCCGCCGAGGAGCAGGCTCCCGGACCGGAGATCGCGACGCTGGACGGCAACGAAGCCGCTGCGAACGTGGCCTACCGCTGTTCCGAGACCGTGGCGATCTATCCCATCACCCCGTCCTCGCCGATGGGAGAGTTCGCCGACGCCTGGGCCTCCGCCGGGGAGCCCAACCTGTGGGGCGCCGTGCCGTCGGTGGTGGAGATGCAGTCGGAGGGTGGTGCCGCCGGGGCGCTGCACGGTGCGGTCCAGGTCGGATCGCTCGGGACCTCCTTCACCTCCTCGCAGGGGTTGCTGCTGTGGCTGCCGAACATGTTCAAGATCGCCGGGGAACTCACCCCGGCGGTCCTGCATGTGGCGGCCCGCACCGTCGCGACCCACGCCCTGTCGATCTTCGGTGATCACTCCGATGTGATGGCGGCACGGTCCACGGGCTGGACGATGCTGGCCTCCAACTCCCCCCAGGAAGCCCAGGACATGGCCGCCGTGGCGCACGCCGCCACGCTCTCCACCCGCCTGCCGGTGATGCACTTCTTCGACGGGTTCCGTACCTCCCACGAGCTCAACCGCGTCGAGCTGATGCCCGACGACGTGCTCCGTGCGCTGATGCCCGACGAGGACATCCTGCTGCACCGTGAGCGGGCCCTGGACCCCGATCATCCCTCGCTGCGCGGCTCCGCACAGAACCCCGATGTGTTCTTCCAGGCGCGTGAGGCTGCCAACCCCTTCTACGACGCGGTGCCGAACGCGGTGCAGGACGTGATGGATGTGCTCGGCGAGCACACCGGTCGCCACTACCGCCTCGTCGAGTACCACGGTGCCCCCGACGCGGAGCGCGTGGTGGTGCTCATGGGCTCCGGCGTCGGACCCGTGCGTGAGGTCGTCGACCACCTCGTCTCCCAGGGGGAGAAGGTCGGCGCCGTGGTCGTGCGCCTGTTCCGCCCCTTCCCCGTCGAGGCGTTCCTCGACACGCTGCCCGACACGGTCACCAGCGTCGCCGTGCTGGACCGCACCAAGGAGCCGGGCGCCACCGGTGAGCCGCTGCTCCAGGACGTGATCACGGCCCTGTCCGACGCGGCCGCCACCGGTGCGCGCGACGCGATGCCCAACGTGATCGGCGGACGGTACGGACTGTCCAGCAAGGAGTTCACCCCGGCGATGGTCGCTGCGGTCTACACCGAGCTGACCAAGGACACGCCCAAGCGGCGCTTCACCGTCGGCATCATCGACGACGTCACCCACCTCTCTCTGGAGGTGGACAAGGGCTTCGCGCTGCCGCGGCTCGACAAGGACCTCGCCGCGATCTTCCACGGGCTCGGCTCCGACGGCACCGTGGGCGCGGCCAAGAACACCACCAAGATCCTCGCCGAGGGCACCGGGCGGTACAGCCAGGCCTACTTCGTCTACGACTCGAAGAAGTCCGGTGCGGTCACCGCCTCCCACCTGCGGATCTCCGAGGAGCCGATCGACTCGACCTACCTCGTCGAGCAGGCCGACATCGTCGCCGTGCACCAGTTCGGGATGCTCAACAAGCTCGAGGTGCTCCGTGAGGCCCGCCAGGGCGGCATCCTGCTGCTCAACGCCCCCTTCGAGCCGGATGAGGTGTGGGACCGCCTGCCCCAGGACGTGCAGCAGACCATCATCGAGCGCGAGCTCGAGGTCCACGTCATCGACGGCCACGGCATCGCCCGCTCCGTCGGGCTCGGTGGGCGGATCAACACCGTGCTGCAGACCGCCTTCTTCCTCGTCACCGAGGTCCTGCCGCGCGAGGAGGCCCTCGAAGCGATCCGCACGGCGGTGAAGAAGACCTACGGCGGCTTCGGGGAGAAGGTCGTCACCCGCAACCTCGACGGTGTCGAGGCCGCGACCACGGCGATCCACCGCATCGAGATCCCCGCTGAGGCGACCTCGAGCCTGCTGCGGCCCGACCCCATCGCGCGGGCGTTGGAGCTCATCCCGATGGAGGAGGGTGAGGTCCCGGAGTTCGTCGAGCGGGTGACCGCACGGCTGCTGGCCGGTGAGGGTGAACTGCTGCCGGTCTCCGCCCTGCCCGTGGACGGCGCCTTCCCCACGGGGACGGCCCGCTACGAGAAGCGCTCCATCGCCCCGGAGATCCCCACCTGGGACCCCGACATCTGCATCGACTGCGGCAAGTGCGCGATCGTGTGCCCCCACGCCGCCATCCAGATCAAGGTGTTCGATCCTGAGGAGCTCGAGGGCACGCCCGACAGCTACAAGTCGAAGCCCTTCAAGGACCGTGGGCTCCAGGGCATGCAGCTCACCGTGCAGGTGGCACCCGACGACTGCACCGGCTGCAGCGTGTGCGTGGAGACCTGCCCCGCTGTCAGCCGCTCCGATGTCGGCCACAAGGCGATCGACATGACGCCGGTCGACGCGGTACTGGCGACCGGTGAGGGCGACCGGACCGTGCTGGAGGTGGAGCGTGAGCGCTTCAAGGCCTTCCAGGCGGTGCCCTACCCGGACCGCACGGAGATCCGCAACGACACCGTCAAGCACACCCAGACCCTGCAGCCGCTGTTCGAGTTCTCCGGGGCCTGCGCAGGCTGTGGTGAGACCCCCTACATCAAGCTGATGAGCCAGCTGTTCGGTGACCGCTCCGTGATCGCCAACGCCACGGGCTGCTCGTCGATCTACGGCGGCAACCTGCCCACCACCCCTTACGGCACCAACGCCGAGGGCCGGGGACCGGCGTGGTCCAACTCGCTGTTCGAGGACAACGCGGAGTTCGGGCTCGGGATGCGGGTGGCGATCGACGAGTCCCGCGCCCTGGCGCTGCACCTGCTGCACGTGCTGGCCTCCGACATCGGTGATGACCTCGTGGCCCAGATCGCGGCCGCGGAACAGGAGGACGAGGCCGGGCTTGCGGCCCAGCGCGAGCGGGTCGCCGAGCTGGTGCGCCGCTTGGACGGCGTGAGTGGTGATCGCGCGATGGCGGCCAGGCACCTCAAGGCCGTCGCGAACACCCTGGTGCGCCGTGACGTGTGGATCATCGGCGGTGACGGTTGGGCCTACGACATCGGCTTCGGCGGGCTGGACCATGTGCTGTCCACCGGTGCGGATGTCAACGTCCTGGTGCTCGACACCGAGGTGTACTCCAACACCGGCGGGCAGGCCTCGAAGTCGACCAGCCGCGGGGCGGTGGCCAAGTTCGCCACCTCCGGGAAGGGAGGTCCGAAGAAGGACCTCGGGCTGGTGGCGATGCAGTACGGCCACGTCTACGTGGCCCGGATCGCCATGGGCGCCAACGAGATGCAGACCCTGAAGGCGATGCGCGAGGCCGAGGCATGGCCCGGCCCGTCGTTGCTGCTGGCCTACTCCACCTGCATCGCCCACGGCGTCGACATGAAGGACTCCATGAACCGTATGGACCTCGCCGTCAAGACCGGCTACTGGCCGCTGTTCCGCTACCACCCGGGTGAGGAGCAGGACACCCAGCCGATGCAGCTGGACTCCAAGCCACCCAAGCAGCCGGTCAGCGACTTCCTGTCCACGGAAGGCCGCTTCGGGGTCCTGGCGCGATCCGACCCCGATCGTGCGAAGGAGCTCGCCACCCTGGCGCAGGCCGACGTCGACGAGCGGTGGCGCTACTACGAGCAGCTCGCCGGTCTGGAACGCACCCTGCCACCGGTCACCATGGAAGACGTGGAGCTCGACGAGTCCGACGAGTCCGACGAGCCTGACAGCGATGCCGGCAACGAGGCCGGGGAGGAGTCCCGATGACCAGCTGGACCGAGGAAGATGCACCTCCCGGGCCGGGCCATGTGGTCCCGAGCGGGCCCGACTTCGAGGGTGAGGTGGACCTCTCGGTCGACTACCTGGGGATGCGCCTGCGTAGTCCACTGGTGGCCTCGGCCGGTCCCTTCACCGGTGACCTGCCCTCCCTGAAGGCGCTGGACGCCGCCGGTATCGGCGCGGTGGTGCTCCCGAGCCTCTTCGAGGAGCAGCTCGAGCATGAGTCCGGACAGATCGAGGCGCTGTCGGAGTACGGCAGCGATGCCAACCCGGAGGCGCCCGCGGGCTACGTGCCCAACCTCGACGACTACAACATGGGGGTGGCGCGCTACCTCAACCTGGTCCGCGACGCGAAGAAGGCCACTTCCGTCCCGGTGATCGCCAGCCTCAACGGCGTCACCACGGGTGGCTGGACCCGTTACGCCCGTCTGCTCAGCGAGGCCGGCGCGGACGCGATCGAGTTGAACATCTACCGCGTCGCCGCGGACATCGAGGTGTCGGGTCGCCAGATCGAGTTGGAGACCCTCGCGCTGGTGGAGGCGGTGGTCGGTGCAGCGAGCGTGCCCGTGTCGGTCAAGCTCGGTCCCTCCTACTCGGCCTTCGGCAACATGGCCCGTCAACTGGCTGACGCCGGTGCCGCAGGCCTGGTGCTGTTCAATCGGTTCTATCAGCCCGACATCAACCTGGAGACCCTGTCGGTGGGACCGCACCTGGTGCTGTCCACCTCCGAGGAGCTGCGGCTGCCGCTGCGCTGGTGCGCGATCCTGCACGGACGCATCGATGCCTCCCTGGCGGCCACCACCGGGATCCACACCGGCGCGGATCTCGCCAAGATCCTGCTCGCCGGCGCAGATGTCGGGATGACCACCTCCGCCCTGCTGCGCAACGGTCCTGATCATGCCGCCACCATCCTCGGGGAGCTGGAAGCCTGGATGATGGAGACGGGCTACGGCTCGGTGATGGAGATGACGGGTGCCGTGTCGCAGCGCACGGTGCGCGATCCCGCCCAGTTCGAGCGCGCCAACTACCTCGACACCCTGACCCGCTACGCCGGCACCTTCCTGCAGTGAGCACGGCGTCCTGCCGCAGGAGCGATCGCGAGCAGACCAGGAGCAACGACCTCCGGGACACCCGCAGCAGCGGGTGGGAGCGTGGGGGAGCAGATCGACGGCCGGCCGGTGCGGGGCCGGCCGTCGGTCATGTCGGCCGGGGCGACCGGTGCGCACCGTGGCAGCGCGTTAGGCTGACCGGTCCGAGACCTGGAGTGTGTCGTTGAGCGAACACGAGCCGCCGACAGCCGACGCACCGGAGGTCGCTGCGCTCGTGGCACGGGCCCGCTCGGTGCGTGCGCATGCCTACGCCCCCTACTCCGGCTTCCATGTGGGAGCCGTGGTGGTCACCGCCGCAGGTGCCACCTTCGAGGGCGTCAACGTGGAGAACGTGTCCTACCGGCTGACCACCTGCGCCGAGCAGACGGCGCTCGCCGCAATGTGTGCAGCAGGTGCCCGCGAGGAGGTCGTCACGGTGGTGGTCGCCGGTGACGGTGACCAGCCCTGCACCCCCTGTGGGGCGTGTCGCCAGACGATCGCGGAGTTCGGATCGCGTGCCATGGTGTACGCCACGGGCCAGCACGGTGCAGTGGTGGCGCAACCGATCGACGTGCTGCTCCCGGAGGCCTTCACCCCGGATCGGCTGGCTGCCGGTGGCGACGCTGCACCGGCGAGGCAGCCCGTACCCCCGGAGGCCTCCCATGGAGGAGCGTGAGCTCGACGTCGCGGCGATACTGGCCGGTCTTGACGACCCGGTGCCGGACGGCCACCGCAGCGGCCTGATCGCACTGGTCGGTCGCCCGAACACCGGCAAGTCGACCTTGCTGAACCACCTCGTGGGGACCAAGGTCGCCATCGTCACCCCTGTACCCGGCACCACCCGCAACGCGATCCGCGGCGTGCTCACCCGGGACGAGGCGCAGCTGGTCTTCCTCGACACCCCCGGCCTCGCGAAGCCCCGCACCCTGCTGACGCGACGGCTCAACGAGTTGGTCCGCGACACCTGGGCGGGGGTCGACCTGCTGTGCCTGGTCGTCGACGTCGCCGCCGGCGTCGGACAGGGGGACGCCTTCCTCGTGCGTGAGCTCGCCGGCACCTCGACGCCGGTGGTGGCCGTCGCCAACAAGATCGACCGGGTGCGGCCCAAGGAGCGGATGCTGCCGGAACTGGCCCGCCTCGAGGAGCTCGGTGCGCAGCTGGGTGGCTTCGCTGACATCGTTCCGGTGTCCGCCGCGACGGGGGACAACATGGACACCCTGGTGGAGGTGTTCACCTCCCACCTGCCCCGGGGGCCCCGGCTGTTCGCCGCCGGCAAGGTCTCCGACCAGCCGGAGCGGCAACTCGCCGCGGAGATCGTGCGTGAGAAGCTGATCGGCGTCGTCTCCGAGGAGCTTCCGCACTCCATCGCGGTCACCGTCGACGAGGTCGCACCCGATCCCGACCGTGACGACCTGCTCCGCGTGGACGCGGTGATCCACGTCGAGCGGGACTCGCAGAAGCCGATCGTGATCGGCCGAGGTGGTGAGCACCTCAAGGCCGCCGCCACGGCAGCCCGCCAGGAGCTCGAGGTGCTGTTCGGCGCGAAGGTGTATCTCTCCACCCACGTGCGGGTCGCCAAGGAGTGGCAGCGCGACCCCAAGCAGCTCGGGCGTCTGGGGTACTGACCGCCGGGCCAGCACGGGTGGGCGACCTCCACGGTGCGGTGTCGGCCGGTGGGAGTGCCGCTCACGCCCGGCTGCCGTGTGCCCTGCGTCCCCCCGTCCGCACGGCCGTCGCCGTTCGGTCGTCGCCGTTCGGCCATCCTCCGCCAGGGCAGGGGCGCGCTGGCTCGGACACCGTAGGTGGTCGGTCGGCGCGAGCATCGCGTCGTCCCACCCAGCCCAGGAGGATCACGTGCAGCTTCGCTCCCGACGCATCTCCATGATCGCGGCCGGTGCGCTCATCGCCGCCGCCTGCGCCAACGAGGAGGCCCTGACCGGTGACCCGGACGACGGTGTCGCGGAGGTTGACGAGGACGTCGCCGATGAGGAGGCACCGGAGGAGGATGTCCTCGAGGACGATGCTCCCGAGGACGAGACCGACGAGGGGACCGAGGACGCCGACGTCGACGAGGATGCCGTGGCGGAGGACGGCACGGCTGCGCAGGACCTGGGTGCGCCGGCCGGCGTGACCACGACCGGCGTCGAGGTCGCCGACTCCGCTCTCGGAGCCCACATCGTCACCGCGGAGGGGATGACCACCTACGGTGCCATCGACCAACTCGACGGTGAGGTGACCTGCGTCGGTGACTGTGCCCAGGTCTGGCAGCCGGTGCTGGTCGATGGTGAGCCCGCGGTGAGTGACGAGGTCGACGCCGAGGTCACCACCGTCGAGCGTGAGGACGGCGGTGTCCAGGTCGTGGTGGCGGGCTCGCCGCTCCACACCTTCGTGGTCGACGCCGAGCCCGGCGATGTAGGTGGCCAGGCCAGTGCCGAGCGCTGGTTCGTGGTCAGCGCCACGGGTGAGCTGGTCGATGCACCCGACCCCGCTGCGCTCGATGGCGACACCGACGACGCCACCGACGACGACCAGTGAGCCACTCGCCCGCGTGCGCACCTGCGGCGGCCGCCCTCC
>LKMJ01003058.1_pt1 | contig 15524 bp, 26 predicted proteins | sample 643391 | NCBI WGS metagenome assembly LKMJ01 (sample SAMN04112250, study PRJNA286221) | soda lake metagenome | biome: soda lake; feature: Kulunda Steppe; material: water; isolation source: sample PL-Br10 brine of Picturesque Lake | place: Russia: Kulunda steppe | collected 2010-07
AACTCCGAGCTTGAGATGACTACAGCTGTGTAAAATTGGCCCGCACATACCGTGTGGATTTGGGCGTGGGAAGCTCTCCCGTTGAGCTGTGCACTCAAAAGGGGCAAATGTGATGCAGCGTTTTGGCCATCCGCTTCCCACCCACACCCTCGATCGGCTCCATTTTAAGTTTCCTAGATTTGATTTGATTGCCCACAACCCTCAGACTTGGTCTGGCTTGAAAGCATGCATGTGTTGCGGAGATATCGCACTTCCTGTGTTTGGACCTTAATCGGTCGCGACAGGGTCATCCACGGAACACACCTTTCCGACTGCCTCCCCCTAATCCATCTTCGCAGCATCGGATCATCATGAAATAGCAGATAAAGTTCTGGAAAGCGGCAGGATTGGAGCAAGTTTGGGGATGCACCATTTGCCTGCCAAAAGGGTGGAAAATGGTGCCAGAATGGCCAAAGGCGCACACGCCGCGCCCCACCTCGCATTTTCTCACACAGCCTGACTTATAATGAAATATGTACATGTTGTGCATGTTTGGGTCTGGAAATGGGCCCAGCAAGTGCGCAGAAATGCTAATTGGCCATGTTTGGGGGAGTCCAGTGGTGGGGACGACCTCCTCCAGCAAAGAAAACCAAAAAAGTCAGTGGGGATCAGGGGGATGACAAGCATTACCCCATTCCTGGTCTTGATGATGATTTGCTGCAAAATTTTTATTAAGGGCGCGTCTGGTGCTGACAAGTTTATAAGCAAATTGTACCGAATGAGACTACTACTTCAGATTACGGCTATACTACTCTCCCATGCAGTGTGTCTGTGTGCTCTTGAGAGAACATGAAAAAAATAAGAAAAAAATGAAAACTACGCAGGCAGTGAAACCACTCCCTGAGAAAAGATGTGCCACCTCTAAACATCGAGGTCAGGAGTAGAGCAAAACCATCCATCTTGTCAGGCTTACTGCATGCAGAATGGCCTCGAGACATGACCATAACATCCCCCATCGACTTTTCATTCATTCTCTGTTTCCTTTCTGATCATGTAATGAGCAATGCGAGCATATTTTGTTGGCATTCACACATTCAAGGTGATGACAAGTGGTCACAGTTGAATCCTCCGAGGAAGGGAGTCCCTTTAGCGAGGTGGAAATGTACTTTTGTGACAAGTGCTTCGAGCAGCGAAGAGTCTTGTGCTGCTGTGCAAAGAGGTGCTTATTCTTCTTCGCTGTCAAGGCTTGTATGTGCTTCCTCAGGACAAAATAGCATTCCCTTTCCTTTTTTTTGCCTGGCTCCCTTTGTGGAGATCCCTTATCTTTTGCATGTCTCGCCTAATTAGACAATCAGCGGCACCAAAAACTCTTTGTGGCACAACCAATTCTTTCACTGACATGGCATGTCAGATATATAGGACTTCTTTTTGGCTGGCAATGACAAGCCACAAAACAATCAGCCTAACGACCAGGCCGTCGGTCAACCCTAACACTTCAGCTTGAGAGCTTGAATGTGCATGAAGCCTTGCAGAAGTTCAAGCCCCGTGGACCCGTTGTGCCACAGTGAGAACGTGAGAACCTTCACTCAGCGAGAACCTTCGTGCAAGCTTGCTGCAGCCCTGAAAATTCAGCGCCCGCATTTAATTGTTGCATTGCACAAATGCCACATGCAATCATGGTTCCAATCACAGTAAAGGCTGAAAAATACATTCAAATCGTCTATGATGGGCTTATCACAGTATTCATCGCGGAGGAGGAAGCTTCTGTCCCTTTTCCACTGTCTATGATGGGCTAATCGCATCATTCATCGCAAAGGAGGAAGCTTCTGTCCCTTTTTCCACTGTTCAGGAAAGCTGGTTCCTGGCTTCCGCAGTGCAAACACCCCAAGATCAGCGGTGAAACCCTGCGCCAGGGTCTGCAGGGCTGTCTTGGTGTCATTCCGCTTGCGTGATACCTGTCAAAATAGCATACAGGAGCACAGGCATGGAGCACGGGCAGAGAATCTGCACTCAGCGCTCAACCAACCTCTCTGCTAAATCTCACTAAGCTGCAGCTGACTGCACGACAAAGCAGGTGGTACAGGCACACCCCTTACCAGATGATCCATGCTGCACAACCAATAACACGACTTACCACCCTCGCTTCTGCAGGGGATATAGCTGACAGTAGAAGCTCCCTGGTCTGCTGCTTGAGATCAGCCATGCCGGGGTGGTCCTCTGGAAGCAGCCTCCCCAGGCCCTATATCCATCACATACACAAGAGAACCTTAGCCAGCATGCCTAATCTTTGCCAGGCGCGGCAGGCCATAAAGCTGGTTGCACAAGCTAAGACGAAGTTTTGTTGGGTGTGGTGGCCACTTGCAATGCGCCTGGGACCTGAGCTGACCTGTCATCCTTCCAATCACATCAAGGAAGATGAGTTCACTGGTTTCAGTCACCAAGAGGGGGCGCACCTTCAGAGTTGCCTCATACAGGACAACGACCGACAGGAAATCCTTGTGGGCAAGGTAGCGCTCTCCCACCAACTGCAAGTAAACATGAAAAAGAACATCCAGACAGATAGCATGACTATGAAGCAAATGGAGATTCTAGACCTAGAATTTAAATTTATACAGATGGAGGAGGGAGTTGTGAAAAGGTTTCATGGTGACATTGAATCAAAACACCTTGTCCTATCAGATGCTCTGTACAATCCCAAATCTCCATCCATTGCAGAATCATTGCCATAACTAGCATTGTCTCAATCAAATAGCAGGTGCATGCGCATCAACAGGTTCCCCTGGTCCATCTTTCTTAAAAGGGTTTCTGGCAGCACATATCCCAGGCTATCAATGCTGCAGGGTTGAAGATCAGGAGTACCCGGTAAATGTAAGAGCACAATTCAGGCCCCATAGGCAGGTCTCGGGGCAAACATGGCTTTGCACTTGAGTTTACCTTCACAAGCTCTACGATCTTGTTGGAAACAATTAGACGTGATGCCAGCAATGCCTGCATCTCCTCTTGTCTATCAGATTCCCCAGCAGCATTGATGGCCACCTGAAAAGGAGGTGGCGTAAGTAGGATAAGAGCTTGCCAGGAGGGCTCTCTTCTGAGGGCAAAGCAACTTATGCATGAGTTCATTCCGGTAGTGTGTGATATGCAGAACAGGGCGACCTGCAACTCTGGCCGGATACAGCTCCATCAGAACAAAACACTTGTTACATGGCAGCAATACAACCTGGTCATGACTTACAAATGCCTCATATTACAACAGGTGACATACTTAAAGTGTACTCTTTATCGCCACTGGCGTGTGCTCCTCATACTTTAGCGTGCCTTAATTTTTACTTAAGCAAGTGAAGCAAGAAGAGAGCAGAAGATAATACAAAGTCTGAAAATAATGACTAGTGCATGTAAGACTGCAAGCGCGCCTGCAAAGCAGCCTGGTAGTCCAGCAGAGGGCCTAATTGGGAAGGGTGCTCTGGACCATAGTACTCTGCTGCCATTTCACTGGCATCTCTTAGCCATCCCAGTGCCTCGGAGATCTGCAGAGGTAAAACAAGGAGCATGGCTGTCTTTAAAGTATCAAGACAGAACTGGAGGCATAGACATCCCGCAGCTTGCAGTTGACAGCTGCCCAGGTGGTCGGCACTCCCAAACAGATTGCAACCCCAGTCCCTAGGCAAAACATCATAAGCGCCCCATTTGTCCTCTCAAGCTAGCTTTGCTAAAGCACATTAAACCGGTTTGAGGGCAGTGTGCTCTACATTTCACATCTATCTGCATCTTGCATCTGTCTAGATTCCATTACTTAATACCCCACTCTAGTGTAGCTTTAAGTGCCAGTGCGGCGCCATGAAAGGAGGCCTTGATCAAGCACAATAGCAAATGCCAATCAATGCCAGGCGATTGAAGGCCACAAACGCCATGTATTTAACACCTGCACTTCCGCAGGCCCAAAGAGAGCTCTACCCATCAAACTCTGGGCAGACGCACAAACATGGTATTTGCTCCTCCTATGTATGAGGTGAGGCTCAAAGAAAGAGAGCTGAAGGCTTAATGATGCCATCATTATGTTTTGAAACAAGTGCTAGCTTTTGGCATCACTTTGCCATTCTTCATGGCTGTTGAAGAATGCTGCGCAGGGGAAGCACCTCAGCAGGTACACCATGTGCGTGCGTTGACATCCAAATTGATAGCATTGCCAAACTGAAGTCGATCAAGGGAAAACATCGGGGGAGACAGCCTTTAGGGGCCATAAGCAGCCAAGCACAAAGAAATAACCAATCAAAGCATGTGCCATGGCAACTGAACTCTCTTCCTTGAAGAGGCAGGTGATGACAAACATCCTTTGGGCGCGGGTCTGGACAGTTGTTCTTACACTCACGTCTAAGGCATTGTCATAAAAGATGATTTTGTTGGCCAGATTCCTGAGGCCCCACAACTGCTCTGGCACCGGTGTCCCGCGTGTTGGGTCGCTGCAAAGTGTGCAGCAAGGGCCACAGAGTGGGGTTCACTGCTAGGTGTGTGCACGGAGAGCGGGTTGCTGCAAAGTGTGCAGCAAGGGCCACAGAGTGAGGTTCACTGCTAGGTGTGTGCACGGAGCGTGGGTCGCTGCAAAGTGTGCAGCAAGGGCCACAGAGTGGGGTTCACTGCTAGGTGTGTGCACGGAGCGTGGGTTGCTGCAAAGTGTGCAGCAAGGGCCACAGAGTGAGGTTCAATGCTAGGTGTGTGCACGGAGCGTGGGTCGCTGCAAAGTGTGCAGCAAGGGCCACAGAGTGAGGTTCACTGCTAGGTGTGTGCACGGAGAGTGGGTTGCTGCAAAGCGTGCAGCAAGGGCCACAGAATGAGGTTCACTGCTAGGTGTGTGCACGGAGAGTGGGTCGCTGCAAAGTGTGCAGCAAGGGCCACGAGTGAGGTTCACTGCCAGGTGTGTGCACGGAGCGTGGGTTGTTGTAAAGTGTGCAGCAAGGGCCACAAAGTGAGGTTCACTGCTAGGTGTGTGCACGGAGAGTGGGTCGCTGCAAAGTGTGCTGCAAGGGCCACAGAGCGTGGGTCGCTGCAAAGTGTGCAGCAAGGGCCACAGAGCGTGCACCAGCATTTGACAGCGCAGGGTGGGGTGAACAGCACTCTGGAGCCCCAAGCACCATGAGCAAGAGTTTCAAACAAGTTACAACCCTGACCCACAGCTCCCAGCACAGCATACCTACCAGGAGTGACACGGAGGCTCAACCGCAGCTGCTGCAGTGCGTGCGCTTGGAGCGCGCATCTCAAGATTGAAGTGCATTAATCGTGCATTTTAGGGCAAGCCTCACCTGGAGGGATCAATGCTGGGGCCCCTCGCTTCCTGGCGCTTGAGCAGAGCGACTGCAGTCTCCAGTTCTTGCTGCGCGTATGGTGGTCACAAGCTCCACATTTTTTCACAAAGGACGACCGCCGCCAAGGTGTGGAGCACAAAATGGCAGGGTAGGCACAAGCACACTTGCGAAACACGCTGGGAGGGAAATTAGCAACAAGGCAGGACAAGGATAGCCCTTCTGAGGCTGAAGGCACAGGCCTGAGGGTTAAGTTTAACCCCCCTTTCTTCCCCCACGATGTCACACCACTTAGCCCAAGGTAGGTGCTCGTGATGTTACAAAAAAGTTGTCCCTTATCAACACCGTTAAAGCGTGGAACATGTGAAGATGTGGGTGCCCGGGAGTGGCAAATCAAAGGCTCGGATGCCAAGCCAAAAGCATGAATTTCAGGGGACATTAGTAAATGGAGGTAAGGCGGACTGAACCTGCAGGTGGCGTCCTTTGCGCCTCTGCTTAGATGCAGCGGAGGGTGTGGGCATGCACGCAGCCAGCCACCTTCCCTGCAAGCCACCCAAGCCTGCTCACTTCCACCCAGAGAGTGCCTGTGTCAATGAGTAATCACACGCCTATAGTCTGTGCTTGGTCATGCTTGGCTGAGTAATCACACGCCAAGTCTTTACTTGGCCATGCTTGGCTGTGCTGCTAGGAGCCAATAACCTTGTTCATGCCAAGAAAGGCGAGCACCCCCTCCAGCCTCCACACCCCCGGGCCTCAGCACGGCCTCGTACAGACCTGCTGGCGCCTTCGCTCCATGCGTTGCCGGGCAAAGGCGCTCATATTCTGCTCTGCAAGCTTGGCCACAATCTCTGCGATGGGATGCGCCTCCGAGCCCAAGGCAAGCGCCACAGACCTGGCATCCAGGTGCGACATGAGCACGCGCACGGTAGCTGCGACCGTGGCTGCAGCTGCAGGGGTGAGCTCAGGGCACATGCGGCTTCCTCAACAGAGCGCACATGCGCGTGCTCTCCCACGCGGCCATGCACCACATGGCCTGAGGTGCTCTCCCACGCGGCCATGCACCATATGGCCTGAGCAAATGCGCGTGCTCTCCCACGCGGCCATGCACCCTACGGCCTGAGGTGGGCATGCACCATATGGCCTGAGGTGGGCAGCAACACATGCAAACCACGAGCGCAGCGCAGACACACACATACACGCGCGCGTGCACACACGCACACGCCGTGAGCAGGGACACCAACAGCAACGTCAGTGCCAATCCCGTACCCAGAGGGGAGTACAGAAAGGCTGCAAGAGTACAATTTCCAAAAGGAAGCAGAGGCCCTTCCTGACCACATGCACGCACCTTTTCCATACACCTCCCTGTTCCTGCCCTGAGAACCCACGGCGCAAGGATTCACCTGGTGGTCGGCAAGGACGCACCAGGCCATGGGTGTGGGCAAGGACACACCAGGCCATGGGTGTGGGCAAGGACGCACCAGGCCATGGGTGTGGGCAAGGACACACCAGGCCATGGGCGCAGCATAAGGAGACGCACCTGGCTGTGGGGGTGAGCTGGTCAGGTTTGGCAGCCTTGGCTGCCAGCTGCAGCTGGTACCGCGCCAGGTTGATGAGCGGCTGCAGGCGCTGCTGCTGCTGCTGGAGCTGCCGCACGCGCTCCTCATCCTCCGGGCTGATGCTGGGACGACTGCTATCCTCTGGTCTAATGCTGCTGCTGCTTTCCATCAGCATCTCTGCATGTAAGCCGCTGCTGATGCTGCCCTCTGCCGCGCTGGTGCTCTCTCTACCAAGCCCACCCGTGGCCCTGCCACTACTGCTGCTGCTACTGCTGCTACTGGCAGGGCTGATGGCTGCTACTGCTCGGTCTATGAGGTGGGCATAGGTCAGCGCATGCACTGAGCAAGGAGGCAGAGGCGCATTGGGCGCAAGGCCTGCAGGCACGCACATGGCCTTGAAGGTCAGGAGAGATTGGGCCTGCTCTGCCTGCTTCTTCCACTTTTTAGCTGAGTGGAAGCGCGGTGCCAAGCCTTAAACTAAGGGGCACATGAGGCGCCGTTGATCAAAACTTCGAAAAAATTCCAGCATGCAGCATCTGCATACACACCCAGCCCTGCTGAGTGCCAGCGATGCCTGGAGTGGACTGACTCCCACCGCGTGCTGAGCTTCTGGACCTTGAGAGCCTGTGTGCTGAAGGTGAAGCCAAAGATCGCATGCACATTCGTAGACCCGTGGCTACAGACAGAGGTTTGATGGTGCAGCACTTCCGGAAAAGTGTGGGCACCAAAAGGTCAGATGGTTGGCCACCACCGTTGAGGCAACAATTCCCAGATCCTGCTCACCTGGTATATGGCCGCTTGCTTCAACCATGTCCTGCTCCTCCTCGATCACCCTGCAGCCAGGGTTGCAGCAGCCCATTGCGTCGCAATGGCCAACAGTTTTAACATGGGCAAATGGCCGGTTGCCATGACCCATGATAAAAGGCAGCTGCGCACCCTCATGTACAGGTGCATACATCCACTCTGGAAGCAAGGGAATTATGATGGTCCCTGCTCTAGCCCTGCACCATACCAATGCGCCCTGCAGGCAAGAGACAGTCCCATTTGTGCACGTGCAGGATGATGCAGGGGCATCACAGCAGTTGGGCAACCCAAGTAAACGCCCTGCTAAGTTTGTTGTTCCACTTGAACAATGCTGTGCCACCTGCCTCTGCCCCTGAATGGTCCAAGCCATGTGAGCACAGAAACCCTTGGACGAAGTTGCATAGAACTGCCATGCTGCGTTGCAGCTCAAGCATAACACAGCCCACACTATCAGTCCAGGCAGCCACCCAATGCTTACATGTTGATGATGGTCACAGCTTCATCCAGCTGACCATCCAAGGCAAAGGCCACCGCGGCAGACAGGCGGCTATTAATGCGTGCAGGGTGGCCACGGGGCAGCGCGGCACGGTGGAAGACGACCTGACAGGCAAGGGGGCATTTGCACGCAGGCTTAGCTTTTTGCTGCACCTGTGCGCCTCTCTCTATGCACCTGCAGGCGTCTGTGTGCAAGCGTGCAGGCGTGCGGGCATGCATACGTATGTGTATGCCTATATACTTAACCTGTGCGCAAGTGTGCGTACTTGTGACATGCATGTGCGCGCTCGCTTGCGCACACAAGACATGGGGATGAAACTTATGCGCTTGCCAGCAAAGTCATGCATGCCTCTGGCAGAGGCTAGTCTTTCCCAGCGGCCTGGTCTGCTAGGGAACTCAAGGTTTGTCCGGCAGAAGAGCTCAATTGTGTGTGCCAGTTGCTACAGCTGCTGCTCTCGTTGGAGGAAGCTCCTTTTGTCTTAATTTGAGCTTCAGCCGTGCTTAGGGCTGGGTAACAAGAGTGGACCATTTAGCAATAAGCTTCCCTGGAGCCTATTCGGCCTTCCTTCAGGCCCCTTCCACCACATTGAGTCTCTACTCAACATGGCAATGCGTCTGTTGATGGACATGCGTACAAGAGCTTAAACCCTCGCACCATCAAAGCTATGAATGCAAGCTCATGTAAAGCTCGTGCAAAGCCGCTTGCCCTCCCCCCCCTTCCCCAGCCCTCCCAGCCCTCTCCACCCAAGAAGTCACTCACATGCTCTGAGATGCTGTAGGGTCATTGCAGCATGAGCAGGGACAGCTGCTGACCAGGAATACGCAGAGGTCTATCAACGCCAGCCCAACCAGGCGTGCACGCACCTGGATGGTGCTTTCTAAAGGTTCGCCCCCCGATACGATGGGCGCAACTTGCGAAGCACCCCTCCTGCAGCTGGCCTCAATGAAAGACATGCAGAGCCTGCAGGCGCCGGGAGAGCAGCAGCAAAGGTGCGCATGCCTCGCTCAAGGTGCTGCGCGTGCTGTGGGTGTCTGGGTTTGGTGAACACCTTTGCGAGGACTGACTCTGCAGGCGCAGACAGAGCCAGCATGAAGGTGGAAACAGGAGGACCCCCGCAATCTCTCCCACCTGCCCGGCAATCTCCCACCTGCCTAGGCAATTTCCCAACTGCCTTGGCAATCTCCCACCAGCTCGGCAATCCTCCACCAGCAGACTTAGCCAGCATGAAGGCGGCAATGGAACTGATCCGGCAATCTCTCCCACCAGGCTCATGCACAAGCGGGATGCCCCCCAGCTGCTGCCTGCGGCATGCCACATCAGGCTGGCAGCCAAACTTCAGCTGGCTCTCAGAAACCCCGGAGCGCTGCTTGTCTGCAGCAAGCCACATCTAGCAAGCCTCCCCTATAGGCTACAGAGTAACCCTGCAGGGGCACAGGCCGTCTGCTCTTGCCCCGTGGCAGGTGTCTTGGATGCACAGCTCCGCTGGCCTGGAGCGCGCCATGTCTTGCAAGCGCGAGGGTGCACTTCCAGAGCCCCTGCTGTGGAGCAAGGATGACGAGCCTGTGCCCCTGCTGGATAGCTCAATGGCCTAGAGTCCAGTCAGGCGAGGAACACGGAAGCACGGCGGCAGCGCCGCAAATGCGAGCAAGGCGCAGCAGGTTTTTTGGGCCCAGAGGCCCACCGGCCCTGCCTTGTGTGCACCCTCACCTCCGCCAGTGCTCAAGCTCAATGTCGTCCATGAGCAGCGCGGGGCGGCCTGCAGCCTCGGCGTCCCCCTTCATCTGCGCCCACAGCTTATCCAGCAAGGGCCCCGCAACAGCACCTGCGCCAGGGCGTGGCGCGCGTGTGCCAGCCACGCGTGCTTGACCACAAGACATGGGACTTGTGTGTGGTCTTAAACTATGACACGGGCGTGGGGCAGGAAGTGCAGCACATGGGGCAGGAGAGCGTAGGGGTTGGAGCGTACGTGAGGCCCATCGCGTGCAGGGCGGCAGGGGGGCGACTGCGCGTGCTTGGCACCCATGGCCGAGCCTGCTTGGCTGCAGCAGTTGATCCCAGCTGGCATATGCACAGGGCACAGCAGGGCTCCCCCAGTCTATGAGCGCCAGCAGGCATTTACCAGGTGTGCGCCAGCCCAAGTGCGTGCAAGTGGCTACAGCAGTTGCTGTGTGTGTATGCGCATGTGTGTGTGTGTGTGCGCAGGCACGTGAGCGTGTGTGCGTGTGTGAGTTCACGCGCGTGCGCGCGTGTGTGTCCATGCTCACATACACCTGCCAACCGCCTGCCAGCGGGCCTCCGCGCTGTCCCACAGGGCATCAAGTTGGTGTCCGCTGGTGATGGACGTGCTGGTAGGGCGTGTGTGTGTGTGTGTGCGCCAGCCCCAGTGCATGCACATGGCCCAGGGCCACCCTTGCTCCGCACCTGCTATGTTGGTGCTGCCCTCCAGGGCAGCGTCCACGCTTGCAAACGCCAGGACCTCCTCCGCAGGCACCGCCTGCAGGGGCAGCGGCTCTGTGCTGAGGGGCGGCTGAGGCGGGGCGGGGAGCTCGGCGGCCGCCCTGTCTGAATGTGCGGCAGCAGGGGGGGGACCTTTGGGGGCCGTCGGCTGCTGGGCCGCTGCAGGGGGCTGCTGCTGTTGGGCGGAGTGCAGGCCGAGCTTGCAGCTGAGCTGCAAGCGCGCAGGCTGCGGCAAGGGCGGCACACCTGTGACTGCGCACGGCACGGCACACATGCGCACAGGCATCAAGCAGGGTAGCACAGGCATCCAGCAGGGCAGCGCACAGCCCTGCTTGCGCGCATAGCTGAGTGAGTGCGCCTGCGTGCACAATGTAGCTGTTGCAGCAAAAGCCATGGCGCAGCGCGAGCAAGCTCATTGGCTTGCTCAAAACAGGATACACGATGTGGCTGTTGGAGTAAAAGCCATGGCGCAGCACAAACAAGCTCATTGGCTTGCTCAGACCAGGACAGGAGCGCTGGTGGACACTCACTTAATGCCTTGTGGAATAGCACGGAGGCCTCGTGAATTACGTGAGGTCGATGGTGCACAAGCATTGCTAGCCCACTTGCCTGCACTTGTGCTGGCGGTGGCGAAGGTGTTGGCAGGTGCTGCCTGGGCAACGACTGAGCCCTGCAGGACCAATGTGTACCTGCAAAGCAGCATAGGAGCAGGCAAGGGGGGAAGTGCTGGTGGAGGTGGGAGCAAGCTTGCAGGCAAAGGTGAGGTGTTTGTGTCGAAGGACGCGACAGGCGCACGGCAAGCACCTGCCTGTCAAGCACCTTGCGCATGAATGGCTGCACATTTGCATGGCTACCACTGCGCCTTACACGATCCCTGGTAAACACTCTGCCCTGGCTCAAACACGGGGCTCTCAGCCGCAGTGATCATGTCTGTGGCAGAGTGCTGAGCACAGAGTGCATTGCTGTGCGCCAATTTGCATTGGTGTACTTGGAAGCACGGTGGCATGCATCTAGGAACATCACTGGGCATAAGAGTGCACCTCCAGGCTCGACATTTATCATTGGGCACCCATATGGGTGAGCCATACTTTGTCAGGAGCGCTTGCAGGCGCCGCTTCTCTTCTGCCGCGCGCGCCGCTGCAGCCTCCTGCTCCAACCGAGCGGCCTCTGCTTGGGCGGCGGCTTCGGCAGCCTCAGCGGCTGCACGGGCCGCTGCTGCGCGTCTTTGCATGCGCACAAGGAAGGGGCACAAGGTCAGCATGCTGATTGGCCTTGGCACTAGGATGGGCGCACGTCTTGAGAGATGGATCGATGGATGGATGAATGGATGGATCTATAATGATGAATGTCTCCTAGCCCTGCGTGTGTTGCCTCGCCCACACCAAGGCGCGTTTCGTAAAGTGAGCTGCTCGCACCTATGCGCGCGTCACTCAGCTGGCACCAAGGCGCACGTCACGCAGTGAACTGCTGTGCTTGCACGCATCACAGCAGCAGGCGCGCTTCAGGCGCACACAACTCCTGTGGCAAGAGCTGCGCGGGCCGCATGACAAGGTGGCCGACACACAGGCGGGAGCACACACGTGTCCCACACGCACGGCACTCTCGCTCAGGGCGTGGCCACACGCCCGGCCCCTGCCCCTGCTCACCTCTCTGCCTCCTCCTCCTGCTTCTTCCGGGCCTCCGCCTCCTCCAGGAGCCGCCGCTCAGTCTGCGTGCGCCGCTCCAGCTCCTCTGCAAGCATTGCGTCTGACTTGAAGAACACCTAGGCATGCAGGGTGCGGGTGCGGAAGGGACTGCTCGGGCCCGGGATGGGCATTGCTGCAGGGGTACACCTGGGAGGGGCGGCGAGACATGCGCCCAAACACTCAGCAAAAGGCAGGAGCGTATCGCATCAGGCTTGCAGGGCAGCCGGGCTTGCTGGCATCTTGCAGGGCAATTGGGCAGCCAGGAGCAGGGGCCATGCAGGCAGAGGTCTGGCTTTGCGCGCCCCTGACCTGCAGGACAGAGCGCGCAGGCCCTGCATCCTCAGCTGCAGCCCCTTGCAGCAGCTGCCTGCCCCATCAAACACGCACAAACACCCCCCGCCCCCTGAACACACACACGCACGCACATACACACACTTGTACAATCGCGCATGCGTGCGGCGCGCACACCTTGCGGGCCTCTTCCTGCCGCTTTCTGAGCTCCTCTGCCTCCTTAGCCTGCGCCACTGCGAGCGCAGCCTCCTCTGCTGCACGTGCCACCGCCTCCTGCTCTGCACGCTGCCGTGCTCGGGCCATGCTGCAGGATTGGGGAAGGGAGGGGAATGGGGACCATGACATTATGGTGGCGCAGCTGTTCAAATCTCCAATGCGGGCCACTTAATGCAGGGGTGAAATCAGGAAGGGGGGCGAGACTGAGGCCAGCTGGCGCTGAGCTGCAAGCTTTGTGCGGGGGTGATGCAGCTGCGCCGTCCATGCGCTTGGCATTCCACACACATGGGCAGCAGGGGGAGGGAGGGAGTGCAGTAGAGCATGCGTGCCGCAAAGCATCAGCTGTGGCATCCTCTCCCAGTGTAGCAATGAGAAGGTGCACGATCTGCGGGCGTGTGCTCTGCTTGAGACTGATTGATGCGTGGCGCTGGTTCAGCACAGGTTCAGCAGGATTAAAGAGTGAGGGAGGGGCAGCTGGGCTAAAATCCTGAGTCACAATGTCCGCAATCTTGAAATTACCCAGCGGGCCTCAGCACAACAACCCCCAGGGCTTACACACTAGTGCCATGCCCTGTAGCAGCATATGCCATGGCCTCACCCTTGCCCTCACCCACACCTTCACCCTCAAGCACAACGCACCTCTCTGCCGCCTCCGCCTCTTTGCGCTGCCTCTCCGCCTCAAGGAAAGCCGCACGTCGTGCGCGCAGCTCAGCATCTTGCACGCGGCTCTCCGCCTGCCGCGCCTGCGTACGTACAGCATGCAATCCAGGCGCAAGCAGCGTGCCGCCAGGTCTGAGCTCTCAAGCGCATCTTAGGTATCCTGGCGCACGCGTCGCTGCACTTCCTCTGCCTCCTGACACCTAGGCACTCCTATACACGTGCGCGTCCATGCTGCATTGCAACGCACGTGTGCATCCATATGCTGCACTGTCACGAGCCCCCCAGCATTGTTGACCAGGACACAAGCGCCGCAGCCGCCACAGCCGCTGGCGCAACAGCCATGGTACCAGCACCTTGTCAGGGGAGGAATGCACGAGCGGCAGCAACAGCGGCAACTGGCAGCAGCAGCAGCAGCAGCAGCAGCAGCAGCAGCAGCACTGACCTGCAGCGTGCGCACGTCCACACGCTCGGCATCAGCAGCGTCCCGGGATAAGCGTATGGCAGCGAGGATGGCGGCCGACATGACCCAGCCAAAGACCTGAGCATGTCAAGAAGCGGCAACGTAGGTGAGCGCATCAATCAGCTGCTGTGAAACGCACTGGCGGTGCGCCCTAGGGGCAGGCAGCCCTAGTGGCCACCTCCGTAATCCTGAGTCCAAGGAACAGGCAGCCCTATGAGTTACACCCCAGCATGAGCAGTTTGCCATGGCCAAGCGGCTGGGCAAGGCCATGCATGCACGGCACGCTGTGGCACGGGTCGTGCAGACCTCTGCAATCCATGCTGTGGACCCCTACCTTCTCACCTCATGCGCCACATGCAGTACTGGCCCCGCAGCCATGTGCACAGGTAATTGCAAACTGCGCCCTGCTGTGTTGACACACCCGAGAACATCTGCTACTCATCCTTGCATACACGCACCGAGCTCTCCGTGCTGGGAGGCAGCCCTGTTGTCGACGCAAAGGGGGCCCCTGAGGTGGTCAAGTGTACCTGTCTTGCAAAGCCGCGGAGAAGCAGGGAGGGATCTTGCTGCTAAATGCTGGACACAGTGGGCTCGATTGAGCACAGTGCCGGGCACGGGGGGGTTTCATTGCCTCGCCCGAGGTTGCAGGAGCGCACTGACCAAGCGCTCTCACCTAGTGCTTGTTGCCTTGTGCAAATCCTGCATCGACTTGGGCAGGCTCTTACAAGGGGCCACTCTGGCATTCCTGAAAAACACATCATAGTGCTCCCAACTTGCCTGCCTCCCAGGAATGCTGAACCTTTGGTCATAAGGCGCAGGATATTCGTGCTGTGTGGCCTCCTCAGTCTCGTACACCGTCTCATATTCATCCGTGAATTGCTGCTGCTGCTGCTGCTGCTGCTGCTGCTGCTGGTATTGCTGCTGGTCTTGCTGTGGCTGGTCTTGCTGCTGTGTGTCTTGCTTCGGCTGGTCTTGGTTCTGCGTGTCTTGCTGCGGCAGCTCTTGCTGCAACTCTATGGGTACATCCTGATCGAGAGCACTCTCCTGAACTGCAGAAGAATGTGCTTGAGCTTCTTGCTGCTGTCCTCCAGAATTAGGCTGCACTGGGCGAGGCTGGCAGTGTCTTTGTACTTTGCAGTTTCTGCCTCTGTGGGTGGGTATCACAATGCCTAGCTTCAAAGGCAAGCTTCTGCGTAACAATTGGCACGTCCATATTGGCAGATGGTAATGTGGTAGCTGGCTTACATGAGTGCAACCTGTGTGGTCCAACTTGATCTTCATGCTTCCATAACATGCATGTGATAAAAGTTTCACAACGCTTACGATTCACAACGATTTAGTATTTGAGTTTATCGGAAAAATACTGTTTTATTTATTCTGATCACCCCAAGATTCTTCGCACCGCTGAGGATGAGAAGGAGCAAAAGAAAGATGCGGGAGGGTGCAGCAGCGGTAGGTCTATGTATGTCAATGGATCCCAGGGGTTAAATGTCTGCACTTCAGCGCACAGATGTTTGCCAACGCGCATATGCGTGCACGCGTTTGCACACGCGCGTGCGCACATTCACACACACACACACACACACACACACACACACACACACACACAGAGGCATGTACGCACAT
>LKMJ01003059.1_pt1 | contig 15523 bp, 15 predicted proteins | sample 643391 | NCBI WGS metagenome assembly LKMJ01 (sample SAMN04112250, study PRJNA286221) | soda lake metagenome | biome: soda lake; feature: Kulunda Steppe; material: water; isolation source: sample PL-Br10 brine of Picturesque Lake | place: Russia: Kulunda steppe | collected 2010-07
TAATGTCTGTTGAAGATATTAGTAATGAAGATGACCCATTCTGGAGAGCACGTATTGAAGATGGTACGGGTGAATTCCTTGCCTTTGCCGGAAAATACGCACCAGAAGCCGCTAGTGTTCTACAAAAAGTTCATAACAGCGATACGATGCCACCAGCATACGTTATCGTTATTGGCAAGACAAAGGAATATCGACCAGAAGATGATGAGAGTGAAGTCTTGATTAATATTCGACCAGAGACAATTGCACTTGTCTCTGAACAACAGCGGAATAATTGGCTCAAGGAAACGGCTGAACACACGCTCAACCGATTAGAGAACGACACGGGTGAATATGTTCCCCAAGCCATAGAACGTCATGGCGACCGCGTTGCGCTCCTCAAAGACGACGTGCGTGACTCTCTTGAAAAGCTAGAGTAGCTACATACGTAAATTTTTAAACGGTATTTTTTAGAAACAATAATATTTTAGGGTATTGTTGTTAATATATAATTAATGACAATATCAAAACGTAAATCAACAATATACATATTTTTAACAGGACTATTATTATTAATACTAATTGAACCTTCTGTTGCAGAAGATAGTGAATTTGATAATATCAATTGGTTAGAATTATTTAGAGAATTCCTTAATTTATTTGCTAGAATATTAGAACACGCTGCAAATATAGCTCGTGATGGGGCAGACTTGTTAGTAGAATTATTTAATGAATCAGAAGAATAAATTATAATTTTGACCGGCTGATTGTTATACTACTCGGCGTAATAATAAACTCGGAAGAATGTCTTTGTACTATGTCTCCATTCACTTCATTAACTGTTTCATGTAAATAGTTTAGTAATTCTTCTTTCGTAAGGCCACTAGTTAAATTTTCTACTTCCATAATTAAAGCATCTCCACTTCTTATTGCTTGTTCAACATTTAACATATCTGATTTTGTTGATACTGTTGTTATTTTAAGTTCTGTTTTCGCTTCAGATTTTAATGCAGAATTTGTATGGTCTAAATCTTTAAATTCTGAATCATCTAACGAGTCTTTATTTCCTGTAACTAATATATCTATTAATTTTCCCATATTAATTATATTATATTATTTACTATTGATACTTTCGGTGATACGACAACAAATTTATTATACATATCAATAAATAAACTATATGGAGGATGATGTATGTATATGTATCCCTACATTAAATGAAAGTTCATCTATAAAACAAGTGATAACAGAATTTATTGACCAAGGTTATGAAAATATATTAGTTATTGATGGCGGTTCAACAGATAATACGCAACGCATTGCTAGAAAATCTGGTGCTATAGTTCATGAACAAACATGGGAAGGGAACAAAGGTTCAGCTATGAGAGAAGCTATTGAATTAATTGATGAATCTATTATTGTTTTTGTGGATGGAGATTTAACATACGAATCTAAAGATATAGATAGTCTTGTTGAACCTATTCAAAAAAACGAAGCCGACCATGTTTTAGCTTGTAGGTTAGATGATATTCAACCAAATGCTATGTCAAATCTACATGTATTCGGGAATACAATTATAAATAGTTTATTTACTATTATATATCAGAAAAATGTACGAGATTTACTAACAGGATATAGAGCTATAAAAAAAGAATCTATCTCAAAATTAGATTTACAAAGTAACGGGTTTTGTATTGAAACAGAATTAACAGCTAAGTCCATTTTACACAATCATGAAATTAAAATTATACCGTCAACTTATTACGAAAGGGAAGGTGAATCAAAATTAAATAGTTTCAAAGATGGGTCGCGTATTGTGTATTCAATATTTAAATACCGATTTACTTAATAATCTATATCTTCCACACTTAAATCAATATCTAATACCTTTTCTAATTTCCCTTGTAATTTTACATCTGGTTGTGTTTTTTCGTCTTCAATATTTCTAAGATGGCTTTCTTTAATATTCATTTTATTAGATAATTCTTCTCTTGTGTAATCTTTAGAATTTCTAGCATCTCTTATTTTATCGCCATAATCTAGAGATAAATCATTTACATCATCAAAATAATCTTCATTAGATGAATTATCTTTATTTGACGTAGTTTTATTAGATGTGTTTTTAGAAGATGTACTATCGGAGCTAGATTTACTATTTGTACTATATTTAGTAGTTGTTGTATTATTTTCTTCTTCTGGTTCATTTACAATCGTTCCAAGTTGCGTACAATCTGAACAAACATCTAATGTTGCGCCAGATACTTTCGTTTCAATCAAATTATTTACGTCATCTCCGCATAATTCACAATGTGCCATATCGTATTATATATCAAGGTTTGTTAATATAAAAATATAATGGTATATTTACCTATTTTAATAATAAATAGTTGTTTCTTATATTTTTGTAAACATATCAAAACACCAAAGTCTTTATTACTAAGTTTTTACATTATATAAGTTGTATAAAAATTATGGAATCACTTATTGATGAAGCACGAAAAAATTCTGCAGAAGAACAAGCCGTTCGGAGTACAGATGACGAAGAATTTGATAAATTTGGTGACCCGCGTATCGTCGTTGTTGGTTGTGGTGGTGCTGGTAATAATACAATCAATCGATTACACAACATTGGTATAGAAGGTGCAGAAACCGTTGCAATTAATACGGATAAACAGCACTTGGACATGATTGAAGCAGATGAAAAGATTCTCGTCGGTTCAAAACTCACAGACGGCCTTGGCGCAGGTGGAGAACCAGATATTGGTAAACGAGCAACAGAAAAAGCGCGAGCAACACTTAAGAATAAAGTTCTAGATGATGCTGACCTCGTATTTGTAACAGCAGGTATGGGTGGAGGTACAGGAACAGGTTCTGCTCCTGTTGTTTCAGAAATTGCAAAAGATGTTGGCGCAATTGTTGTCGGTATGGTTTCAATGCCATTCCGTGTTGAAAGAGCACGCGTTAAAAAAGCAGAGAAAGGTATTACAGAATTAAGCCGTCATGCAGATAGTATAATTGTTCTTGATAATGACCGATTACTCGATTATGTTCCAAATCTCCCAATTGGAGACGCATTCTCGGTTATGGACCAGATTATATCGGAAACAATCCGGGGTATTAGTGAGACAATCACCCAACCATCTTTGATTAATCTTGACTATGCAGATATGCGTTCAATAATGGAAGAAGGTGGTGTAGCTGTTATGCTTGTAGGTGAATCGCAAGATAAAGATAAAACACAGGTTGTTGATGAAGCTCTAAATCATCCATTACTAGATGTTGATTATAGAGGTGCAACAGGTAGTCTTGTACATATTACAGGTGGTCCTGAATTATCCCTTAACGAAGCGGAAGGAATTGCATCTAAAATAACAGAACGATTAGATGATGAAGCTAAAGTAATTTGGGGTTCAAGAATCCAAGATAGTTACGATGATAAAGTTCGCGTAATGGCTATCATGACAGGCGTTGAAAGCTCTAATATCATTGGTCGTGACAATGAAAATAGCGCACAAGAAGACTTCACGGCTGGTTCAAATAAAAATAACAATAGACGTAACCGAAAAACATCCCCTGATATTGATAGTATAAAATAATTGACTTACTTACATTAGTCTTTTAGGACAGTAAAACATAAATTTTCTTATGAAATATGATAGAGATACAATTGAATCAGCTAGCTGGATATCTTTAAGTAAAAATGAAGATGTTAGAGCGTGGTCACACGCTAGTATTTATCCATATGTTCCAATATATATAATGTCTGTACTAATGATTTTAGCAGGGATTATTTTACCTTTTGTTGTAAACGTAGAAGGTATAATATTATACGGAATACTAGCACTTATACCAATAGGTATATTAACAATAATATTAGAACATATTAAATACGTCTCTGTATTTTATGTATTTACAGACGACCGCGTATTTAGAAAAAGAGGTATATTACGACATAAAACACGTTCTGTAGGTTATGACTCTGTAGATAAGGTCAAAACAGAACAATCATTAATTGGTCGAATATTAAAATTCGGTGATTTAACTGTTGTTACAGCAACACCAACGGAAAATGATATTACACTCACATACCTACCTGATTTACAAGAAGGTAACAATATCATAAGTGACTACACTGGTTATAAAGCATCTCGACGTGATAAAGATGATATTAAAGAAGGAAATTATAGAAAAGAAGAATAATTTATTTTAATCGATAATTCCCATATCTTCTAATCTTTCAGGAAGATATGTTTCCGTAACGAAATCGAGACCTCTAGATGCTAATGCCTGCTGTTCTGCCTTTACACCTAGTTCAAGCTGAAGCTCGATTTCTTCTCTCCAAAATTCTGTATCAAATCGGGGGTCATCTAATTCACTTTCTAATGCTTTAATATCTGAATCTTTTAATGGGTCTGTTGGAAGGTCATAATCACGAATATCTTGTGGTCGAATGCCAAGATATTCTGCTTCAGGTGTAGCTAGATATTTTGATAAGTGAGCACTTTTAATAGAACCATATGCAACAGAACCATAGATACGATAACTCCAAGGGTCAGCATCCGTAAATACGGCTACAGGTAAGTCTAATTCATCGTTAAGGCGTTTAATGATGCGCCGGGTTGCTCTGGCTGGTTGACCCTTAAGATGTACGACAAGAGCACCATACTCATCATCAAATCCATTTTCAATAAGTCTGTCTCTCATCCCACCAGTCTCCACGGCAAGAACAAACTTTGCATCAGAATTGAGGAATTCAATTGTATCAGGATTATTTGGAATTTGATATCCTTGCTCCCCAACGTTTTCTTGACAATGAATTTCACGGTCTCCACGTCTTGTTTTTTCTCGAAGTTCAAGTGGACCCATGATGGTTGCTCCTGATTCTTCCGGGCGCATATTGAAGTCTTCACGTCGTTCTTTTGTTATCGTTTCCAATTCTTCAATAATTTTATTCGATTCATCTTGGTCAGAGAATTGTGCATCTTCAACATCCCACGATTCACTTAGGTAGTACAATTCACGAAGTGTAGAAGAACGTTCTTCTTCAAGTTGATTCGATAAGAAATTAAGAACATAAACAGATTTCAGAATCTGTCTTGCTTCTCGCACCTTATTTGCAGAACGTGTTGATACTCTATCTCCGAAAACCCACACCCCGGATTCTTCATCATATTCAATATTCGTTTTTGTTCGTGTAGGCATTTCCAATTGTGGAACTTGCCCCTGTTCAATTTGTTCTTGTAATTGTTTTGCCTGTTCATAAATAGAATCTAGAGCAGGGCTTGAATTATCATCAGTACTCATTCGTATACATAAATTGTATTGTACTTATTTATATTTTACTATTGGATATCTTACTTTTTATCATCTTTTTCATCATTATCTATTAAAACATAGTCCCATTTAGAATCTTCACCGGCTTTTTCTACATCATCTAATAGTGAAGATTTATCATTCTCTTCCTCTTCATCATCACGCGGAATCCGTACAAATAATACAGATGCAACTATTATAAGGAAATAACCCCATAATGATACCATCAATGGATTTGATTGATGTTGTTCCCCTTCAAAAATATAACTAGTATCATTACCAAAATTGACTATAAATTGACCTTCAAATAATTCTGTGCTTTGTATTGATGTTGTTTCATTGTTAACTAGTTTTTGTAAATCTTCTTGTGTTTCATTAGAAAATTCACTCAAATCATAGTTATCAATTATATAATTTTCTCTTTCCCCCGGTAGAACAGGTTCATATTCTTCGTATTGTTCTTCGTATTGGATTATTTCTTCTGTGCTTAACGGTTCTGTATTATCTTCTATAAATGAAGATTGTTTAACTTCTATGGGTGGTTCCGGCATTAATAAACCACTAAATATAAAAAATAGACCAGCCACTAGAAGAATATGTACAATTAACACACGAATTTTTTTACTCATTACATAATACTTGTAATGTTTAGATAAAAATTTAACCCCACTTAGTCCGAAATTGTTACTTTCGGTTCTTCAGGTTCGGTAACATTTAGTTCTTTTATTTTTGAACCAAATGATATAGATTTTGTTTCTTCTCTTGAAACAGGCACAACACATTCAAATGTATTGTCTTCATCTAATTCTACATCTTCCGGTAAATCATCTGGTGTGGATTCTAATGTTCCAGATAATACAACGTCTTCGCTTTTACCTCTCATATTAGTTACATTAATCACACCTTTTCCATCATATTCTACATATACATTATTAAGTATTCGTGCCTGAGATTTTTCTTTACCATCAATTTCTTCACCAGTTATATCTTCAAGCTGGTCAGAAATAGCCTGAAGAAGACCACCCATGACATTTTGTTTCTGTTTACGTTTCTGTTTGCTTCTCTGTTCACCCATGTATTTTTTCAAGTCACGCGCAACATCTCTTACAGCCCGTTCGACTTCATCTTCAATTTCAGGAACACTTGCAACAGCATCTTTCGATTCGCTTGTGAAAGGAACATTTGTACTTGCAACATGAACTAGTAATACCATAGGACCCTGTGGTAAACTTCCTTTATTCTGTGAGATTTTATCTCGTGAGGTATAATATGAATTCCATCGAATACCTTTTACAACTTGTGTTATAGCACAAGCTCCTTCTTGGTATACAAGTGGAACCCGATTAGCGAATCTGCTAAGTTGGATTTTGTTCTGTTCTGTATCAATATTACCACCGTAGGCAATACCTGCTTCAATAACAAATGGCTCACCTTTTGCTACACCAGCACTTCGTGTTGTAGCTGTATAAAATTCAGCATCATATCTTGTTTTCAATCCAGTAAGAATATCTTCTTCTTTAATTGGAGATAAGCATTTTGTTGGTGGAGCCATAGCGTCTGCTTTCTGCATACCTGAAAGCAAATTGCTAGCTAAATCTCTGCTTTCAGCAACATCTTTTACACTTGGAACTTCCGTTGAGACTGTTTCAGCTTGATTCCAGAAGAAATCAAGAACTTTTTCACGCGCCGTCTCACCAAATGTAGACGAATTATTCATTGTATCTGCTGCTTTTTCTGATGCATTATCAATATATTTGTTTAAATCATAGAATGTGACCTGTTTTGGGTCATTAGAGTTGAATTCATTTGCAAGTTCACGCCCAACATGAGCAATTAACATCTGACTTTTTCTATCAATCGTAACTTCATCTACACTCTCAATAGTATATGCCAGAATATTTTCTTCTATTACATTCCATAAGGATTCAACGGCATTTTGTCTAACCGTATTTCCAAACTTCATGATTGTTTCTTCACCAGCTTTATCAGCACCATTTATGACGGCAGATTGCAAACTATCATATGTGACAAGTTCTTTTTCTGTTATATCTTCGAAAACATACTCAAAGAATGTATCTGTCGCTTCTTGGCCCTTTCGTTTAACAGCATTGAAGAAAGCCTCTCTATAATCTTCTTTTGACGTTCGTTCTGTAATAACTGGCCATTTAATAGACCGACCATACTCCATATCTCGGAAGTTGTTGAGAATATCAGCGGATGTTTTCTTACCGACCCGTGTAAATTCTTCTTGGAAAAATTCGTCTAAATTCGTATACTCTGTATCAGCTAGCATGTATTGTAAAGTACCCAATTCAACACCGTGAGGGTGCGGTTTAATTTCCTCTACAGGGTCTGGTAATCTATCTACAGGGCGGTCATCATATACGAGGTCATGTTTAGGTTCATGTAATTCTATTGTAGCGTGAGGATTTACGACAGCCGTTTCATGAATGTATTGGTGAAGTCGCTGTCTAGCTCGCATATTACCCTCCATATCCATTTCAATCTTAATTCCATGTTCTTTATCAGGCCAATCTACTTCTTCCTCAGAGTGGATTTTAGGCTCGTTTGTGTCTGTATCTATTCCTACTTCAACGAAATGTGCTTTTTCATCTTCCTGTGTTTTTGATGTTACACGCGCAGGATTACCACTTGTTAATTGAGAGTATAGTACAGCGGCTGAAATACCAATACCTTGCTGCCCCCGCGTCTGAGAGCGGCTATGGAAACGGCTACCATACAATAGTTTCCCGAAAACATTTGGTATGTTACTTCGAGGTAGACCGGGGCCATTATCTTCAATTACTAGTGTATAATACTGTTCATGTTCCGTAATATCAATACGAATATCAGGTAGGATGTTTGCTTCTTCTGAAGCGTCTAGACTGTTATCTACACCTTCTTTCACGGCTGTAACCAACGCACGCGTCTTACTTCCGAACCCAAGCATCTGCTTATTTTGCTCAAAGAATTCAGCGATAGAAATCTCGCGTTGGTTATCAGCGAGTTCTTGTGCCACATCGGATTGTTCTTCAAATGTACTCATTCATTAAACAGTTTATAACTCAGTATATAAATATTCTGCGGTTAGATATCTGATACTTCACAATACATAACACAGTGTTAATACGTCAATCCAAGAATAGTTTATTATATCTTGACGTAAAAAATAATACAAAGTGATTGAACTAGGTGTATTGTTCTCGTTAGCATCTGCAGTTTTTAAAGCTGGTAAAAGTATTACAACAAAAACAGCGGCTATGGCAACAGACGAGTATATAACATCTTTTTCTACACGTTTTGTCGGAATACTTGTTGCTATAATTCTATTATTAACTGTAAGTGATTTTAGAATAACAAATACAAATCAATTTTGGATAATTTTATTATTAAATACAATAGTTATGATAAGTGGTACAATAGTCATTTCTAAAGGATTTAAATTGACGGATGTATCTATTGCTTCACCATTATTATCTTTCGTTCCTATTGCATCAATTCCACCAGCAATAATATTTCTCGGTCAAAAACCGACTATAATAGCAGGAATAGGTGTTGTTATTGTTACTATAGGTACATATTTATTAAACTTAGATGAATATAAAGAAAATATATTAAAACCATTTAAATCACTTCTTAATGATAAAGGTGCACGATTTATTTTATTAGGTGTTTGTATTGTTGGTTTTATGCCAGCATTTGATAAACTTGGATTAGGATATACGAATGAAATAACATGGTTACTTCTTATGAATATAACTTCATCAATTGGAATTTGTTTATGTGTATTAAAATGGTCTAATAGTACACTATCAAATTCTATAAAAGAGTGGAAAATATTATTTGTTGTTGGTTTTTGTAACTCAATGTTAGTTATATTTCAATTTATTGCGTATAATTACATTGATGTTGTATATGTTCAAGCTATAAAACGTGTTAGTGTTTTAATGGCAATTTCATACGGAGGATTATATCTTCATGAAGAAAATTTAAAACCTAGATTAATTGGAGGAACTATAATTATAATAGGTGTTATATTAATTGTTGTTGGAGCATAAATTAATTATATAAATGTTTATCAGCATATTTTTCTAATTTTCGTATTATACTTCTTATTGTTGAAATCATCTTCGGAATACTTATATTTATATATGGCTTTGGATTTTGATATTCCGAATCACCTCTTTTTTCTCTCAAATCTTCATATAATTCTAAATCTTTGTATGTAAATGGAATCTTTGATGTAATAACATATTTTTCTAATTCTGTTTGTTGATTTCTGTGCTGTCTAGATAAATTATTTTTTGTCATACCAATAGAAGCTTTTGCGGCATGAAATATACCATAATAAGTACTTGATATTGCTCCTATATATGAACCACTTTCATTATTATGAAGAGCTTCTGCATCATTTAAAGAACGTCTTGCATCTTGTAATTCTTGTTTAATCCACGAATCTGGTTTTCTGTTCGTGTTACTTTTACTCATGCGTTTACTCATAAATAAAACAACAAAGTATCCCCCTATAATATTTTCTAAAATAATTATTTAACATATATATAATTAAGTTATTATATGGATAGTTTAAAATTGAAAAAAATTCGTTGTGAAAACGTTCCTATAACAGTAATTGGCTCTATGCATGCAGAACAAAATATGTTTTCAAGAAACGAAAAACGTAGAGAAATATGTGAAAATATACAAGAAATATTACAAGACGTAAATCCACGTACAATATTTATAGAAACAACAAAAGATAAAAATATTTCTTCATATAGAGATAAATCACCTTTATATTCAAGTGTTGAATTAATTGCAATTTCAAAATATATGTATAACAAAAATGTTGAAGTTGTAAAAGTTGATTCAAAAAAATGTAGAGACTTATACACCAAAGACGCGTCAGACGATATGGTTAATTTCGTACACTTATTGCGTAATAATCCTATAGCATATAATACGTACCAATATATATTAGATAATAAAATTAAACACAATTGCGCGTTAATAATTGGGAGAAATCATGTCGATGAAGTTGTAAACATATTATCTCAATAAGACCTTCTTTTACTGTTACCTTTCGTAATATGATTTATTGTCATAACGCGTATTTTTTCAGAATTTACAGAACCATAATCAATAACATATCCAAGTCTATCTAAACCCATTTTGTCCGTTACATCCTCAGCCATTTCAGATGGTCTTTTGTTTATCATACCAAAAGAACATAAAATTACATAATTTCCATCTTTTGATTCACCTAAGTTAATTTTGTGAAAATCAAAATTATTAACTATTCTTTCTTGAAGCATTTCAGCAGCACTTTTATTTTTACAAAATATTGCAAATCTATGAGACATATATATAACTTAATGTAGTTACCTTAAATAATTAATTATAAGTTTTGTATATTATATACTTCTATATTTGTATTAGAACCGGGGAGCATCGAATCACCACCCGTAAAACCACTCACATTTCCTTGCCAATCAGGTTCCATTTTCGCAGCCGAATTAGCATACAGTGCCTTCCAAATTCTGGCTTCATCATAAATATCAATATCTTCAGGAACAATATTGAATAGACTCTCTGGAACTAAAATAACGAGCTTCTTTTTCATTCTAGATAGAGCAACATTAATTCGATTTTGAGATAATATAAATTCTTCTTCATCTGATAAGTGAGCGGGGTCACTAACAGTTGTAGATAAAAACATTACATCTTTTTCTCCGCCCTGAAATCGTTCAACAGTATCAATATCACAATTTTTGCATAATGTATTTAATTTGCCTTTTTGAGCGTTATGTGGCGTAACAATTCCTACGGTTTCACTATCTGGAATAACTTTTGTTAATGCACTAAGCATTGTTGCTTCAACAAGATTAACTTGCTTACTAGTTGTATCATCATGTATAATAACCGTTAATGGTGCATCTGATTTTAATGCTTGAGCTAATCCTTCAACATCTATATCCAATTCAGGTAATATATCTGTTACGTCTGATTCATATTTAATCCCATCTTGTTTATATACGGTTTGACGGAGGAATTCTGTAACAAGTTTATGACAACGATATGTTTTGTTTAATTTTGTTATAGGAATATCAACATTTGGACTTTTGGGTGAGTCTTCATTAATATTGTCTACATTATCTCCACGTAAGTACCTAAAGTAATTTAATGCACTTAAGTGAGGCATATTTTCGATAATTGAAGTTCTTATCTCTTCACGCCATTCGTACTTTTGAACCGGAGATAATTGTCTCTGGTCACCAGCTAGCATTATTTGAGCATCATTTTTAATAAATGCACTAGACATGAATAATTGATACATAGGCATCATACTAGCTTCATCTAATGCTAACATATCGAAGAAATTATATGCTCTTTTATAACCTTCTTCAGCCGATGTACCTTCGAATAATTTTCCAACTAACCCATCTATTCGACCGGGCGTTCCAAATACAATTAAATGTTCTATACTATTACTTTGAGAACCTGATAATGTTTGTTGATGAGAAGTGCCTACCGGCATAATAAGATTATTCAATATTTCAATTTCTCTATCATTATTATAATTAAGATATTCAACTTTATCAGAAGCATTTCTGGGTTTATTATATGCTAATCGAACAATCCTCGTATTCTCTAATTTATGTGAACCAAATTCTGTATCGAATTTTTCTAATAATTCAACTACATCAGCCATTACTTCATCTACAGATTTATTAGACAATCCTGTAACTAGACCTGTTATTCTTTCGTCTCTTATTTGTCCATCAAACAAACGCGCCATGAGTCCATGTGCTAACGCGCCAGATGTTTTCCCAGTTCCGGGTGGACCTTGAAGTAATGAATATTTATCTGTTTTTTCAATAAATTCTTTTTGTTTTCTATTTGGTGAAAATTCTAAAGCATTTTCAGCCCAATTTATATATTCTTCTAATCCATCTTGTGTAAATTTGCTTTCTTTTATAGATGCTCCAGCATTTCTAATTTTATTTATATCTTGATAAACAGGATTAGATTGTGCATGTCTCAATGCTTTTATACTTTTTTCAGCCATTGTATTATCAGGATTTGGGTCCAATACAAATATCTCCCCCGGTCCCATATATACACCATAATCATCATTAGAATCAAGAGACCATTGTTTTCGAGGTCGAACATATTCAAACTCTAATTTACTACTAGTTCTATATCCATCTATAACAATCCGATTATTGTTTGGTTCATATTGGTCCACACTTACTTTTATTCCTTTAGCTATTTGGTATGGTTTTGATTTCTCAACAATGAAATCACCGTTATTTTTCTTTGAAAGAGGTGTAGCTACACATCTTGTTCCACCTGTAGTTTCACCGCTACCACCGACTCTTGAAGAACCAGCCACTTGTTGAGGATTATCGAATCCAAATTCATCAAATAATAACTCTCCTTCTGCACGGAACATATAACCTTCATCTTTGGTAATATTTGTTATTTTAATAGGGACAGATTCACCATCAATAATACGTTTTTTCACAGGTTCCATGTATACATCATATGCATCATCTTTTGTTTGTCTTGCTTCCAAATCTAAATAATCCCTACATGAATCAGCTAGAGTTTTCTTTTCAGGGACTTGTGAATCTAATGTAGATAATTCTATTGGCTGTTTATCTATTTCTGTATTTCTATAATTCATAGACCGTTCTATGTGATGTAGCGCATGAGATAATTTACTACTAAGTAAACTATACATAGAAGATGTAATTTGTATATTTTCTTCTGAACTATTTACCCATTTATAATTATTTATTATATCTTCTTGATTTTCATCTTCCGTCCATGTTTCATCTAATAAACCAATATCTTTACTTGCCCACAAATATTCAATAGGAATTTGAGCACCGCTTCTTGGAAGTAAAGAGTAAAAACTACTTGCAGATTTATTACTTTTGTTTTTATTAAGTATGGAAGCTAATTCTTTATCACCTTGTGATATAGGTACATACCCATCAAACATTTGTTGTTTGAATGCATTTTTTAGGTTTATTTTTTTACCAGATTCGTGAGATATTTTCCAATCACTCTTTGAAAATTGAGCGTATGCATCATTTGGATATGTTCTTTGTACAATAGAAGTAATTGATGTATCCATTTGTTTTACGGCGAATTTATTATTAATTTCAGGTTCAACAACACTTACCATTTGTTGGTCAATTCCACGGCGACAATCGAGCAACTTTCTCATTGAAGCGGCTTTTGGTAATTCATTTTGATGTCTTTTTATACTTTCATAAAATTCATCATATTCATCTTGCCCATAAACGTAGAAATGTATACCAGCTTCTTTCTGATTAGTTAAACTACCCACCATATTAATTGTTTTAAATATATCCGTTAAAGATTCATTTAACAATTCACGTTCATATTTTCCACTCCATGTTTCTGAATCTCTATCTATATCTTCAACTACGCGAGAGAATGAAAGAGGTGAACTATCATATAATCCTGAAGTAACCTGCCCACTAATTGCAACTAAACTATTTCTCACATAATCATATTGTATATTTAGATATACACGAATTAGTGATTCACGCTCAATCGGTAATTCTGTATCATAAGGCGGATTATCTTCTGGTAAATCTGCTGAACCTACACCTTGAAGCCAAGAAAACCATGGTTTATCATGCGCATAAGAATTATCTGGGTCTAAATCACCAAGTAATCCCTGTGCTCTCTGAGCTAAAATAGGTAATCGTGTAGATAATGCGGCATCTTCTTCTAATTTATTAATCTTTTCTTTATGTTTATCATTAACAGGAATTTCATCAAAATTATATGGTTTACAATCTTCTACCACTTCATATAATTCTGCTATATGTTGTATTTTTGTTATATTATAATTTTCTAATTTTGATTTTTCACCGGGGCTTAATCCAAGTAAACTCAAATCGCCTTCTTCTATAGCTTTTGTAATATTAACTTCCGCGTAAGGTGATGTTTCATTTATTGATAGAGATAAATTTTTGTAATCTGTATCAAATGCTTTCTCAAATGGTCCATTCTTATCTAAAATTCGTTTTACATCTCCCTCTCTTGTATCTAAATGAAATGATGGTGTCTCATCTTTTGAAAGAACCGTATCTAAATCTGTTTCCCTGTAAATAATCCCACCGCCAATTTCATAATTTACATCTGAATCATTTAGTAAATCATCTAAAAGCAGCGTATATGTAGCTGTCTGGAGTTGTTGATATGGTTTTTCATCCCAAGATGCCTTAATATCAATAACATTAATATATACACCATCTTCTGTAGGGAAGATAATAATAAGGTCTGCATCACCAAGAATATCAAATAATTTTATCTTACCTTTCAAACGAGCCTGTGTTAAAATTGTAGGTGCCGTATTTGGAAGACGATTCGCTACTTTTTCTACGTGCGTACGTATTTGATTTTTATTTTCTTTGCTACCCCAATCAAACCATGTATCAACATGTTCATATGCCTGTTTATCTAAAATATTATATACATTATCTTCAAATTCATTTCCAACCGTAGATTGTATAATACTTAACGGTTTTGTTGCGTCTCGCCAATTTCTACCCTCTAAAGGTGATTGGTCTTGAAATCGTATTTTTATAAACCACGGTTCAAAATTATATTTTGCTGCTTCACCAATTCCCGATGGTGGAAGTTTAGGTAAATTATTTCTATCCATTAATTACGCTTACTTAGTGTACAATAGGTTTATAACTTTTGATTGTTTGTAATAATTCTAAAATTATCTGTTATTAAATTTAGGGTCAATATAACGAAATGGTCCATAATAACGGACATTATCTAATCCATTCCACTCTGCAAAACCTTCTGCTCCACAATTATTACAAATTAAGTCAAAATTTACTTTATTTTCATCATCAATAGGAATATAATTTACGTGAGGTGTAGGTGAATTACAAGATAAACATTCAACGGATTGTTTATATTCTAAATTTTTAGCCATATTTTTTGTAATGTCACGCATATTTATTCATTTAATATTATATACTATATATTTATGTATATAAAAACACTAATAATATATGATTTATCACTATATAATATGAATGTAAATACCATATTTCTTCAAGATTTACACAATTCAATAACAGATTGGGAACGAAAACAAGCACGTTCAAGAGAAGAAAATTGGTGTTATGATAAATTAGAAGAATCAATGAATGAATATGAAACAGCACTA
>LKMJ01003060.1_pt1 | contig 15521 bp, 17 predicted proteins | sample 643391 | NCBI WGS metagenome assembly LKMJ01 (sample SAMN04112250, study PRJNA286221) | soda lake metagenome | biome: soda lake; feature: Kulunda Steppe; material: water; isolation source: sample PL-Br10 brine of Picturesque Lake | place: Russia: Kulunda steppe | collected 2010-07
TCCAGTCTATCATCAACCAGTACTGCTGCTCGCTTTTCTCTAATTCCAGAATTTATAATAATTTTTTTATTCACATTTATTCTCCCTCCATTATTTCATCCGCCAGGGGTGTCAATAATTTGGGGGGGCGGGAAACATAGAGACCTTCCCGATAAAAATTAATCAGAGGCTGCTCCCCTATTTCAGAATCTATCTGCTGCAGCCCCTTGACAATCTCCTCCGGTCTAACATTACCGCGGCTGCCGGTGCTGACCAGAAAAGACCAACGTCCATCAGCGGCAGTTTCAATTTTGTGGACCATTTCCCGCAGATTATAGCAGCGGTCCGATTTATTCCGTCGTTTTCTGATTACTATAATTTCCTTTTTATTGCGAAACTCCTGCAGGACTGCCTCAGCCCGAGAATCATCATTCAGGGGAGGCAGCAGAAGATAGCGGGCTCGATCCACCACCGCCTGCAGGGATTTAAGCTTATTCTCAGTTAAACGGCCCTGTAAAATTTCGATACCACGGGGCAGATAGCCATTCAGCCGCCGGCAAAAGTCTTCAGGCCTAATTTCAGCAGTCAGCTCCAGATCAAGATACTCTCCTCCTCCCGGCATCCCCACCGGCAGAGGCTGGGAGAGCGATAAATTAAAAGTGGGATTATATCCCTCGGAGTATTTGCCCGGCAGATCAGCCCGCCGGATCGCCCGTCGCAGGGTATCAAGCAGCTGGAGATGAGAGATATAACGGAGCCTCTTTTCTTTACGAAACTTTGCCCTAATCAGCATGACTGGCCGCCTCCTCTTTATCCCGGGCCAGTTCCAGACCGGAGCGGGGAGAGCCACAGATTCCGCAGCTGCTGCAGGCCGACCAGCGGCAGTCCGGGGTTTCTTTCCCGGACCGGGCCCGCTGCCACTCCTGCCGGAGGAAATCTTTATCCACTCCGGTATAAAGATGATCCCAGGGCAGAGGAGCATCCGTCTCCCGACCGGCAAAAAAGTCCTCTACACTTAGTGAAAACTCCTTAAGCACCTGCTGCCAGCGGTTATAGTCAACCTGCTCGCTCCAGCCTTCCAGCCGGCTGCCGCGCTGCCAGACCTGCTCGAGTACCGGCGCCAGCCTTCTGTCTCCCCGGGCCAGCAAAGCCTCCAGCCGGCTGGTCTCGGGATCATTCCAGTCCAGCGAAAGGCTGCGTCCGGTAAGATGCTGCTGCAGGTATTCAATTTTTTCGCGGATGGCTCTTAGACTCTCCATTTCATACCACTGAAAAGGAGTAAAGGGTTTGGGAATAAAGGTAGAAACATTGACCTGAACCTCGATACGGCGCATTTTCCGGGAGGTTTCCCGGCGGATCTGCCGGCCGATTTCTGCAGTTTTTTTAGCCAGACGGGTGATCCCGGCCAGATCCTCTTCCTCTTCGCCAGGAAGTCCCAGCATGAAATAGAGCTTGATCCGGTGCCAGCCGCTCTCAAAGGCCGAGCGAACAGCCCGGAAAAGATCCTCTTCCCGGACTCCTTTGTTAATTATATTGCGGAGACGTTGAGTACCGGCCTCGGGAGCAAAGGTCAAACCGCTGCGCCGGACCCGCTGTACTTCCCGAGCAATCTTCAGAGAAAATTCGTCAATCCTGAGCGAAGGCAGGGAGATGCTAACATTCTGGCCTGCAAACCGGTCAGCCAGTCTGGTTACCAGTTCTTCGATTCGGGAGTAATCCATGGAGCTTAAAGAGGTCAGAGAAATCTCATCATAACCGGTGCTGGAGATAATCCCTTCGGCCAGGTTGAGAATGGTCTCAACCGAGCGTTCCCGGGCCGGGCGGTAGCTCATCCCGGCAGCACAAAAGCGGCAGCCTCGCTGGCAGCCCCGGGAAATTTCGATTACAGCCCGGTTGTGAACAATATCAGCATAGGGCACAATAAAATTGGTGGGGTAAAAAGCCTGATCAAGATCCTCGATATACTGTCTGCTTACCCTGGGCTTGACACCCTGCTCGACTTTTAGGCTCTCTAAATTACCCTGCTGATAAACCGGCTGGTAGAGAGATGGCACATAAATCCCGGGCAGTTCAGACAGTTCTCTCAGGATCTGCTCCCGGCTACAGCCCGAGTCTGACAATTCCTGATAGCGTCTCACCAGCCTGATTATATCCCTCTCGGCCTCTCCCAGATAGAAAAGATCAATAAAGGGCGCCAGGGGCTCGGGATTAAAGACAATGGCTCCTCCGGCAATTACCAGGGGATGGCTGTTGTCCCGTTCTGCAGAACGAAGTGGCAGGCCGCCCAGATTCAGCATATTTAAAATAGTGGTGTAACTCAGCTCATACTGCAGGGTAAAGCCCAGCAGGTCAAAATCAAGCAGCTCCCGCTTATTTTCCAGAGAATAAAGATGGAGACCCTTCTTCTTCAGCAGCTTTTCCATGTCGGTCCAGGGGGCAAAGACCCGCTCGCATAAAATATCCTCTTCCTGATTCAAGCGGTGATACAAAAGCTTTAATCCCAGATGGGACATGCCAATTTCATAGGTGTCAGGAAAGGCCAGGCAGGTCCTGATCTCTGTCTCCTCCCAGTCCTTTTTGATTTGATTCCATTCCCGGCCGATGTAGCGTTCCGGGCTCTCAACCTGATAAAGACTGTCATCTATTTCAGAAAAAACATTTGTCATTAAATTATGCACCTCAGATTTGAAAATTCATTTTAACTGCTGTCTGGCGGAATACTGCTGTTGATTTTCTCTGAGCTAACTAAAAAAGAAAAAACTAAAATTCAAGAAAAATTCAGAAGGCTCAAAGGACTAAAATACTATCTTCTTGCGGCGCATGTTAACGTTCAACACCAGGCCAATTGCTACCAGCGAGGTGACCAGTGAGCTGCCGCCGTAACTGATAAAGGGCAGGGGAATACCGGTGATTGGCATAATTCCCAGTGTCATGCCGACATTCTCCAGTACGTGAAAGAAAAACATGGCCGCTACTCCAGCAACAATCAGAAAACCAAATCTGTCCTTGGCCTGGGACATAACCTTGATAAACTGCCAGATCAGCAGGAAGTACAGCCCCAGAACAATAGCGACCCCGATAAAGCCAAATTCTTCACTGATGACAGCAAAGATAAAGTCGGTGTGTCTTTCCGGCAGAAAACCCAGCTGGCTCTGGGTGCCGGCCATAAATCCTCTGCCGGTCAACATCCCCGAACCAACAGCTATCCGGGCCTGAATTATATTATAACCAATACCCCGGGGGTCTATGCCGGGATTAACAAAAGCTATCAGTCTGTTAAGCTGATAGGATCTGAGAAAGGGCAGAGGGGTACCCAGGGCAAGGTGAAAAGTTATCAGCAGAAAGAAAATCAGACCCACACCGCCAAAAACAATCAGAATATCCCGGGCCCGGCCGCCAGCCAGATAAAACATTGCTACAAAGATAAACATTAAGACCAGGGCTGTACCCAGATCATTCTGCAGCACAATCAAAAAAAAGGGCGGCAGAACATAGGCCAGGCTTTTTAGCAAACCCCTGATATTATCAAGCTGGTTGCTGTTGCGTTCCAGGTAGGCAGCCAAAAAAAGAATCATGAAAATCTTGGCCACCTCCGAAGGCTGAAAGGAAACCGGCCCGATGGTCAGCCATCTGGTGCCTCCCCCCACGGTGGTGCCCATTATTAATAGAAAACTTAAAAGAAAAATTATCCCGGCATAGATAAAGATATCATACTCCATAAAGATGCGGTAATCCAAAAAAATTATTAAAATCAGCAGCATAATACCCAGTACCGAGGCTGCAATCTGGGTTCTAAGATAGGACATATAACCCCCGGTGATGCCGGCACTGCCGGCACTGCTGACAGCGATAAAGCCTATGATAATCAGGCAGGCGGTCAGCAGTGGGATACGATAATTAAGATTTTTTAAAAGCTTCTTCTCCCAGTGCATAGGGCAGGAAACTCCTTCATTTCTGCTGTTTTTTCAGCGGGAAATTGGCCACCATGGCCATCTTTTCTTCTTCCCGGGAAATATCCATATCAATTTTACTCTTATCGACCTCTACATATCTGGTAATAACTTCTATCAACTCAGCCTTCATCTCCTCCATCTGCTGAGGCGAAAGCTTAATTCTATCCTGTACCAGGATAAACTGCAATCTTTCTTTAGCTACATTGCTGCTGCCTGATTCCTTTTTTTCTTCCTCTGTAAAAAAATCCCGTATTCTCTCCAGAATACTAATTGCCATCGCCTCCTTTAATTTAAGCCAACAAATTTTTTGATTTTTACCAGAAAGGAATCATTGTTTTCCAGTTTCATTAAGGGAATCTCTTCGCCTTCCAGTCTCCTGGCAATATTATTGAAGGCCTTACCGGCCAGATGATTGTTGCTTAAGACTATTGGTTCGCCCCGGTTGGTAGAAACAACAATGCCTTCATCCTCAGGAATAACCCCAAGAATCTCAATTGCCAGGATTTCCAGCATATCATCTATGTTCATCATATCTCCTCTTTCAACCATATCTCTGCGAATCCGGTTGATAATCAATTCCGGATCGTGAACTCCTTCAGCCTCCACCATTCCGATTATCCGGTCAGCATCACGCACTGCAGATACCTCAGGAGTGGTGATAATTATAGCTTTATCTGCTCCGGCAATAGCATTGCGAAAACCCTGCTCTATGCCGGCAGGAGAATCAACCAGGATATAGTCCATTCTTTCTTTTAACTCTCCGATCATTTGCTGCATCTGTTCTTCAGTCACGGCATCCTTATCTCGGGTCTGGGCTGCCGGTAGCAGAAACAATTTTTCATTCCTTTTGTCTTTGATCAAGGCCTGTTCCAGCCTACACTGTTCCTCAACCACATCGACCAGATCATAAACAATTCTGTTTTCCAGTCCCATAACCACATCCAGGTTACGTAGACCGATATCGGCATCAATTAGACAAACTTTTTTGCCCAGCAAAGCCAGGGCAGTGCCAAGGTTAGCGGTGGTAGTTGTTTTGCCCACCCCTCCTTTTCCTGATGTAATAACAATAGCTTTACCTTGCTCCAATTTAATCCCTCCTGCTCAATTTACATATAAGTTTAAAATATAGAATTAAAGCTTTATCTCCTTAACCACAATCCTGTCATCTTTAATATAAGCCCTTTCGGGCTTGATCTCTGTTCTGTTTTCTTCATCAGGAGACCGCGAGATAACCCCGGCAATCCTAATCTGGGTGGGAACTAATTCCAGGGCAGTTATGCTGGCTGACTTATCTCCCAGAGCTCCAGCATGAACCAGACCTCTCAATTTCCCAAAAACTACAATATCGCCTCCGGCTTTAATCTCGGCCCCGGGGTTAACATCTCCCATAATAACCAGATTGTGGAGGTGCTCCACTGACTGGCCGGATCGCAGGGTGCGGCGAATTAATCTGGTATCATTGTGGGGAGAAAAATGTTTGTTTTCTTCTCCGGCCCGGGTCTTTCTGGTTTTCCTTTCTCTGCCGGTTGAAGATTTGCTCTGCTTTCTACTACTCTCTGCTTTCTCAGGCTCAGTTTTTTCCTGCTGAACAAAATAAAAATCAGTGTCTGCCAGCAGATTGGCCTCGAGCAAATTAATAAAATTTTGCATTTCCCGGGAGCTCAACTCCCGAAAGGAAAGATCAAAGTAAAGACTGCTGCCCTGATAAAATTGAGCGGCCTCCTGCAGATGCTCCTGCAGGGCAGTTTTAATTAGATTCCAGTCTGCTTGAGAATTAAAGCTGATCACCACACCCCGATCGGTCATTTTAGTATTGATAACTTCAGACATATCCAACTCTCCTTTAACTGTAAAATACCGGCTAACTATAATATAATTGTTTGTCAGTCAGGCCTGATCTTCCTCAACACTTTTAGTTTAGCTATTTTTACTATATTTTTAGTATTAATTCAACTTTTAGTTTCATATTAACTATTTATTTCACTACAACTGATTCCCCTGGTAAAAGTTACTATTAGTTTAGCTGAGAAAAGTAATTATTGGTAAATGTTTTTTCAGGATCGCTGCTAGGGCCCGGCGGGATCTCCCATGCCCTCAGTTTCTCCCACCTCATCCTCCAGGTCAAAATAGCCGGCCAGCATATCGGCTGCCACTGGGGCAGCATGCTGGCTGGTGTCGCCCCTTTCGATAAAGACCACCACCGCCACCTCGGGGTCGGGCACCGGCCCGTAGGCTGTAAACCAGGCATGGCTTAAACCGCCATAACCCAGCTGAGCTGTTCCCGTCTTTCCGGCAATATCCAGGGGGAAATCCCGAAAAACACTGCTGGCCGTCCCGTAATCTGTCATGGTTACCTCCAGCAGCCCCTGTTCGATAATTTCATAGGATTCCCGGGCAAAGGACAGCTCTTTGTCTGCTTCCGGGTTGTTTTCCTTAATAATCTCTCCCCGGTTATCAACTATTTTCCGCACCAGGGTAGGCTGGTAAATTTTACCCCGGTTGGCCACAGCAGCTGTAATTTGCAGAAGCTGCAGCGGGGTGGTGGAGAGATAGCCCTGTCCTATTCCCATATTTATTGAATCCCCTGGATACCAGCCCTCATTCAAATTCTGTCTTTTCCAGCTGCCATCCGGCACCAGTCCGGCCCTTTCCCCGGGCAGATCAATGCCGGATACCTCTCCCAGGCCGAATTCCCGGGCTGTTTCCACCAGTCTGGTTCCCCGGAATTCCTCATAAAGCTCATAACTTAATTCATAAAAAACAATGTTATTAGATCGGCCTATGGCCCTGGTAAAATCAAGCTCACCCTCTCCGTAATTCAGCCAGTTTCTAAAGGGCCGTTCCCAACCCGGAATCCGGAATTCCCCGGTGGCATCATAAAAAGTAGTATTTTCATCTACCTCCAGGTTTTCGATGGCAGCTATGCCGGTTACTATTTTAAAAATAGATCCGGGAGAAACGGCAAACATGGTGTTGCGGTTCAGCATGGGCTGCAGGGGATCATTTCTGATCTCATCATATTCAGCATTGCTGAACCCGGTGGCAAATTTATTGGGGTCAAAGCGGGGATAATTACCCATGGCCAGAATCTCTCCGCTGTTTATATCCATCATTACCGCAGCCACACCTCCCGGCTCCGGTATCTCATCATCTTCCTCCGCCAGCTCCTTTAAATAATAATGTTTTTCCTCTAGCCGGGTCTCGGTCCTCTGCTGCAGTTCCCAGTCCACCGTCAGATGGAGGTCGTAACCCGGGACCGGGTCCTGGGAGCGAAGCAGATTTTCCTTGTGGCCCAGGTTGTTAACCTCGACTTCCTCAAAACCTCGCCGGCCCATTAGGTAATCCTCATACTGCCTTTCCAGCCCGGCAATTCCAATTATATCTCCCCCGGTATAATCCCTGCCCTGCTGAACAAAATCCCTTAATTCCTGCTTGCTAATTTCTCCAATATGGCCGATAATATGGGAGCCTATATCGTCATAAATATAGTCTCTTAAAGGAGCTTCCCGGATGTCAATGCCCTGAAGCTGATTGTTTCTTTCAGCAACTCTAATCATGTCTTCAACAGAAATATTCCTCCGCAAAAGCACACCATCTCCCGGACCGGAAAGTTCCTGATTTCTAAAATAATTGCTTTCCAGGGTTTCCCGGTCGGTTTCAATAATCTCTGCCAAAAAATCGAAGAGTCCAGACCGGGTCATCTCTGGAGAAAGTTCATTGGGCTGGTAATATAGATTATAGGTCAGTTTATTGGAAACTAGAATATCTCCATCAGCTGAATAAATCCTGCCCCGGGGAGCATTAACCGGCCGAATTGAGATCCGGTTGTTTTCAGCCATTCTGAAATATTCTTCTCCCTGAATAATCTGCAGCTGGGCTGCCCGGACAAAAAGCAGCAGGAAAACCGCTACCACAACTATTTTAGCAATCTTTATCCTATTTTCCATGAGCCCTTTCACCACCGGCTAAAAAATAATAAATCAGAAGATAAAAAAGAATACCCACCAGCATGGTATAAACTGCCGTCGGCAGGAAGTTTTGCAGCAGTGCTACTAGAGGATGGATTCTAAAGATAACCTGTTCGGAAAGAAGAAAAATCAAAAGCTCATGCAGCATGGTAAAGAAAAAAAGCAGCAGGGTTACCAGGGGAAAATTTTCCTGATAAACTTTACCTTGCAGCAGGCTGGCTCCCCCGCCGGTCAGCATTCTGGAAACAGCATAAAGTCCCAGTCCGCCTCCCAGCAGAATATCCTGCAAAAAGCCGGCAGTAAATCCCACCACCAGACCCTGACGTCTTCCCAGAAGAAAGCCAGCACTAAAGGCGATCACAAGCAAAAGATCGGGTCCAAAACTGGCTGCCGGCAGTCGTGAGAAAAAAGTTGTCTGTAAAATTAATATGATGAGTATCATAACAGGGAAACCCAATCTCCAACGCATTATCTGCACCCCTTAAAGGCTTAAAAATCAGTAATAATAAGAACCTCTTCAATGGTTCTGGAGTCCAGGTTAAAGCTGACCTCGGCTGACTGAGAAAGCCCGTAACTGGCAGGTTCTACATTGATAACCACTCCAATGGGCAGCCCCCGGGGAAAATCCCCGGAAATACCCGAGGAAACTATCTCATCTTCAGGTTCAATATCAGCATCCCAGGCAATTCTCTCCAGCAGTAGATTGCTGCTGCCGGGCTGGCCCCGGATAATCCCCAAAGCCCGGGAGTCCTCCCGGGCTACCCTGGCACCAGCAACAAATTCCGGATCGGTCACAAGCTTAACCTGAGAACTGCTGACCCCGGCATTTACCACCATGCCCAGCAGGTTGCCTCCATAGCTGACAACAGGCATTCTCTCTTCCACGCCATCATTGCTGCCGGCACTTACCATCAGGCTTTTCTCCCAGCTGGCCGGAGCCATGCCTATCCTTCTGGCACCTACCACTGCAGGATTGGCCAGGAGATCCTCTTTTAGATTTAACAGTTCTCTCAATCTCTGGTTCTCCTCTTCTATTTCCCTGAGAGAAATACTATATATCACCAACTCCGATAATTCCTGCCGCAGTCTGTGATTTTCCTGGATTAGTTCCCGGGAACGAAAAAAGCTGGAATAAATGTTTTCCACCGAGCTGGTTATGCCCTCAACCGTGCCGATAAAAACAGCCAGCAGATTATAAACACCATTTTCCAGCCAGCGAAAAAGGTAAAAGTCAAAATCAAAAACATTCACAAATAAAATCATAAGCACTAAAAGAATAATAATAGAGCTTAAGCCAATTTTCTTTTTAGTAACTTTAAACAAATAACTTCACCCCCGGTCTGCTCAGGAAATCTTTCTGGGAGAAATTAAAACCCTCTTTAAGTTATCCAGTTCTTCCAGAGCAATACCAGTTCCCCTGACAACACAATCCAGCGGATTATCGGCAATATGTACCGGAATATGAGTCTCACCGGCAATCAGCCTGTCCATACCCTGCAGCAGGGCTCCCCCGCCGGTAAGCATAATTCCAAAATCCATGACATCGGCCGACAATTCCGGAGGGGTCTTCTCCAGTGTCATTTTTACTGCTTCTACAATGCTTTGCACCGGTTCCCGGATAGATTCGGTTATTTCTTCCGTATTAACTTCAATGTTTTTGGGCAGACCGCTGACCAGATCCCGTCCCCTGATATCCAGGCGTTTATCCTGAATTCCGGAACAGGCTGCCCCAATTTCCTTTTTAATTTCCTCAGAAGATCGCTCTCCAATCATAACATTATATTCCCGTTTAACATACTGGGCAATGGCTTCATCCATCTCATCCCCGCCAATTCTGATTGAGGTGCTGCTGACTATACCTCCCAGAGAAATCACGGCCACTTCGGTGGTACCTCCGCCTATATCAACAATCATGTTACCTGCAGGCTCATTTACCGGAAGATCAGCCCCAATAGCTGCCGCCATCGGTTCTTCAATCAAATAGGCCTTGCGGGCTCCAGCCTGCTGGGCAGCATCCAGCACCGCTCTTTTTTCCACTTCGGTAACTCCAGAAGGAACACAGATAATAATCCTCGGCCTGACCAGTCTGGTACGCTTATGAGCTTTAGTAATAAAATAGCGGAGCATCTCTTCGGTAACATCAAAATCGGCTATAACTCCATCCTTCATGGGGCGGACTGCTACAATATTGCCGGGGGTTCTGCCTATCATGTTTTTTGCTTCCTCTCCCACCGCCAGCAGTTCGTTGTTGTTTGTTCTCAAAGCCACTACCGAGGGCTCTCTGATAATTATACCCTCCCCGGAAAGATAAACCAGAGTATTTGCCGTGCCCAGGTCTATCCCCATATCTCTGGAAAAGGGGGCCCCCAGGAATTTCGTAACCATAGTTTCCACCTTCCTTGACCTTAATAGATAAAAATGCTGTCCTGCTTAAACCCTCTATTCAAAAATATCTGCCTGCTAAATATATCTGATGCCAGCATCAATAATATCAGGACTCTAAGCCGGGGCGATAAAATTAAATATATCCTTCTTCTTTCAGGCTGGTGAAACAGTTATAACCGATAATAAGGTGATCTAAAACTGATATGCCTACCAGTTTTCCGGCTGAAATAATTTTTTCAGTAACCATTATATCATCCCTGCTCGGGTCTGTCTCGCCGCTGGGATGATTGTGACAGAGAATAACGGCGGCAGCAGACTTTTTAATGGCAGCCTTGAAAATCTCCCGGGGCTGAACCACCGTGCTGGCAAGCCCACCCCGGCTGATCTCCTCAACCTGTAAAACCCTGTTTTTGCTGTTGAGCATAATCAGCAAAAAAACTTCTTGCTGAAGAAATCTCAGGCGGGGTATGATCAGCCTGGCAGCTTCTGCCGGAGAAGAAATCAGGGTTTTGGATCCGGGGGTCAGAGAATCAAGCCGGCGGCTCAGTTCAAAAGCCGCGATGATTCTGGCAGACTTGGCCGGACCAATTCCGGAAAAACTGCTCAACTCTTGGGCTGAGAACCCGGCAAGTTCTCGGAGAGAACCGGCTGCCTGAAGTATATCCTGACAGAGCTCCACAGCTGTTCTCCTGCTGGTGCCGCTGTTAATAAGAACGGCCAGTATCTCAGCATTGGAAAGCCCTTCCGTTCCCTGCAGCAGCAGTTTCTCCCGGGGGCGGTCCTCGGCAGCCAGCTCCTTCAGGGTATAACTTCCTGCCTTATTTTCTTTCATTCCCTGCTCCTGTCTGAATGATAATGCACCTGTTTTTGACCAAATTTAGATTTTAAATTATTGATAATTATTAATTGAATACAGTTCCAACAAAGTTTAATTTCTTATATATTTGTTTTTATAATATTCTGATGGCAAATCTCCCCAGCATATCAGGCAGCAGATGGACCGGCAGACCCATCACGGTAAAGTAGGAGCCGGTAATAGATTCCACCAGCAGGCTGCCAAGCCCCTGAATGGCATAGGCCCCGGCCTTACCCATTGGTTCACCGGATTCAAGGTAGGCCTCCAGCTCAGTGTCGGAAAAATCCCTCATCTTTACCCGGGTGCAGTCCAGTTCAGTTAAAAGCTCTCCGTTATTCCCCTGATTTTTTTCCAGCACAGCCAGTCCGGTATAAACCTTATGTTCCTGCTTTCTTAATCTGACCAGCATATCCCTGGCAGCTGATAAACCCTGAGGTTTGCCCATAATTTCTCCCTGGCAAACCACTATGGTATCAGCAGCCAGAATAACAGCATCCCGGTAGCGGCCGGCTACATTTTCAGCCTTCTGCCGGGAAAGTACCACCGCAATCTCGGGGCTGGAGTTCCGGGGATTAAAATTTTCCTCCTGTCGACTGGGATCAATCAAAAAATCCAGGCCCAGCCTTTGCAAAAGCTGTTGTCTCCGGGGAGAGGAGGAAGCCAGCACCAGTTTGGGACTTTCTGCTGAAGTCAATTGAAATCACCTGCCATTTCCGGGGGCAAATAGCTGTAGGTAAAATCTACAATCAGGCCGATCATGACTCCGGCTGGTATCGCCAGCAGGGTCAGATAGGGCAGATAATAAAAAAGCCCCAGGTTACCAATTATCAAGGTGGCGGTTATGATTTGCCCCAGATTGTGAAAAACTGCTCCAATTATGCTGATCCCAATAAAGCTAAAATATCTGCCGGCCAGCAAATAAGCCAGAGCCATAAACAAAAAACCCAACAGGCCACCGCTGACACTCATGAGAAAACTGAAGGAGAGAAAGGTGCCTCCCAGCAGTGAACCCAGCAGTATTCTAAAAATTAGGATTATCAGGCCGGCCTGAAAACCAAAAATAATCAGCCCCAGCAGGCTGGCTATATTGGCCAGGCCAATTTTTGCTCCCGGAACAAAGTGGCTGATGGGTATCAAACTCTCAACAACATGCAGCACCATACCGATTGATATCAGCAGGGCAATTATTACAATCATCTTTATTCTGCTTCTTTTCATTAAGCTAATTTCACTCCTGAAATAGTATCTCTTTAATTACTTATAATTGTAACATCATTTACAGCTTTTGTCCATAAGCAAAAGGGGGCCGGTCCTCTGCCGAAATAAGAGTAAAGGGGCACCTCCCGGTACCCCAAAAGTTCTGACTTCTATCTCCTTTTCTTAAGCAGGACTTAACAGAATAATTCCCGGAAAGAACCAGAGATAAGCAGGGATTAATAAAGAGCGGTGTTACAGGTGCAGGGAAGTATTGCTAAAGAGTAGTGTGCTCCTTAATGACCTGCCGGGTTAGTCTGCAGGACTAGCCCTCTTCGGTCTCCTTATCCACTGCATCGACGGGGCAGACATCGTAACAGATCCCGCATTTAATGCACTTCTTCTCATCAATCTCATGCTGTTCCTTGGCCTCTCCGGTGATGGCATCTACCGGGCATTCCTGAGCACACTTGGTGCAGCCAATGCAGTCCTCGGTTATTTCAATGGTAGTAATCTTTTCTCCGTAGAAATCGATGGTATTGGTGGGACATTTCTCGGCACAAAGGCCGCAGTTAATACATTTTTTGTAGTCCAGAACTGCCAGATTGTCCTGCATTTCAATGGCATCGACCGGACAGACCCGGACACACTGGGTGCAGGCAATACAGCCCACCTCACAGATCTTGCGAACAACCTTCCCGGGGTCATGAGAGGAGCAGCGAATATGATTCTGGCCGCTGGCCGGCCCTAAAACAAAAAGACCATGGGGGCATTTTTCCACACAGTTATTGCAGGCTGTGCATTTATCATCATGAACAACCGGCAGACCGTTGTCATTCATGGTAATGGCATCAAAGGGACAGACTTCCTCACAGTCCCCGAAACCCAGACAGCTGTAGGAACATTTCTTCTCAGCCAGACCTACGGCACTGGCAGCCACACAGCTTTCAATCCCCCGGTAACTGGCATTCTTGGCTGTCTCCTGCCGGCCCCCCTTACAGAGAAGACGGGCAATCTGTTTTTCGGAAGTCTCCGCTTCAGCACCCAGCAGCTCAGCCAGTTTATCTGCCACCTCTTCTCCACCCACCGGACAGCCGGCCACCGGAGCTTTTCCCTGGACAACGGCTTCAGCGAAATTTTCACAACCGGCATAACCGCAGGCCCCACAGTTAACCCCTGGCAGGATCTCATTGGCCTCCTCCACCCGGGGATCCTTTTCTACATAAAAGGTGTGGGAGGCAAATCCCAGTCCGGCAGCCAGAAAAGCCGCCAGGCCTCCCATGCTCAGAAAAGCATAAAGAAAGATCGAATCCATTAATTGACACCTCCAGATTGTTTAACCAGCAAGCTCAAACCACCGCCAGACCAGCAAAGCCCATAAAGGCCAGGGCCATCAGACCTGCCAGGATCAGGGTAATCGGCATCCCCTGAAGGTCCCGGGGAACATCACCGTACTGGGCTTCCTCTCTTAACCCGGCAATCAGGACAATCGCCAGGGTAAAGCCAGCTCCTGCGCCAAAACCGAAAATAATGCTTTCGATAAAATTATAATCATTCATGGGAATCAAAAGGGCCATCCCCATGATGGCACAGTTGGTGGTAATCAGCGGCAGATAAATTCCCAGGGCTTTGTAAAGCACCGGGCTGACTTTCTTTATGAACATCTCCACAAACTGGACCAGCGAGGCTATTACAATAATAAAAGACATGTAGCGTAAAAATTCCAGATTTAAGGCTTCCAGGATAAAGGTATTGATAAAGTAGGTTGCAAAAGCTGTCATGGTCATAACAAAGGTGGCAGCCAGCCCCATGCTAAAGGCTGTTTCCACATGACGGGAGACACCCAGAAAGGGACAGATGCCCAGAAACTGGATTAAAACAAAATTATTGATTAAAACCGTACTGATAAAAAGCAGCAGCAAATATTGAAGACTATCCATTATCAGACCCCACCTTTCTATCCAGAAGATTAAGCACTCCTACCAGAACACCCAGAGTTAAAAAGGCCCCGCCCGGCATGATCATAATAATCATATCGGTATACCCGACACCAAAAAGATCAACTCCAGCCAGGGTGCCAAAACCAAAGAGCTCCCGGATGGCGCTCAAAACCACCAGCACCCAGGTAAAACCTACTGTCATACCCACAGCATCAAAGATAGCCCGGCGGGTGGGGTTGCGGGAGGCAAAGGCTTCCTGACGCCCCAAAATCAAACAGTTAACCACAATCAGAGGAATGAAGAGGGCCAGGGCATCTGCTATCTCCGGGAGAAAAGCTCCCATAAAATAATCTATGAAGGTCACAAAAGTAACGATAATCAAAATAAAACTAGGTATTCTCACATCATTGGGGATCCATCTTTTTATCAGAGAAATAACGATCTCAGAAGAAATCAAAACAAAACCGGTGGCCAGACCCATGGCTAACCCGTTAACCACCGTATTGGTCACTGCCAGAGTGGGGCAGAGACCAATGATAAGTTTGAAAATTGGGTTTTCATTCCAGAGACCGTTTTTAAAGATTGCAAAATACTTAGCCATTAGCTGCCACCTCCGTAATGTTCACTGATAATATCCCCGACCCGGGATACAATATTTTTTACCGCTTCTACCGACATGGTTGCCCCGGCAATAGCTTCTATCTCTTGAGGTTCCTCCGGTGTGCGGCGAACAATCTCAAGTTCACTGAAGGGCGCGTTTTCAAAGTTCTCCCGAAACTCATCTTCGGTGATCCGGGCCCCAAGTCCCGGTGTTTCCTGATGATTTAAAATGTATATGTTGATTATTTCCCGGGCATCAGGATCGGTACCGATCATTATCTCTATCTCGCCGACATAGCCTCCACCCCGGAGTAAAACTGCCACTCCCACAAAATTGTCATTTTCATCGTAGCCTTCATAAAAGATCCGATCATTATGGGTAGCCTCTTCATAATAATCAGCTTCTGGCAGCACCTCCATAATGGCCCTCTCTCGGGCCCGGGCTTCATGTTCTAAAATATAAGGTATGGTCCACTCGTAGACTCCAGCCAGAAACAGGGCACCCAGAACTCCAATTACCGTCAGGGTAATAATCAGCCTGGCTATTGAATTATTTTTTTCAGCCATTTATTTCACCTCTCCCAGACTGCGAGGTCGGGTAAATCGATTTATTAAAGGTACGGTCATATTCATCAGCAGAATGGAA
>LKMJ01003061.1_pt1 | contig 15518 bp, 18 predicted proteins | sample 643391 | NCBI WGS metagenome assembly LKMJ01 (sample SAMN04112250, study PRJNA286221) | soda lake metagenome | biome: soda lake; feature: Kulunda Steppe; material: water; isolation source: sample PL-Br10 brine of Picturesque Lake | place: Russia: Kulunda steppe | collected 2010-07
AAGCCAAGCATTTCAAACAGCACATCCTTCAGCTGAGGGTATCGAACGCACTGCACAAGCAAGCGTGCTGTGAGGCGCAGGGAGCAAATAGTGCGGACATGGGGGCCTCCAGCCACTCGCAGCAATAACTCCTCCTGCAACATGAATGTAGAAGGATTGTCGCCGTCTGCACTAACAATGAGGGCTATTTGAGGCTATTCATGCCACATGCCAGTTGTAAGTCCTGATCAAACAACTCTTCCCATCACGCTACCTCATCTGGTTGGTGACACACAGCTCTGTAGTCATTCCTATCATTCATGCAATGGTACGAGCGAATGGACGCATGACCTGACCTTGGTCTTACCTGGTTGGTGACACACAGCTCTGCAATTATTTGTGCCTGCAAAAGACCATGAGCATTGAGGGGGTACAAAAGTCTGTCCATGAAGAAGGGCAGCCTGCAGCATGCATGCAGACGCTTCCACGGTGACAGAGTTTTGCATGTACTCACCTGCTGGACTCCCTCTGGGGGTGCAAGGCTTGGATGCTGTAAGCATGTCATGCATCTAAGCGTCCGCGCATCGCTGCAAGGGTTACTCTGGTCCGCTAGAATGAGGATTGTCCTGGAGAGACAGAAACAGGGGTGCGAACCTATCAGAAATGGCCTCATTAGTGGCGTGGGCAGCGAAGTATATGTACACGGTGTTGGCAGCAGCGGACAGGAGCCAGTGTGCCAACTCTGAGTAAAATAAAAAAGGGAGCAAAGGTCCAAAGAAAAAGGCCCTGCAACATCAGTCACCAGCTTCTTACGAATCGATATTGCCAATCCAGAAGGCAGTGCTGAACGTAAACCGCGTGGACCCTAGTTATCAAGTATTTCATACTTTTTTGAGTTGTTGTTTTTGTTGGAGTTCCAAAGCTTGCACATCGTTTCAGATAACACAGCCAAGGCTGAGAAATGCGGAGATGAAGCCACCAGCTAGCAAGGATGAAGCCACAAGCTAGCAAGGATGAAGCCACGATTTAGCAAGGCACCTGGCATGCTGGCAGGGATTGATTGGGCCATGTGACATGGCCCATGTCACAAGGGTTTAAGACATGGCACACACTGCATCACAGCGCGTGGCTCTAGGCACTCACCGGGCATGCTGCGCTGAGACCTTCCGCAGCTCCGAGACGGACAAGATGCAGCCTTGCCTCAGCATCAGCTTGTTGTTCTTCATGTCTATGTCATGCTCATCTATGGCCTCCCTCATTTCTTCCATCCCTTTATCGCATAACACTACAATCTGCAAGCATGCAAGCCAGTATTTCAAAGAGGCGCTGCATTCAAGATGCACCACGCAAGCACAAAAAAAAGTTGCTGCAACAAAAGCATGCTAGCTTACAGCGAGCCAGCGGGTGCTTCACACAGGACGCAGGCTTGTTTATGCAGAAGTACATTTATGCAAGTGTGTTCCATGCGTTTAGGTGTTGCTGCTGCTGCTGCTGCTGCTGCTGCTGCTGCTGCTGCTGCTGCTGAGGCCAATACTGCTAACGCACCGTGAGACCACCCAGCATGTTGCAGCCAACAGCGAGCTCTTCGAGCATAGGGAACACCTGCACTCAGTGCAGCAGGGCATGGCCAGGAGGCACATGAGCTCTGAGCTGTGTTGCAAAAGGCAAACGGCGGCAGGAGGGGGGGGCTGCTGGCACATCAGCTCATGGCCAGGCACTGAGAATCAATTCCATGTTGACTTGAACTTGTAGCTTCAGCCCAAGACGGGCTGTCAGAATGAGGAACTGGGACTATGGTGAGTGGCAGGAGGCACTATGGTGAGTGGCAGTGGGACTATGGTGAGTGGCAGTGGGACTATGGTGAGTGGCAGTAGGACTATGGTGAGTGGCAGTGGGACTATGGTGAGTGGCAGTGGGACTATGGTGAGTGGCAGTGGGACTATTGTGAGTGGCAGTGGGACTATGGTGAGTGGCAGTAGGACTACGGTGAGTGGCAGGAGGCACTAGTCACCTTGTCGCTCCAGCCTAGGATGAGCATGTGGCCGCTCTCCAGCACTGCGCCATGGCCACTCTTCAGCTCCTCCACTTTGCTGTGCAACACGTCTGCAAAGGTGGGATGCAAGAAAGGGCATACCTCCAGCAATTGGGTAGATTTTCCTTTTTATTTGAATTCATAATGTGTACTTTCTCCACGTCTGCAAGGGGTACAAGGTAACAGGCTGTGTCCTAGCCATAGGCTCCCAGAAATGGCAAAGGGCTTGTGCAACATTGGGATTCTGCCTCTTCTGACAGTCTGGCTGGTCGATGTCTGGACCAAAGCCTACCTGGTAGGGGCCAAAGTATGCATACAAGCTGCAGAACAGGCGCCCAGCACCTCACCTGATACGATGCCCAGCAACAGGGCAGTCACCATCGTGCCTCCAAGTGCAATGAGGAGGCTGGTGAAGCGCGCAGTGTGGCTGGTAGAAGGGAAGAAGTCCCAGCTCAGACCTGCAACCACAGCACGCATGCATGAGGGCTTGCACGAGCATGTGTCGCAAGTCCACCATGATCTATTCCAGACTTGGGCTTCCCAGACGCTCCCTTAAGTGTGGCACTCCCAAACGCTGCTTTTCAAATTAAAAAAGCCTTGTCACCTCACTAGTTCAAGGCTTTTTTATTTTCAAAAGCAGCATCTGGGAGTGCCGGGTGCATGTTTGGCAGCGCTGGTCCTCTCTCTACATGTGGTACAGGGCAATCTTAGATGTTTCTTAGAAAGATACTCCAGTGGTTCACATACATTCTGTTTGTGAGCACTGACAGAATCTACAACCTGGCTCACAGCTTGCCTGATATTGCAGCAACACCCACCTGCGCCTGCTGCTGCCGCCCACATTGCCTCCCCAAGACTGGCAGTACCCTCCTCCTTGCCATGGCCTTGGCTTTGGTCCTCTTCTTCCTCTCCCTCTCCGCTCACAATGTACAGTGACACGCCTCCAAAAATGATCAGGAACCCAGTAAGTCCAGATAGGAGCAACAGCTTGCTGTCAGATCGGGAGAAAAGGTACTGCACGCAGGCGCACGAGGCAGGTGATCAAACGACTGAACATATGAACATGTCCTTGTCGCAACTTGTCCAGTTGCGGGAATTGACCTGGCCTGAAAGTCAATGATCTGCTTGTCCCGATTGGGGCACTGGCACTTACCACATCCATGCGGTATTTTACGATGTTGGACAGCTGCTCATTCTGTAGCTGGCTAGCAGGTATGCGCAGTAGCCTCGCAAGCGCTCGCTGGCAAGGGATGGGCCAGGCATCAATGTGCGTGGCATAGTAGATGATTGTGAACACCGTCAAAAGCAGTAAGAGCAGCATGCTGGACTGTGTGCTCCCAACCGCATGTACAACAAGACCCCAGGCGCTCTTAAAGTACATGAATGCCCGGAATAGCTGGCTCTCAGGCACATCTGGCACATTGCTGCATGAGCCTGCATCATGAGAGCACTGTCCTGCCGGGCCTGTGTCGCTTGCATGCCTGCAAGTGCAATTTGATCGAGGGTCGAGTGTTACGAAACTTGGATTTGCAAAATCTCGGCATGTCAAACAGGAGGGAAGTCTTTCACCACCCCAATACAAGCAAGCAACACTTACACAAGTGCTTGGAGGAGGGGGGAGACAAGGAGTAGGAGTGTCGAGAGTTTGGGTCTCGACATCGAAAGAAGACAAAAAAGCAAAGGTTTACGCCATCCAATGATTCATAAAACCTTTTATTATGGAATGCAAGAGGATTGAAAATGTTACGGATGCTTCAAAATTGGAGGGAAGCTTGTGAATGTGTGCCGAGGGCCAGAGTGCTCCGTATACATGCAGATCCCACGCATGGTGAACACAGGTGCAGCTCTGTAATCATTCCCTTTCCTGAAGGGAAGCTGAGACCCTCAGCTTCCTCAAGCTGAACTAGAGCAAATAGCCAGACCAGGCTCCATCTTTACCATCCAGGCAAACAAATCCCTGGCAGATGTGGATATATGCTTCAGTATCTGTCTACTTGAATAGTGCACCTTTATCAAAATGCCACGCGCCTCCAATTTCAGAGGGCAAGAGAGCTACCCACCAGCCTCACACAGGTTACAGAGCTCAGGGATGGATGAAGGTGCAACTGCACAATTAATTACAAGGAGTGGCATTAGACAATCTGGAAAGGCGCACTGATACTCCGCTGAGCCATCAAGGTGTAGAGTCAAGAAGATGACGCGCATACTTCACATTCATGTTAGAATATGCATAGGGCACGTGTGGTTCATCTTGAAATCTCCCTTATCTTGATTGAATCCCCTTCTTCCCTCTTCGATTGGTAGAATACTGTGTAGTGCTTGCACCGGACATGCCTTTTATAGTCTGTAGCTATGTTATACGGATAGAGCTCCAGGACAGTAAGCCCATTGACCTCAGCCATTTTGTTGTAGACCTCAGGCAGACCTCAAAGACGCACTGGACGGATGAATACTCATGATCAGGGATGGGTAGATATGATTTGGCAGACCCTCGTCTAGGCTCTGTAGAGCCTATTTGAGCCTATGTTGAGCCTTTTTGGCATTTAGATTAGACCCAAATTACCCATCCCTTCTCATGATACACATATTCAATACACCAATGCATTCACTTATACACGCAGTGTTTACATACAACAATCCAGAATGCAAGCATGCGCAAGGCAGGTATCAAGAAAGGATAAGTGACCATAGTCCAGGTGTGAAGGCACAGCAAAGAAAGCAACACAATGTTCCACAAAAGGTCATGCAAACCTCATCTCTTTGTGGTATTTTGTACACATGTGTTTTTGCTGATTTTGTGTGTGTTTTGCGGCAAAACTTTTGCCAGTGGTGTTTTGCTGTTTTTGTTCAGTCAAGCAGTCCAACAATCATGTTCAGTCTTAAGACGCAAGGCATGAGAAATCAAGCCTAGCTAGTGGCAAGCACCAGCCATCCCCCGCGCTGCAAGGATGGGAGCTGCGTTCATGGTGTTGACTACCACTGTGGTTGAGCCCGGGGTCTGCACGACATTTGAGACGCCGAGCACCTGCTGCATGCTGGGCTGCGCTGCGTGGGCAAACCCGTGCGTGGGCTGCGCCGCTGGTGCAAGGGGACTAACTGATGGGCCTGCTCTATCAAACGATGGGGTGCAGAGGACGAGGGTGCTGGCTGGCTGCGGCGTCAGCGCAAGGCGCCACCGTTGGTGACCAAACTCGTGATTGATGTGGAGTGGGGGCTGGCCACGCCAGATGTGGGTGCTCGCCTTGCAGGGGTGAGATCATGGAATCTAGCCCTCAGCTGCTCCCTGTCTGCAGCGCTCTGCGGGTCACGGAGATCAGTCACCAGATACCAGGCAGGGTGTTCTGGGTAGGGCTGAAAGCGCCCACCACTGCCTCACCCTCTGTAGGTTGAAGCACTGTGGTCCCTGCCTCCATTGGAGGTCCGCCCTTCTCCATGCCCGGCCTCCCTCCTTCTCGATCTCAGCCATCTCTGCCATCTCCAGATTCTGTGTGCCCAGCGGGCTGATGCTGCATGGGTAGGCCGTTCTGAGGCTGATGGGCGGCTCGCTGCCCGGCCTGAGTTGCCCAGGCAGGTGCTGGGGGCATGGCAGTTGCCCCAGCGGGGTCGCTCGGTTGTGCTCCCCCACTCTGCTGAGGGGCGCTGGGCGGAGCAGCCCCGCTTGGTTTTGCGGTGCGGTTTGCTCCCCCTCATCCATTTCTTCATCATGATCGAGCAGGCCAGGTCATCATCGTCAGGCATGCCGCATATGGCATGTCTATGGTCTCCAGGACACGAAGGTGCACAGCCTCAATTTGCAGACTTCATGCTCAAAGGCGCATATCTGGACGGCTTTGCAGAGATCTCATGACCTGGTCGGCGCCAGTTCCCAACAAGTTGTCCATCCCATCTACGCTAGCACAAAATCCTAGACCTGCTGTTGCCGTGGGCACGATAACCCTGGGTCGCCTAATGCGTTTACGGACATGCATGCGTTGCAGTGCAAGCTTGTGCCAGCGATTGTGCCTTGACAATTCCATGCAAGTTGCAGACCACTCATGAGTCTGATCAGTGACCTTTCACTTCAGTGTTGAACAACTCCAAGGTCAAGCGTCTAATTTTGTCCAGGTCCAGTGTTAATTGTTTGCCTTAGTGCTTAGACAAAGACTCAAGACAATTACTTTTTTACGCGTTTCAAAGGGTAATAGATCACAAATAACGGTGCGTAACGTTGATTAAGATTAATTCAAACCATTGTAAACGCACCGTAATTCACTCGTGATTAATTCCACGGTGGCAGTCAAACGTTCGCATTGTGGTCATGAAGTGGCTGGAAAGGCGTCATTGGAATAGGGAATGCTGAAAAAATCTTTGGAGCGGCCCGGTCAGGGCTTGGGGTGGCAGTCAATGGGTATGGAGGGATGTTGCCGCAGCAGCACAGTGCATGCATCTGCAATCTGTAGAGCAATGCAAGCAATCAAGACTTGCATTTCTTCTTTCTGAGCTGCGCTTAGCTGCACTTGCTTCCATTGCACACGCTGATTCAGCTGGGATTAATCACCCCCCCTGTAAACACAGGATAATTAAGCAAGGGAGCATAATAGAATATAGAATACCAACACGATTTATCCGCGTGATATATTCAGAATTAATCACAAGCCATTGTTAACGCACCTCAAGTACTCAGGACATAGGAAATGGTGGCTAAATTTGTGTCTTTCTATTTGTCTTTTCAGTGCTATGCCAGATTAGTGTCATTGCTGAATCAGTGTCACTGTCCATTGCGGTTGGTTGGTTGATATTCGTTGTTGTGACTGGATAGCGCTCTACCATCAATTGTAACTTTCCTCCCTGGACATTTTCCGGAAACGCTGGCCGCCCGGCCAGGGGCCTGGCGTCCCCATGCGGCACGAGCCTGGTTGGGTCTGAGAAAGGATGAGAGCAGAGAGGCAGAGGCGCCCGGGGATATGGATGGGTGGCAGCAGCATCATATACCCTGGCACAGATTCAGCTAGTGTGCACATGGTTGAATCAAGGTCCTTTGTAGCATGGTTTAAGGCTACTCTGGACAGGCGAAACCGCCTCTCCTCGCCGACCCATCATCTTTGGTGCAAACACAGCATAACACACATATTATGTTCCTGAAACACTGAATTGTTCCTAAGTAACTCCTAGATTTTGCCTTTTACGAGCACTCAGTCGCAAAAGCAGTACCGATCACCCCAAACAGAAGCTCTTCACGAATTCCAATAAGAATGGAAATGCACAATGCTGTCGCACAGATAGAGAATCCCCTCGCAATCATGCCACAAATGAATCTTCTCTGCCTTGCTTTGACCAGCACAGGTTGTGAGAGCATCTCCCATCCCACTCAAATTAGTCACTTAACGCATGAGTCAAGAGCTATCTTAATAAAGCAGGCCCCATCTCTTGGGCTATTTAACTTGGACCACGGGAGGCAACAGCATAGGCCAATGTGATCAACAAGCTTTGTTTATATTGTGCTAAGTGGCTAACATCCTTTCAAAATCCTCGCAAGGCACTCTCTTGAAGTCCAGGCAAGACCACTTCACTAAATTATCACACTGACGTCAGTCTATGTAATTGATCACCTAGTAGCCAGGAGAGCCTATTGGTTTCAACTGAAGTAGGATGATCAAAGAAAAATCCATGCAACTAAATTGCTAGATTACATGACATACAATCACCAAAAAATATCCTTTCGCTGCTCTCCTGAAGACATGGTCAGAATTCATGGCTGCTTATACATCAGGCATTTAGAACACAATGACCAAATTCTCTGAGAATCTCTCCGTAATGCCATCAGGAGCATTGTTGAGAAGCGCATGCGCAGCTTATAAATTGACCTGGGAGCAGGCCAGGCTTGAATTTGCTTGCCAAAGCAGCCATGCTAACATTCCATCAAATCACATGAGATGGTCACAAAGGACTCAACATTGCAGGAGGTGAGGTGAGGATCTGCCTTATTGTCTGGGTTCAACTTGACCTCACCCTCAGCGTTGACATAACCAAGGAGGACGTCACCCTTTCTGTTGGCCTTTTGGTACAGTCTCACGAATGAAAGTGAAGCGTCACCCTCATCATCCTGTGTGGATGTACGCGTTCACTTGTTTATGCATGTGCATGTGTGCGTTTATGTGGGTGCTACTGTGTCTGTACGCATGTGCATGTTGGCTTCTGTGTGGATGTGTGTGCTATTGTGTGTGTACGTGTGTAAGTGTGTGCAAGAGTGTGAAGTGTGTGTGCAGTTATGGAAGCGCGCGATATGGGACTCAAGAAAAAGGATTAAGCCAGGGTTGTGAGAGATTGCCTCTACTTCTGTAAATTTGAACTTGTTCTTTCAGCTTTAAAAGCAATCAATCTGCAATAAGGTGTAAAAGATTGGAACAAATTCCAATGTATCTAGCAGTCATCAAATAATGGGTCCTGGAGGAGATGGGTGTAATCCTTGCAGCGCTAAGGTGATTCCAACAATACATTAAAGCTTGATCCTAATGCTGGTGCTGGTTGACAGACTTATGCTGGTGAGCAAGGCTTGTCCGGCCTGTACAGAGTGCAAAAGTGCAGACTGCAGTCTATAATTCCTTGGGGTGGTACAAGGATGACGAGGATTTAACTCACTGAGAAAAGCCATGAAGCTGGACGGACAAAGAGCATGTTGCCCCCCGGATGAAAGAGCTGGTCCAAGATGTCCAAGCGCTCAAAAGAAAGCATTGTAAGGGCCATGAGCTGAGCCATGACCTCGTTGGGGAAAACTCTGATGGACAAGTCGATGTTGTGGATGTTCTTGCTGCTGTCCAAAAGCTGGGAGCACAATGAAATGACATGAGTCAGGCCAAAACTTGGAAGGAAGGAGCAATGATAAGAAAGTTAGAGATTTGACCTGGCAATTCTACATGTGGCATGCTTTGCCCAGCAGGAAGGTGCCACATTTCAGCGATTCAATAAGTGTCAGGTGACTTCTGCAAGTACAATCTTGGTTTGTATCAAGGCATATATTCTTTTGCGCACCTCGGTGACTATGGTCGACTTCCGGCTGACTGTCTGTAACACGAAACAACCAAGAGATATGATAAGAGACATGTGAGTCCACGACAATTGCTTTAGACTTCTGAGACGGCACAAATGCAGCGCTCAGAAGTTTGCTACGATTACCTTTCATTCATGTACAGGCAAAGCAATCAAGTGCTCTAAAATCACGGAATGCAATTCCTACACACACCGCACCTGCAATTCAATAAGCTGAGCTTCTTGTTGAGCTTGCATCTCATTGTCCTTGTCTCCCTGCTCTTGATTTTTATGATCTCTGCATGGAAATTCGTCGCTGAAATTGAAAGCCTCACTCCCAACGTCCCGTGCTTCAACCACTTCTGGGTTAACACTCATCCGTCTCTGTCTCCTGCGAGCTCTGAAGGTGAAAAACAATTCCTTCCGGATGAAAGGGGGGCATGCAAGTTAAGTGAAATAGAAAGGCCTACCACGCTCACCTCTCCCAGGCCTTGAGCATTGAAGCAATGCTCAGGAGGTTGGCTTGAGTGCATCGAGCACTGGCTGGCTTGGCACTCAGACCTTCAAGTTTGGCACTGCAGTCAAAGTCAAAAGATGCAGATATACATGGCAGTGTGCAAATTACGCAATAATCTGCGAATCCACTGCTTCACTATGATGCAGTCTGTGCCTCTTAGGCACGCCTTCACAAATATATGGCTTAGGCTGTGGCCACACCTGATGGCATCCCTACCCGAAAAAGCAGTAACCGGGTATTTTTCAGAGTGTCCGTTTTCTAGCCTTAAAACTCAACATTTGTTTTCCGTGGGTGCAAAGTCGATGTGAGAATATCTATAACTGAAAATTTCCTAGGGATAGGGATGTGGCAGGCGGTCACACGGGATGTCAAGTGAGTAGTAGCTCAGCAATTGACCTGTGAACATGAAGCGCTGCAAGGGCCCTCCCCGGGTTGCGCATCATCTTTGGATTCACCAGCTTCCTGTCATCTTTGGAGGACCACCAAGCTTGACAGCTCAATGACGGTATTTATCTAGATTGGCGCCAAGCATGGATGATGTGCGCATGTTGTGCGTGCATGTGTACACCTGGGCATGGAGCGCCTGGGCACACCACTGCCTAGAGCATGTTGTGCGCGCACACCCAGCAACACATGCGACAAGCTGCATTGCGCAGTCTATGTGATACAGCTGAGCAGAAGGTGCTCACACGTGCCAGCAGGGCTGCATCAAGCACGGAACAGGAGCATCCCAAGGGGCTGACCTGACTCTCCTGAACCCTCTACAGACTCCTTCTCCTCCTTTCCCCTTGACCCTGCTTGTGATGCTGCAAATCTGCTGGTTGACCTGAGAGAGATGTCCAATTCTGCAGACCAGCTCCGCGGAAAAATCCCCGGGTAAATTCCTATGACGCACACCGTCCGCAGAAGCCTCAGGGTCCTCCCGACAAATTTTGGAATTTCCAGGGGGGTATGGATGGGAGAGGGGGGGGATCCCTGACCGGGGATTTTTTCCATTTTCAGGGCAGGGATGTGGGAGCAGCCACACCTGCCACATCCCTCTTGTGGGAAAAATGCAGGGATGTGGGCAGGGATGCCATCAGGTGTGACTGCCCCCTTACCAGGAGACTTCATAAGTGCATACTTTTTACGTACCACAATGTGCTGCTACAAAGTTTGGGATGAATCCTTAATTGCTCAATCTCATTATTTTAAAATAAAAGCCGCGTCATTTCTTGTTCCCAGTGAAGATTGATGTGTTTTACCTGCTGCTGGAACCCATGGTGTTCTTATAGATTTTAGATGTGCTCTTGCGCAAGTCTTCTATCTGTACGGCAAAACACCAAGTGTAGGGTTGAGCAAATCACAATCCAAGCAAGCTGATTAATCACTTGGTCATGGCTCAGCAGACTCATTCAAAATGCAGTGCTTGGTCCACAAGCAAGATGCACTCAGTTTTAACTGACGCTTGAGAAACTTGGCGTAAAAAAATATTGCAAGCCTTTAAATTTGGTTGAATTGCCAAGGAAAATTTGCTAGACAATTACCTGGATTTGCCTCAGATTTAAGAGGCATGAGATGCAACGTGAATCAGCGTCAACGATGTCTGACCCCAATGAGTCTTGCGCAAGCACCACAATGTTGGTGAACTGAAGGAAATTAAAAAACAAAAGGAAGGAAATTTTATCACAAGAACGGATTTGTTTGTGCCTACAAGGAGCCAAGCTGCATGCAAAAATATGAGACATAAAACAATGAAAGCAGAGGTATCTGCAAGCAAAAACAAACCTGCAATGGGCACAAAGCCTGCAAATCTGCCTTGGTTGTGCAATCTCCTAGTAGCCAAGGCTCAGTGAAATGCAACTGGAGTTGGCCCAGAGTGCTGGGTACCATTTCCCCGTCCTGCATGCTAAACTCCATTCCTCCCTGCACCGATGAAGACAGGCAATCAACACCAATGAAGACAAGCAGGGCTGTGGTATGAGGCTGCTGAGGTTTTTTCTAGCCCTCTGCCGGCTGACTCAAAGGTTTGATGCTTGCTAGGCAAGTCTAAAATGCGAAAGGATGACAGCGTCTCTTGCCTTCTCAAGTAGCTCTTGCCTCTCAGAAATAGGTATGTTGCTGTACAGGTAAAGCTCACTGGAATGGGTGCAGAAGCCATCCAATTGGCTGATCAGATACACCTGCACGTTAAGCAGACAGAAAGTCAAAGGTTAGAAGATTTGTTTGTGTGTTTAACAAACTGACAGCGAAGGCAGGCCTGCTGGTCTATGACCGCCTACACCCGGTGCAAGGAGAGGACTGATCGCCTGCCCCCGCCAAAAGAAGAAGTATTGAGCATGGCACCCAGGTGCTGAAGCAAAATTCTTGCTTGGCACACGAGGCTTACCATGTTTTGGCGCCATCCAACAATCAAGAATTGGCCTCCAAACTTCCCGCCAACCTCAAGTCCAGAAGACTTGACAGAAAGAGCAGGTTGCAAGTTGGAGTTGCTTCCCTCTTCTGCTTGTTCAAAGCTAAAGATGCAATGGGGGAGCGGGGGAGGGGGGGTTGGACTCACTTGTTCCAAATAAACATGTGGAATGAATGTGCAGAACAATTTAGAAAAATGCTTCATTTTGGTCTGTACAACATCCTACCAGTTCATCCTTTTGCGCTTGCACTCTTTTGCACACATGACGTTTGAATGTCTGCCACCTTATCGTGTACCACTAACACCGTGCACGTCAAACGTAGTCCAGTTCCCAACATGTACGATTCAAGCACAGTCCCAGAAGATTTGGTGCATCTTAATGTATGACTCAAACAGAATGATCTGCGTTTACTTTTACAGCCTTCAGAATGACTCACCCATTCTTCATACGCATTGCTTCTAAAATTCCATCCTCATCAGGTTCAAGACAGCTTTCGTCAGTTGCCAGCAAGATCACATGATCACCTGGGAAAAAGTTGCAAGTTTGCAGGAGCATGTCGGGTACTTACAAGCACAGAAACAAGCTTTTCAGCTGCGCAATATGCCTTATCATACCTTTGCTCATGGCCATTGGGTGATAATTTTGGCTAGGCGAGGATGCAAATAAGCAAAAATGCAAATGAGCAAGCCTACTTGCTGCACTGTCCATTTCTTGCATCGAATTAGTCAAATTATTTGATTGTGACTGACCTTTGTCTACAATACCGGAGGGAGGGTTAAGCTCAATAGCCATGTCATTGTTTGCTTTGTACAGCCCCATTGGTACAGCGTGTGCATAAGCTGCCTGCATGTTTGAAATATGGACACAACCCACCCTCTTCTGCCCCTTTGCAAAGCATGCACAAAAACAGCCTGATCCAAGTTGCTATTAAAAAAGAAGTGCTAACTTGAACATGCTGATTAGAGGCTCAATTTTGCCTTGGACGGAGGTTCAACTCACCTGAAGGTTCTGAAAAGGCAAGCCCTCCAAAGCCTGTGTGTCTTGTACCACATATATCTCACTGCCTGCAATAACCACAAGGCCACAAAACAGCAGTACAGGGGTGGGCAAAACAACGTGGAGCTTTTGGTTTATGGGTGGCATTCATTTCTTGTTATTAGAGTCCAGAGCTCTGGTTCTGTATCCTTACATTGCTTGTGAAACCAGCTCAAGTCTGAACCTGCACTTGCCCACAGACGGCCTAGTGAGGGTTGTAGGGATACTCGGGCAGGAAAGGGCATGGAAGGTCATGGTTGTGCACGTAACATGAATCAAACCTGAAGCATGGCATTCCCATCCCTATCCTACATGGTAACATTAACTCACCGCTAAAGCCCAGCATCTCAAAAAGCACGTCTCCTAATTGGGGATAACGGACGCATTGCACAATCAAGCGCGCAGTAAGGTGCTGAGAGCAGATTGTCCGCACGTGAGGGCCACCAGCCGCTTGTAGCAGCAACTCCTCCTGTGCATAGACAGAAAGTCAATGTGACCATGGGCTGTATTGTCGATTCAAGGGCAATCGATGCAGTGTGCATATATGGGCCACCGGCCGCATGCAGCAGGGCTTCCTCCCAATAACCCAAAGCATAAATTAAATTCAATGAGACAAAGGTTGCAGGTTAGATCAAGGGAGTTCAGAGCAACAGCACCTGCGCTCTGCTCAATACATATGCTCTTTCCCAGAATTTGGTTATTAAATTCCATATTACGCATTGCTAAGATTTCCAAGATTTGGCACAGAAAGACCCCAATGCACATCCAATGCGCCCCCCCCCCCTCTGTTTCCTGCCATAGTGTGTTACAACCTGTCCTTATTGGAGCGATGGGGACCATCTTAAAATGTCATACTGAACTGCCGCTCATTAAGCTTGGCCTAGACCGGTGTAGTGTAAGAAAACTTACTCTCTACCTGAAGACTCAGTCTATTCGATATGCAACATAGATCATTAATCTATGTTGCATATCGAGTAGGAGATTAAAACACCAAGGAGAGAAAAGAAAAGACTAAGCTGACAAGGTAACCCCTGTTTGCGTGAATTAAGGAAGAAGTTTACATCTGGTGCAAGCACCAGCCCCTACAGCTCCCTGTAGGCCACAAACTACTTACATGGGTAAAGGCAAGGGCAGGCTCTCAGAGGAGATTGAATAGGAGGGGGAGGCGTCCAGCAGTGGGGGGGAATGGAGAGAGGGGGATCATGCTGATGCTGAAAAAATTGCTAACCAAAGAAAGAAGGAAATTCAATGTGAAAATTGCATTGTGATAGCGGCCAACTATGAGCGCTTGAGGCCCTAAAACGCGCTGGGAGAGCCCAGCGGCGCACCCCACAACGACATAGCGCAAGACGGATTTAAACGTTCATTTAACAAATTATACTGTTCGTCACTTTTTAGCGTATGTGTTTGTACTCAAATCCGCACATGACCCATCCCTGGGTTGCAGTACAGTCACACCAGCTTGCACTCAGTGTGGTCGAGATATTTTGGCTCTGTCCCTGTGTACGAAGGGGAGCACCCTAGTAATGTATAGGTGGTTAAGGGTAGCTTGGGAGGCAGATGAGGATCCCCCCCCCACTCCCCCTCTCAACCCTCATTTTTGACCCCTATATGCGGAAGGATTGACATTCCGTACCTGCATTATTTCTATCATGCAAACAATGGCTTGAGCAAATGGACACATGACCCAACCCTGGTCTTACCTGATTGGTGACACAAAGTTCTGCAATGATTTGTGCCTGCAGGTCAAGGGGCGAGGGTTTAATACACTATGGGTTTGGCAGATCTGCTCGTTGAATTCAGATGCAAAATGGCCTAGAGCAACACCTCAATGATCTCAGCAACATCGCACTCACCCCTTGGGTACTGGATGGGGGCGCAATGCTTGGGTGCTGCAGGCATGTCATGCATCTTAGAGTCCGCGCATCACTAGATGGATTGTTCTGGTCTGCCAAGATTAAAATTGTCCTGAAAAGAAATTTAGGAAAGGCATGAAAGGTATGGCAAGATCATTCAAACCAAAAGGCACGGTTGCTTAAAAAACAAATCAAGTCAAATGAGCAGATTTGGGCCAGGTGGGCCCACAAGGTCATTTCCTGTCCTTTGGTTAAGGTAGTGCAGGAGAGGTCTGGCAGCTATGGTATAGTAGAAGCACGTGCACCACCCTAGAAGGAACCAGCCTGTTTCAGGGCCTCCCTTGCCTCTAATGCACCTCTGCTTGGTCCAATTCATAAAGAATAGAGCATCCTGCCCCCCTGAAGCATGCTGGTCAATTTGGGAAGCCCGGGAGGGGCAGGGACGGGTACACTTCGCGAGTTCCGGAATTAAATAATTCATTTTACTTCAAATACCGTACTGCTCCTATGTTATCGCGAGTCCTACTTTACGCGAGGTCTCCAAATAATTTCAATAATTTTCCCGCGAGTATTTGGTTTCTGCGAGGCACCTCCAATCATTAGGTTTAACACGAATTCTCTCAATTTGGCACTCTCTCCCAGCATCACAGCAGTCTCTAGAGGAGATCTCTTCTTGCATGTCTGTGTCCTTTTCAGACGTG
>LKMJ01003063.1_pt1 | contig 15511 bp, 16 predicted proteins | sample 643391 | NCBI WGS metagenome assembly LKMJ01 (sample SAMN04112250, study PRJNA286221) | soda lake metagenome | biome: soda lake; feature: Kulunda Steppe; material: water; isolation source: sample PL-Br10 brine of Picturesque Lake | place: Russia: Kulunda steppe | collected 2010-07
AGGAGAAGGCTGACCAAGAAGAATTGAAGTGGAAGCAGCACGTAGAAATGGAGGCAGCAGCTGCTGCTGCAGCTTGGAGGCAGCCACATGTAAGTAGCTAGCAGCGCTGCCAGATCTATGTGCATAGATGCATGCACCCAATTCCTTAACTTACCCAGCCCACACGGTAACAATTAGCCATTGAAACTATTATTTAATCCGTTTTAATCACTTTGTGACGACCATAAATGGCAGAGGAAGCCCCCCTAGGGCTGTCCGAGTTTTAATTAGGTTTGAAATTGACAATCAGCCTGCAGCATCAAGATTCTAGTCGTCACAATGCTTGTTAATTAATTTTAAGATGCAATTCGTCTTTTCAGAACCTTACTCGACGGGCTGGCTGCTGAGGAATTAATCACCCCGAAATCCCAGGTAAATCGGGGTCCCCGCCAGCCACCCCCTCCTGACCCGCGGAACCCCATAAATGCACTGTACATGGACTCTCAGATGATGCCTGTGTGTCAGAATGGGCCAGGAACGCCATCCCAAAAGGTGGCATTTTGCCTTAACAGCCCCTCCCCCCCCTGGCCGGCCCTCAAGGGGCCTCTCCTGGGCAGACTGAGCATGCAGGGTTGTTAAGCAGCACTCAAAACACAGTTTAAGGCACTTGGGCCATCTGGGGCAAGAACTCCAACAGGCTTGGCTGAGCTGACTGACGGTCAAGCCAAACGGTCCTGCGACCAGGCGGAGTGCCTCAGTGGCGGCATCGTACGTCTCACTTTATCTATTTGGCTTGACCAGGCAGCGGTCTCCACCTGACCTACGGACAGAGGCATACTTGAACAGCTTGCTGAGGTGTGTGCGCAGCAGCGGCGTGCATCTCACTCACCCTTTGGGCTGGCCAGGCGTGGTTTCCACCTTGTAGGACAGCAAAGCCTTCATCAACCTCAGGACCTCCACATCCCCCAGCGTGTACTGCGTCTGTACACGCGCAATAAAAGAAAAGCCATGGAAGGCATGCGGGTCTTTGGCCTACCTAAAAGTGTGGGTGAGCGGCATAATGATGAGATATCAGAATAGAATCATGGAAACGGACAAGTGTTTGAGATGTATGACGGAGGCAGGCAGGAGCCAGCCTGGCCTGTTGGGGCCTATTACCAAAGATCTGTGCGGTCGGTGAAAGAGCAAAGCAAGCTGCCTCCTCCTTTTCTGTCTGGCCAGGCTTTCACCCACCACAAGCTCGTCCCACTCCTGTGCCATATGATCCTTGATGAGCTGGCCCATCTTGATGGTGTAGTCCGTGTTGGTGGCCCGCTTCTGCATCCTCACGTCCCGGCGCTTGAAGGAGGTCAGCTTGGGCCAGAGGCAGCGCTCGTGGCCACAAACATGGATCTGCGTCGCAAAGCCACCAAGCACACGCTGGTGGCCCCCACTTCTGCAGCCTCGCGCCCCAGCGCTCAAAAGGCCACTGCCTTGAGCCACAGGCAGTGCACACGGCCACACAAATGAATCTGCGCCACGCACACAACGCATGCAGCCCCCAGGCACATGTTGGTGGCCCCCACCCTTGCATCCTTACATCCTTGCGCTTGAAGGAGGTCAGCTTGGGCCACAGGCAGCGCTCATAGCCACACACACGGATTTGCGCTGCGCATGCAGCCACCAGGCATGAAATTTGCATGGCATGCACCTGTCAGGCGCAGCGGCGCTCCTCGCCGGGCACACAATCACCGGGCGCAACACGCCATGGGTACACCAGAGTGGCAAGCAGTGCGCCTGCCTGCGGCCGGCCTTGCCTGCTTGCCTACTGGCCTGTTTCCTGATTGCTTGTGCGCATTTATGTTTGCCAATTACGCTAGGCGCCTGTATGCTTGCCTGCTGCTTATGGCATTCTTCAGCATGCGCCGCCCATCGTTCAGCCAGCCAGCAGCACCCACCACCACAGGTGCTTTCCTGTCATCTTTTCCATCCATCATATGGCCATCACCAGGCCAGCCAGCTGCACCCACCTCCACAGGCACCATGACCTCATCCTCCAGAGGCTCCTCCAGGCCAGCAAGCAGCAGGGAATCGCTCTGGACCTTGACCTGCAGCGCATGCAGGCAGGCGAGGGGATGGGTATGTAAGCAAGGGTGTGTTCCTGATCCCTGGCCTGGCCCTGCCAAGTCAGCACTCTTTCGCGATGCATATGGTGCCCTTTCCTTCGTTCGAAGCACGAGCCAGGAAAAATCTGTTGCGCAGAGACAGCCATCAGCAAGAGCACCCATGCATATATACACACACGTGCACATACACACATACTTGCCCGCGCGCGCACACACACACATACACACACGTGCATGCCCGCACACACACATGCACACACACATAGACAGACACATAAACACACCTGCTTCCCCCCGGACGGATCTACGTTGGCCGCCCTCCGCTGCCCCACGCCGTCATCCTGCTCCGCCCCCTCATCTTGATCCTCCCCCTCACTGTCCTTGTCCATGTAATGCAAGCCACCCATGGCCGTGCGTTCCCGGCCCCTGCCACGCCCAAAATCTCTGTCAGCCACGCCGCCCCGTACACCGCTGCCCCATTTTGTGTGCAAGCCCATAAGCGCGTGGGCAGCGTCGTGCGCATCCGTCTGCACCACACACACACCGACCGCGCACTTTGCTTGAGTGAGTATCCAGCACTGCACACGTGGGCAGGCAGCACTGCAAACAAGTAAGCACTGGGTGTGGGCAATCACCGGGCTCAGACGCTGCGTGTGCTTTTTGAACATTGCTGCCAGCTCCTGAACCGGTTCAGTCTGGAAGATTTGATCAGTGTCCAGGCAAATCAGGACATGGCAGCACGTGAGATCTTTGGCTCTCCACGAAGTGGACTTAAGCTTGAAGGTTATCATAGCCAAACAGTATGTGCGCATCAAAGTCATCAAGCCATGCTGATAGGAATAATGGTGCCCCCAAAGGAATACCCAAGATGTGTGGAAGGGCCTCATTCAGACCATCAGAGCTCCTCCCAAAAGGAACCACTGCTTATTACTGACTGAATCCCCAAGGACAAGGGCAAGGGCCTGGACAAGGACAAGGGTCTGGACAAGGACTGGTATGGGCAAGAGTCTTGACAAGGACAAGAGTCTTGACAAGGACACGGGTCTTGACAAGGACAAGGGTCTGGGCAACGGTCTGGACAAGGACAAGGATTTGGACAAGGACAAGGGTCTTGACAAGGACAAGGACAATGTTAAGGAATGGTCTAGACAAGGACAAGGGTCTGAGCGAGGGCTCATGCTAGAGAGGGCATTTGTGCTTTGGGGGGGCTGGGCGCATAAGCAGGAGTGAAGGGGAGCAAGGGCTCATGTGGCACACCCAATTTAGCCCAGGCACAAGCAGGAATCACCCCACCTGTTACCTGGAAGCCTAGCATCTGTGTTATTTAGGAGCTCAGTGTCCATGGCAAATCTTTAGGGCTTGTGCAGCAAACGCCCAGGCGCCCTACCTGTGTGCGACCCTGCACGCATCCCTCCGCCACGTGTGTGTGTGTGTGTGTGTGTGTGTGTGTGACCCTGCATACATCCCTGCACACATCCCTCAGCCCCTGAGCACACACCGCAGCCTGGCAAGCATGCCTGAGACTCTGAGGGCCCCTGCTTATGGTTGCTGTTGCATATTGCCTGACCCAAACCCTGGGCCGCTCAACCCCAAATCTCAAAACCCTTTTTCCCAAACCCTCTGCTCTTGGGCGCACCTGCAAGTGCTCACTGTTGCGCGTGGTACGCTGGCCAGGCGCGGTAGGCAAGGCAGCCTGTGCGCCGGTGCCATTGTCCAAGGAGCTGCTGATGTGCAAGCGTGCCATGTCCACCTCCGTGATTGTGACAGTGCACAACCTGTGGGCGCAGCCATGCAAGCGCGCTGTGTTGACCAGGCATGACACATGGCATGTACACTCCCCTACACGCACCTGCAGTGCAAGCATGCCATATCTTTTTTCTTCTGTATCCGTAACCCCTGTCCACTTCCTCGAGCGCATCGGGGCACAGCCTGCAGGCTTGGGCATGGTCTGCTTTAGGCAGAAGCATGAGAGTGGGGATGCGCAGCAAACTTGCGCATGCCAGGGCCAGGTTGAGCACCAGGGCGGAGGAGGCTAACCCTAAGACAGGTCAAGCTCTGTGCATTTATGCACGAACATATCTAAAGCACATAAATTTGTATGCTTTGGGAATATCAGAGGCCTGGTCCCTGGTCCCTGGTCCCTTCTGGCCCTGCAATGCTTCAAGACAGGCTGCTGAGCTTTTTCATGCGCTCGCCTCTTATCTGTGCATGACCAAGATGCGACTGAGAAGCATCAAGCCATGCACAGCTTAGCCTGTATCAGGGTATGCAATGAGAGTCACTCAGCGTCAAGGCTGCGACCACGCGCCTTGCCTCCGTTCAAGGCCATGCGTCATGCTTCTGTGCATGCAGGGCAGGGCAGCGCAACATGCCCAGCGCCAGAGCAGCGATCATGTGCCCTGCTTCCATGCAAGGCCACCCAACATGCTCAATGCCAGAGCGGCGATCATGTGCCCTGCTTCCATGCAAGGCCACCCAACATGCTCAGTGCCAGGGTGGCAATCATGTGCCCTGTTCCCATGCACACAATCACAGATACAGCACACAAACAGTCAGTACAGCACAGAGACAGCGCGCACTCACATGCCATTCCACAGAGACGCGCACACTCTCATGCCATTCACATGCCCCACACTCACATGAGCACACACAACAGCACTCAGTACCCGCACTCACATGCCATTCCACTCGAGCTCGTGCCTCACGGCGCATCTCAGTGCCACACCCTGCATGCACCACGCCCGCAGCGTGCCGCTGGTTTAATTTTGCTTGCGTCAGCGTCGACGTTTTAGGCCTCCTGGGGGGGGCTGTGCGGCTAATCAGAGTGGCTTCTCACAGCTTGTGTTGCTGCTGGGCCACCACAGCCTGCTGCTGTGCTGCCATTGCTTGCTGGCACAAATGTGCATGCACGCATACACACACAAACACACACAACGGTTGATGATAAAGAAGGTACTGCGTCCTCTGCTTGAGCAAAATGCATGCGCCCAAGCAGCATGGTTGCACAAAACTCTGCCACGTTGAGTGTTGTGTGGTGTTCGTGCACTTATTGACCTAGGCAAACAAATGCCATCTGACGCTTTGCCAAGCATGTGGAGGAACCACCATCATGAACAATGATGGGGATGTGTGCTGGAGGTGGCTTGCAGGCTCAATGAAGACATCGTTCATACGCTAGCATTTGGAGCACCACACATTATTTCAAAGCTTGACATTTGGATGCAGCGCAATTACAGAACAACCCATGCATTGAGGGCCAGCACGGACACAACACCATGGCAAGCACATATGCGCACAAACACTTGCATCATGTTTAGTTACATGAATACATGCGCACATACATACAAGCATACACACATACATGCACACACACACAAACTAACCAGAGGTGAGTCCCTGGTGACTCCACATTTGGCCTGGGCATCCCTGAGGATGGCGGCATAGTTGGCTGAATAGCTTGTTTTTTCGCCAGTGGCCCGGTTGTCCAGCGAGTCCTTGAGAAACCTGACTTCGAGGCTGGCCTCTCTCTGTGTGTGCACGAAGCTGCTGCTTGCGCCAACCTGCGCCTGCAGGTGCACATGCTTATGGCATGTAAGGTATTTATTGCCCTCTGACTGCTTTAGTGTGCTTTTGAGTGTGTGGTTGTGTGTTATTTGTCTGTGCATGTGTAGACATACTCTTTCAGCAAAAGCGTCCCTCTCTTTGCCTGCATAATTACATTACCCAACCTAGGTGCCCTCTTTTCCTTAATCGATGTAGGGAGCGATGCAGTGCCCACCTTCTTTTTCTTTAATTCTCCCTCTTCTCTCAAGGGCCAGAGCAGACTAAATGCATGGAAGTCTATAAACAAGTAAAAAATGTTACTCATTATGGGACCTGACAGAGGGATGAGTTGGTTTTGAATGCATGGTGGGCCATGACTGGATGCCTGGAGGCAAATTCTTACGATTCATTACACCTGCCCCTTTTCCAAGTGCATGCTAAGTTCATGGTACGACTGAAGCTGCTCTACTCAATGCCAGAAGCCTGTGATGAAGTACTCCAGGCATTAAGTTGTGTGGACAGCGCAAAACACAGACTTGGTCATAGGCCAGACATCCGATGAATTTCTCCACGCTTTTTAACAGGCTCATCACTGCTGTCCACCGCTTTCCACAGAATTTTCCATGTACAATCTTACCTGGACATCTGGGGCAACTTTTACTTGCAGAAGTATTGTACACTCATTGGGTGGCTTCCCGATCTCGCGGACAAGGTACCCCACCTCATGCACTTTCTTACGACTGACAGTAACCTGCATCATGGAGACAAGAATTACAACTTTGAAGGCAGCTCCTCTGTCCCATTCAACTCAATGTCTCAATCTGCATCTCAGCATAAAGTACCTAAGCCTGCACCTTGCATGCGCATATCAAATGCACACATATGTATCACTGAGCTTTCCCTCTGTCTAAAACACCAAATAGAAACATTCCTAATAGAGTCTAAGAGTCAATTACCTGGAAGGTTTGAGGGAGTGCTGCAACGGCAGGCATCCCTGCACATACATTGTTAGCAATCAAGAAATGACAAAATGATCCAAAAAGGAACATCACAACCTGCCATGTCACACACATTGCGCTGCAGACACAGCATTGCTGTGCAGGCGCTGATGCTCATGCATGTATAAGAATAAGGCAGACCATGTAACACTGAATAAGGTTCAAGGTAAAGCATGGCTTGCACGCATGCCCATGCTTGTGCACGTAAGAAGCATGCCTGTGCTCAGGAGCTTGTGCCTTGCGCCGATCATGAAGGAATTAATGTGGGGATGATATTGAAGGATTTACATCAATGTTTGGCCCACAAGCAGGGCAATTTCTGCTATGCTGACATTGTTGCTGAGGTGCAAATGACGTCCTTTTGATGCAGACCTTCTGGCTTAATTCTTTGTCACAGATAGTCATATTATTTTGGTGTGGAATGTCATGGAATTCTTTGTCACAGAATGTCATGGAAACTCGATGCAGACCTTCTGGTCCAATTCTTTGTCACAGAATGTCGTGGAACAGTTTCAAATTGGCAGTGAACAGTCAGCACATCTGGCTGACAAACCAGCCACAATGTGAACAAGACATGTTTTGCTATGTACAAATGAGACATCTTCAGCTTCTGCTAATAAAGTTTATCATGCTGCAAAATCATTTTTATAGATGTGGCAAGGGATTGGTTATGTAAGGAAAAGTTTTGAAGCATTCCTTTTTCATTGTTATTTGTTCTACTATTATAATACTAGACAATTGATAGAGTTTGGGCTAAACCAATGACTCTTGGGGCCAGGACAGTTGATCAGCTTCTTTGGCCTGTGCTGGCATGGACTGCGCACTTATGCAGTCACCACGTCCTAACCAGAGCTTTTTTTTGCCCCCAAGACACCATTGGTATACTTTGTATGTGGCACAAGTTGATAATGAATGTTAAAACCCAGGTTTGGAGGTGGCCAGTTTTTGACCCGTTCTGGTACCTTGGTTTTACTTAGGTAGTGACCCAAGACGCACACTTCCCAACCATCAAGTCTCTTCACTCAACTGTCTTTGCAGCTGTTGTTTCTATTCTAAGGACACCCAAAGACCCAAAATTCATGTATCTCTGAGGAAATTTGGCTGTGAAAAGTAGGGTTCGCCCCGCGGAAGACTAGGCTTTGGCCCCCGCACTGGCTACTTTCAAGCTTAAGTGATTTAGCTCAAGTGATTTAGATAGCTTGCAAACAGGGTTACATTTAGACGCTGAGTTTAAAACCAGCCAGTCAGAGAATATTCCATGGGATGGATCATTGAAAAAGCAAACCCATTTTGGGCCTCAGACAACCCCCCCTCTGGCAAAATTCAGCTCATAACCACTTTTCTTTCTAGTGCAGACAAGCAACATCAGAGTGAGTAACAACGTTGAGGAGGGGGCCAAACATGGCTGAGGACCATAGTGATGAAGATTTGATGAAGTCAGTAGTAGAAACGTAAATTCGAAGATAGTGTGAATAAACTTATAAGCAAGAGCTCTGGAAGTAGGATGTGACCATAATGCTGTAGGCATTCCAAACTAGGCCAGTGGTGAGTGGACATGCTCGATGAGGTTCTAAAAATATCACTCAACTTCCATGCAACCATAGATGGGGAGGAAATGCAACCATAGATGGGAGGACTAATAGTCAATTATCAAATAGCAAACCAACTGAAAATGGATTCTGGACAGCATTTTGCTTTCTTAACTTGATATGAGCTTTGCTTTGGTGCAGAAAGGAAAAATAATCTATTCACATAAGGCACATAAGACAGAACCAAGGCTAAGGCTGCTGAGACGAGGCACGAATGATTTATGAATTGTAGACGGAATGCGCGTTTACAAGCTGCACCTGATGCCTTCATCAGTTGTTTAAGTTATACAGATTAGGTACAGACAGGTATGTACCTGCCTCAATCGCAAAGCAACAATTAGATCTTAAAAAGAATTTATAAAGACGCAGTAGTTTAAATTACTTGATACAACAATTGGTGCTGTTAAGATCAGGATGACTGTATTGAAGCAATGTGCATTTTTGAGGTGATTTTGCCATTGAAGGCACCATCATCAACAGCGTCAGACAATTCGATTATGGCACAAGTAGGTAATCAAAAGGAATACTTATACTTACAAGAATAAGTAGATGGAGTGATTGGGGATAAAGGAGGAGCAATTGTGCAAGAAAGGCCACAAGAAGACCAATATTCCACCCCAAAAGGCTAGTGCAGTAATGCATGAACTAAGGCCTTGCTGGTACTCGCAACTTATGAGTTGCTGGCACTCACAAAATATGCTCGATACAGGAAACACAGCTTGCAAATATCAAAGTACAAAGCTAGTTTGAGTGTGAAAAATAAGGTACAAACCAGGTTTAGGTCATGCAAATTTTATTGCATTCTATGCATTGCTTAAAATGTCTATAATTTGCACTTTGAAAAACTTCATGCGTAAAATGCAGAACTCCCCCCCCCCTTGCTCCTGCTCAACCTTGCACAACGGAGGACTCCCCTCCCCTACATTACTTGGCATTGCCGAGACATTGCTTGCAGATGCTGCTGTACTTCTGCCGAGCTGTTACTGCGCTGCTGCTGCGGCGGCGGCGGCGGCTGCTGCTGCTCCTGCCTTGCTCTGAGCATGGCCCACATCTCATTGAGGAAGACTGCAGGTCTGATTCATACGCTGTACGCTTCATTATCCCACAAGCTGGATTTATGTGCAGAAAATACTTCTGATGCATGAAGCACCAGCTACAATGGTGTGTTTGCAGTACTTGTGCTGGTGCAGGTTGACTTTCAGCTCAATGACCTTGTCATAATCCAACTCCTTCCCTTTTCCTATGAAATTTTGAAAATATATCATGTGCATGTCAGAATGCATTGGGGTGATAACAGGTACCTAGGGGGGCAGTTGGGAGGGGGTCCACAAGCCCCCTCTAAAATCACCAACTAACCTCTACTCTCCAAAAATGACCCCTTAATGCGGACGTTGATGTTAAATATGCGCATTGTTCATATTATATGCGCATTGGACTGGGCAAATGGACGCATGATTTCAACCTGATACATATCGCTGTTACTGAAGGCACTTGCAGAATGCACTCCTGCAACTTAAATGATCCGTGTCATGATGGTTCAATCCCCTGTCCATTGCAGTAAGTAATAAATGCATGGAGAATTAGAGGCTTTGGATGGGGTGGGAGAAGGGTTTTGAATTCTTGAACTTCCCCCTTAGACTTTTGTCACACTCTTTCAAGCCTTTAAGTAACAACAATGCTCTAAACTCAGGAGCTGCCCAGAGAAACCACTTGCGTGGGAATCCTAATATTCAGGAGGTCTGGAGGCGCCAGCATCCTGATTCCTTAGTCTGAATGTAGGTGGCAGGGTGCCTGTGTGCATACTTGCATCATTTATTCATAATGTTGAACATACAGAGCCAAAGGAGCAGCCAGAGGAGCGTTATATAAAAGGAATGACCTCCATGCCTAGGGCGCTTGTTTCATGCATGTGCATCCCGTCTGCAATTTTACCTCCATTCATAAAAGCAAGGAAAAATGCTTTTTTAAACACCTGTTGTCATATCCTTAACAAAGGCGGAGTGGACCCTTTTAATGTCCGTAAAAAGTTCATAAGGTCTTTCTTTCGGATACATCAAGTCAAAAAAAGGGCAGAAGTTGCATGGTACCCTGTTTTTCATGTGTCTGAAACTTAGGGGGCTTGATTGCTGCCTTGAAGCATGAGTGGAGGCACATGCAGCTGAAACTTGGGCAAAACTTTTAGAACACATGAAAACACAATAGCAAAAAGAGGAGTTTGCAGGCGGTGCAACGGACATCTGCCATGAATTACTTGAGATATCCAATGTGCAAAATTTGCTGTGATTCCAATTTGCGCATGCAAGAATATAAGACTACGTGTTGTATCTGGGAAAGTTTTGACATGCTGTTACTGCATAAGATAGGCCTCTTCAGAAATTACCACAATAATGTGTACTTATGTCCCATGGACCTCAGCCAGTACCAGACCTGTGTTGAATCTAGCCATGGGGTGAGGCTCCAACTCATCAGTGTTCTGCAGGAAGCGAGTGCAAAGGAGCAGGGACCAAGCGGAATCAGTTAACACGGAACCAAATATTGTTCGCAAGCTGCACTGGCCGGTATCCTGTGCCCCGGCAGCATATGAGCAACTTTGTCAAACACATGGCCACACTGAACAGCAAAAGTAAAGGGAAGGGTGGGGAGCATGCTTGATTTCCACTTGAAAGCTTGCGCCTGACAACAAAAGCATGGATTTGAATGCCTCAGAGGAACCCAGGTTGTGACTCAGAGGTACACTCTACTTAGACTTACTGGTGCAGAGTGGGGGAGAACACCCTCAGCGTTCATGGTTTCCCCTCCGCCTAGAATTGCGCGCTCGCTGAGACAAGTGCGCGTTTTCTAGGGCCTCTCCATGATCAAATCAAAATGATTTTGAATATTTTGAATTGACAGTGTGAGGAGCAGTACTTGTTGAAGTTGGCTGGAAATTGCTGAAAGGACGGCATCATACGAAATTGACGTCGGATTGCTATATTTTGAGCCAGTCATTGTGGATGATGCTGTGCCAAAGAAAGTCTCCAGCTCAGTAGACAAGTCTGACATGGCAGGCGCTTTGCACTGTGATTTGAGTTTAGCCTAGTTTATGCTGGGGCACCACAGTTATGCCATCACTTGCAAACACAAATGCCAAGCCTATGTTAGCTTGCTACATTTTTACCATTGGTTGCATGGGAACCAAGTGCACAGTGTGGCTCTTAGCAAAACAAGAGCAGAATATAATAACAATTTCAGCCACCACTCCTGCTCTGATAAGGAAATCGAGTGCATGGATTGGTAGAAGTAGCAGTACTGCACTAGTGGTTCACTTCTGTTTGGCTCGTTACCAGGATATGGTGTAAAGCGTTGCAATATTATCACACCTGCAAAACACGTGTTTGGTTTTCCCATAAAAAGGCCCTGCATGGGCAAACACATCAAAAGTAAGGAGAGCTAGCAGCAACTCATCCTCTTCTTTCTTTCGTGTTTGCGGACACATAGCAATAACTTATCTTTGCAATTTGTTCAATTGTGCTCTTCTCTCAGTGGGTCTTATTTCAGGCTTCTTAACCCTGCTCTACCCTATGTGTCTGCTTTTCTGGGCCAGGAAAACAATAAGCTATATTTCTTCCTTCAGGCACTGATAGTTTTTTATGAGCAGGCTAGCAGACGCACTTCTTGACTGAAGGCCTTTTCTTGTAACCCCTTATACCCTTACACCTGTTCTACCGTCCTTGTTATTGCCCAGGCTACTAACCAGTAAAATTTTACTCTGAGGGGGAGGCCATGCGTTTCTTATCGCCTTTCTCTTGTAACTCTTACTCTGCAGTGCACTCACACCGACAGCTTTCAGTGGCTCTTGCAATACGACATATGTATATCCTTGCAACCCTTTGTTGTAACCCTTGTAATATACCTGGTAATATACTGTAGTTACTGTCATTGCATGTTTCTGACTGGCATGATGCAGGTGCTTGTAAGCCACAACCAAAGAAAGCACTGAATATCCCTGAGGGTGTAGTACACTTTCCAGCCTGCAAGCCAATGGCAATTAGGCACTAAGGCAACTGAGACAATTGGGAGTGTTTGGTAGTCTATGATGAAGCATATAAGCAATCTCACATGACCTGGCTGCATGATTCCAGCAGCTCAAGTGTATAAATTCTCATGGCAGCCACAATATGGTGCCTGGCAATTGATACTGCATTGTTCAATCACTCAAATTCTTTCTGGAAATCTTCATCATCCACCTGCATAATAAAGGGCAAGGAAATGTCGAAAGAAACACATCATTTTGAATCATTTAAGCAGATAACACTTTTGGTTGCTTATGTGCATCATTGATCATAGACTGGGATGAAAAAGCATGTTGCTTGGCAAGTGAATCACTTCTGGACATTGGCAAGAACCGCTTCTCACTGGACAACCTGCTTCCTTCTGTTGGCATTGCTGGATTAATGAAGCAAGGCACTCATCTTGCTGTTCTGAGTAGATGTCATGATGTGAGTTACATCATAGTGCACTTACCAAAACAATCTTCCAGCCATCGGGGTCCGTGGTGGCACAGATCTTGGTGGGGATGTTAGGACTGGCTGGACCTGGCTCCTTTGTGATTGTGCCCCCTGCTGCACGAATTTGCTCAGCCGTCTTGTAAACATCCTGCAAGACATTTCATGCATTCAATGCTATCTAAGATCTGTTCACCTGATCATTTACTCAAGAGAGAGGGTAGCGATAAAATATGATGATTACAATGACCATAACTTTCGAGTAATAATGAGTTGGGAACAAGCAAATATGTATACAAATCTATCTAGATAACTGCAAAAACGCTGTTGGTGGATTCGTTAATGTACAATGACAGCATGATGAGGCATCCAACAAATAATTAAGCTACATCTTTCAGTCCTGGTAAGATTTATACGTCAGAATGTCAAGACATTTAAAAAGCAGTGGAATACAAACACATGCAATGATTAATCTTGGGATTCCATACTGAATTCCATTTTGTTTTTAAATAAATAAACAAAACATCCATCATTTTCAAAATTGATGATGAAGTTTAGGGTGTGTTTACAACAATTTGTGGTTAATTCAGAATCCCAATCCCGGACCCCACCAAGAATCCCAAAAAATTCTTTGAATGGATGGTGTGCGTGTGTGCGCGTGTGTGCGTGTGTGTGTGCGTGCGTGCGTGCATGTGTGTGTGTGTGTGCGTGTGTGCGTGTGCGTGTGTGCGTGTGTGTGTGTGTGTGCGTATGCGCATGTGCGTGTGCGTGTGCGTGCCAGGGCATGCGTGTGTGGGCATGCCCACTGGCTTCTTCAGAGTGGCGTGAAGGAACGAAGTCCTTATCGCTTTCATAGCGGACCATGGCAAGGGTGGGGGGTGCGGCAATTCCTAGTTAACCATTAACCTAGGGGGGGGTCGGTGAACAAGAAATTGCAATTTTAATTCTATTTTTATTTTTGATCAACCACGAATTGTGAACGTGGTAAATGGTCAATTGCATTTCTGAATTTCTGATGAACCATTACCCAAGGTAAATGCACCCTTTTGTAACATTAATTATCAAAATGTAATAACAGTAGAATAGTTCTGTACATGATGATATACGACCTCGAATACATTGTCTTTCTATGGTACGAAAATTATGGCGAAAGGGCTACTGCGAACAAATGTTCTTCCAACAAGTTATGATTGGGGATTATCACGTCCTGATATTTTTTTTGAGGCAACTTGTACCAAGCTCTTGTTAAGTATTCAGATTTCATTTGCACCATACTTGGGCTCAATGATGGAGCGACATGCCATCGACAGGCAAACTGACACTGTGATGTAGGTTACATGAAGGGCATTCGCTCTTTGACTGATGGGCGCTTAGGGAGCTTACGTATGCCCAAACCCCAATATTGCATGCCTAGTGAAGGAGCAACAAATAGCAATTATTGCGGACCTGCCCCGACCTTCCAGGCCTGTGATTAGGCTAAGAAGAGAATGCTGAAAGGCCGAGCAATGGAGACAGGGCCAGGGCCGCAGAGGGAAAGTGAGTAAAGAGGTAAGCCTTTAAAGGAGGCCTCTGAGTCTGAAAGGTTCAAATCTGAACGAGACACTGACGTGTAGGATAAACAATTCTTGCTCGAGCATTAATTCAATATATTAATTAATTACTAAATTACGTGTGTGATGAGGTTGCGCCTAATTTCATGGGCTTGAAGAAAGTGCTCTCTGGAATATTGACGTATTTTCAAGGAAGAGACTCACAAAACCAAAGGAGCAATACAGCAATGAATATCGCATAAAAAAAACAAGAACAACAGCTGTAAGAGCATCATCACCATAAAAAATCAGTCTTTGTTTTGTATGCCTTGCGTAATGCAAAGTAATGGCTCTCGGCTACTCACACCAATGTGTGCATCAAGGAACTGCTAATCATTAAAGAGTAGATAGGGTGGTCCAGTATGCCAGACTTGGCAAGACACATTGTGCATGGGTGGGGCCAAGATGGGAGATTATCGATCGTTAGAAAGCTGCTGCTACAGCAGCCCCCTTTTGACCTGATAACCAGGCTGATTTGATAAATATAGCATGAATATACATATATAAGTTTATTATGAATAATTATAATCATAAAATTATAGAATTATCAAATCATAAAATCATAGAATTATCATAATTTCTTTCAATCGGACTGGGCCTTCTGAAGGCCGGGGTGAGTCACAAGCTGTTCCGTCTTTCCCTTTGTTCCTCCCATCTTTGTCCATCTGCTCATTTCCGGGCGATTTCTTTGTCTTCTTGGCAAGCAGCTGCAGGCTACAGGTAATCTCCAGAGAAGTATTTGATGATTGAGCAGATACAAAAGTGTCATGCATGCTCCAGAGCCTTGAGGTGCTCTGTGTGCTGCCAAACTGACCGATTTGCTCACTGACACAAGCTGCGGAGTTCAGGCACATCAGCCGCACTGCGGCAAGGGCACTGTGGCGATGACAGGGAATGCTTGGAAGGCCTGAGGTTGACGCATAGAGTGGCAGGGCTGATGCTCGCTATTTCTTCTGCCATGGTTTCACGCAGAGACAGCAGGGGTGCTAGCTCCCTGGGAGGATTGCTGCCGATTGTTCACCCTATGACTCTTTCAGTCGTGATTAAACCCATCCATCATCAAGTCCCACACTACCTTGTCTCTCATCTAACAACACCTTAATTTATTTTTCATTATATTTTAAGGGGATTTGGGGGGTTGCTAAATCATTTTTGCAGATTTCTTGATTTCCTTGCAAGAAAGGTAGCATTTGTCACTGACGAGCCCCCCCCCCCCCCCCCCCC
>LKMJ01003064.1_pt1 | contig 15508 bp, 19 predicted proteins | sample 643391 | NCBI WGS metagenome assembly LKMJ01 (sample SAMN04112250, study PRJNA286221) | soda lake metagenome | biome: soda lake; feature: Kulunda Steppe; material: water; isolation source: sample PL-Br10 brine of Picturesque Lake | place: Russia: Kulunda steppe | collected 2010-07
CCCTATCTCCAACACCTTCAGAACCTTCATCCTCAAGCTGCCGGCCCAAAGCAGACTTAACCGCGCTTTCCGCCAACTCATACTCAAAATCATCCCCGAAATAATCGCTCAAAGGCTCACTACCAAAACTAAACCGATAACTTCCCCTCCTCATCGACTTTTCCATATCAGGATGATCTTCAATATATCTACGAACCCTTCTCCTAATAACTTCTTTATCAGCTGAGCTTTCAGGTTCAGGACCAGCCTCCAGATTCAAACGTTGCTGGCTAGTTGATCTAGGCGTAGCTTCATTAGGATATTCTCCTTCGAACCATTCAAGAATATTCTCATCTTCCGCCAACTGATCCTTCAGTTTTTGGCTAAGACCCGTATAACCAATTTCCCTATCTTCTTTCTTAACTTCACCAGACTCCGCTTCATAAGTTTCTCTATCATAATCTAATTCTTCAGCATTAGTTTTTGCCATTTCTACTTTACCTAAATCAGCATTCTCATCCATAACACCTGGCTTAAACTCTATTCGAGACTGGAAATCCCCCCAAACACCCTCCCATATTTCATCATATACATTACCTTCCTCATCAGTTATTACTTCACTTGCATACTCCGTGGCTTCAGCAAGTCTTTCCGACTGTTTTATCGGTGTAAAACCTTGATGGAAATAACCCATAAATTCTGCAGGCGGCCGAGATGTCTGACTTCCATCTACATCCGGAAAGTTCACGCTTTCAGGTATTTCCTTTCTCCATTCTTCTGCTGCCTTTTCTAATTTACCAACTAAACCTCCCTCATGTAAAATTCGTGGATTAATCTCGATACCTTCATATTTCTCATTGAATTCACCGTAGGCGCCATCCTCTTTTTTGAATAAATTCCTTATATCAGGTATATTTTCTTTTTTGATATCATCGCTTACCGTTACACATAAATCTAAATCCGCTACTTCCTGAGCTTCAGGGTCATAACCAAATTTATCAGTCATTAAAGCAGAATCTGCCATTAGGGACATACCATAATGTCCGGATCGTGTTAGTAAAGCTGATTCAACTTGACCGCCATAGTTTTGCTGAATATAACCATCTAGCTCTTCAATTATGTCCTCTGCGAGGCCTTGTAGTCTAAGGCTATCTAGATTCTGTTGAAAATCTTCTTCTAGGAAGTTATTATCATTGATCATCCCGGACATATTGTACTGATTGAATAACCAGTATTAAATATTTTACTACTGTAGAATAACAATTAATTGTCTTGTAGTTCAACTTCATCCAAGACATCTAAGGCCTGAGTTGAGACGAATGCTAGGTCTTGCCAGTCTTTTGTCATTCTAGGGCAGGCGCAGTTAACGTAGATATCGATTCCATAGCCTTTGTAGTCTGATTCGAATATTCTATCTTCAACAAAGATGTAGACATCTTTTCCATGCTTCTCCAGTTTTTCTTTGGCGATCTGGACAGCCATCTGATAGTTCTGGCCTTTCTTACTTGAGGTAACTATCCCCCATTTTTTCTTGTCCTTATGCTTGATTACACGCGCGTGCTCTGCTCGAGTCTCATCATCTAATGAATTAGCTGGTTCAACCCAGATATGCTCCTGATAAGGATCTACCACATAGACTTTTTTACCCGCCTCAGATACTTGGGAAGGATGAAAATGCCCTGAACCTAGGAAAACAAATGCGTCTACTTTGTGAGAAATATTGTGTGCTGCTCCTGCATCGCATCCTAATACTTGGCCTTCTTCAGTAGTTCTTAGGCCTGTTTTACCGTCTACTACTTCAAATCCTTTGCTTTCCAGGAATTCCCGGGCTTCTTCTGCCCTATTCATGTACTGTGTGACCCCTACTAATCCTAAAGCCTCATCCTCTCCTATCTCATCGTAATGCTCTCTTAGAACACCCATTAAATCTCTATCCTCTCTGTATGGAAGATAAAAAACGTTTAAATCATCCATATCGGCCTTTTCAGGGTGTAAAAACCGGGTATGACCTACATGGATAAGTGCATCAGCACCCATTCTCTCAGCCTTCTCATCTGCAATACCACAAGCACCGAAAGTTGAGGCGCCGATCATAACAGGTTCAATATCGTGTTCCTTCAACTTAGAGGCGTACTCTATTAGTTCATCTTTGATTCCATCAGGGCCTTGAAGACCTACCTTGTCGTATCCTTCATCCTTAATCTCTTCTAGAACTTCATCGAACTCTTCATAGTTCCATTTCGCTCTCTGCTTTTGCTCTGTCATAAATTAAACTTTAGGCCTAAATCTTTTTAGCTACTTCAGTTCTCTCAACTTGTTAAGAATGAATTTTTGCTCCGTCTTCTTCAAAGCTGTTTCAAAACTTTGAACCATATTCTTGTCTACACCAATACTGAACCCGTTCTCTACAACATTCATTAGCACGTCTTGATCCAGTTCATCAAGAAGAACAACAATATCTCCTTCAATATAGTCCAGTGCTTGTTTAAGGCCTTCCTTCTGCATTATTCTGCTATCTAGGATTGCTCGATCTCCTTCAAAACTGAAGACCTCTGAATAGTCCTCTATATAGGTCTGATCAGATGTGAACCCTGTCTCAAGGTCGCTTATTGTTTCTATTTCAGTGGCAGCTACAGTGTCAAGAGAAATTTCTTCATGAACTGTTTCTTCAGTGAAAGCACCTATTTCCTCTCCCTCTTCTCTATCTGAGCTGAAAATAGCTGGCTTATTTGCTTTTCTCGCTTTTTCTGCATCGTTCGAAGTGAAGCCTCCTTTTTTTGCAACTAGGCCTTTACTATATTCTTCCGGCGGCAATGTCTCCTCACTATACTCAATATCTCTACCAATAACTCCTTGAAGCTCTCCTGAACCAACTTTAATTTCTTCAATTGACTCTATATCCCTATCGGAATTAAATGCATCTACTGCAAAGAACGAACCGCGCTTATATACAAACTTTACTGACTGTGAAGCATCTTCCGCAAACTCCCTGATCTCAGAATTTGAAAACGGTTTTTCAGGATTCTTCACTCTCTTCTCTCTGTAATCTCCCGTCATCGGGTTCTGCGTAACCTTCAACTGGATTTCCGGGGACTCAAAACTTATCTCTCTACCAAGTAAATATCTTGAAGGACTAGTCTTACCTTCTTCTAAAGGAATTCCTACGCCTTCAACAACTTCAATATAGTCTTTTCTTCCTTTGATTAAGGCGCCAGTATACTCTGCTTCAATCATTTTCTGAATTATTATGCTTGGGAATTCCGAGTTATTTTCGATAAATGATGCTGTAACATTTTTTATTGCGTCTTCTAGGCCTGAAGCTCCTACATCTAATTCAAAGTCAGATATTCCTTCGTTTGAGGCTCTTACTGTTACTTTTGAGTTCCCTCTCTGACCGCCTACAAGGTTTCTGGCTCGCGAGGAAGCGTTTCTGACTTCGGAGCTCATACCTACTTCTCTGTAGGCGTCTCTGATTTCTTCAATATCTATAGAAGAATTAAGTATTCTTTCAGGATTCTTGGTCTGGAACATTTCCTTTAATTCTTCAGAAGTTATTACGAAAAAGTTCGGTACATCAAGATCGACCTGATCTAAATTGTAGGCCTTTTCGCCGTGTTTTCTCTCAACTTCTCCTTTCCAGACTACCATAGACTGAAATTAAATTTGAGAGAATAAAAGAATTTACTTTACTCCATCTTGACTCTGCATGATACAGGCATCTTGTGAGTAGCGCGTTCTAAGGCCTTTCTGGCTTCTGGAACGTCTCCTTCGTCGACTTCTATTCTGTAGATTGTCTGGTAGTCGTCGACAAGTGCTGCTCGCCCAATGGGTCTTCCGAAAGGCTTACGCATTCCTTCATAGTAACGGTCTGCCTGTGCGATACCGGCCAATGGGTGGTAACGAAGTACGTGGTGCGGGTAAGGCCTGATCTCTAGGAAGTAGTCTTCTTCAGGATCAAGCTCCTTGTTTAAGTATGAATTTGCTGCAATTCGGCCAGATTCTAGTGCTTCACTTCTGATTCCGCATCCTTTTTCGACTACTAGCTTTACAGCTGTGTCGAATTCTTTATCGTCTGCTCCCATGCGGTACTGTGTTACTCTTGAAGCCGGTGCTCCCTTAATGAAGTTATCGCTCTTCTTCTGAGACTGCCGTGTGTAAGGCTGGTTCGGCTTCTCTCTGTAAATGCTTGCTGGCCTATCTCCCATTGCTAAATTATTACCTCGTAACTATGATGGTTCAACTAAATTTTAAATAGGGTTTGTTATAATAGCAGCTCCAGATCATCTTTTGAGTATTTTTCAAGATATCCTGTAGCCTTTGCAGTCTCCACAGTATCTCTTTCAGCGATGATTGATAGCTGTTGAGCTTGAGAGAATACTCCATCTAAAAAATGTCCAGTAAACCCATCGTCCCGATTATCAGGCCTTAAAATGTAATCAGTAAAAGCTTTATAATTCATATTTACATCTTCGGAAACATCAGTATCATTACTTTCGTAGGCGACCCGAGCATAGAGGCGCATTATTTCCGTTGTATCCGCAAAGAAATGAGCCAGTGCATCTGATTCAGCTTCTTCTCCTATCTCTTTTAGTTCTTCAATTCTTTGTTCTGCTCTCGGATCTATTTCACCGTCATTTTGATATCTGATAGCGGCGCTGACAGCATCGCTTTGAGATTTGTAGATGCCTTCTCTAACCAATCTATCTACAATATTTAATTCCCATGGCTCTAGATCAACTTCAACTTCTTCAAACTCTGAATCCATATATTATCTATTACCCTCTTAAATTTTACCGACTAAGCCCAGTATTCTGGATTTGAAGTTTCAAGATAATGTTTTGCTATATCTCCTATATCTTCATCGACATCATACAAAATATCAATACCTTTTTCAGCAGATTTTAAATCTGAGTTAGCCCAGCCCGAAATATACATTTGAAAACCTATCTCAATCTGATCTTTTGACAATAAATTGGCCTCAACCAACTCTTCAAGCTCATCTTTAGCATCTTGATCACTATTATCTTCTTGATCACTATTATCTAATTGTTCTAATCTCTGCTCAAAGTTTTCATAACTAGGCTCATAGTCTTCAATAAATTCATCTAATGCAAAATCTCGAGCAAAACGATAAAAATCAGATTTATCTGAAAACGGTCCTTCCTCCCAAAAATTAGATGCCTCTTCCAAAACCTCTTCATCATCCCGAAAAGAAGTAGTTACCATATCTACTAATTAGTAACAAAAATGATTTAAGACTGAGGGTTTTTTGATTAGGCCCTTCCAAATAAACTCTGTGGAAACAGTAAAAGTATTTCACATAGGCCTGGGAAGCTTCGGACGTTACGGATTCGAGAAATTCGTGGAGATGGATAATCATCTTGAAGAAGTAAATGTAGAGTTAATCGGAGTATGCGATAAAGATTTTGAGAACGTGGAAAAAGCCGAAAATTTTGCTGAAGCCCAAGGCCTAGAAATAGATTCTTGGAGAAGTATAGAAGACGTTTATCAGAGAGCAATAGAAGAAGATAATCAAAACTGCAAAATACTGGTTTACGACGCTGGACCGGCAGAAATGCATGCCGACCATATCTATCGCTCATTGAGAAATAACTTCTTCCACTTGGCTGAGAAGCCTCCTTCAATGACTCGAGAAGAACATATTAAAGAGAAAAAACTGATGCTAGACAACGAAGTAAGATTTACAGTCGATTTTATAGAAAGAGAGTCTCCAGTAGTGAAGAAGGCCTTAAAACTTCTCGAAGAGAAAAGTATTGAGTCTATAGAAGTGTTTAGAGAAAGCACTATCGGCGTGGAAAAACTGTTGAACCCTATAGAGCGCGCAGGAGTGAAAGGCGGAGCAATACTTGACAAAATGTGTCATGAAGCCTTCATAATGGACCTAGTAGAACCTGAAGATATTGAAAATATAGAAAAAAGCCTATACATGCCGAATAAGAAAGATGGCGGCAGCCTGATGACTATTAGAGGCGGAAAAATTAACAAGATAAATGAGTTAACTGCAGCAGGAACTTGCAGAGCCGAAATATCCGGGGATGCAGAAATAGCTTTGAATAGTAGCTGGCTAGGAGTAAGCCCTCGAGCCCGAGCAATAGCAGAAGAAATGAAAGACATAACAGGTCACGACCCGATAGGCTCTGATTTCAAGCTTTCAAACGAAACCGGCCTCTTAGACGAAGAATGCCGCTTCTTCGTAATAAAAGGCGACAGAGATTTATTCGGCGATATGCTGTCAAAAAAACTTTATGACTTGGAGACAGGAGAAGAAATTGAGACGCCTAACTTGATTCATGATCAGCTTTACAGAGTTCTTGAATCATCTGTGAGATGTGCTGCAGGCCTGGAAAATAATTCTATGTCTGAGGAGAAAATTGATCAGTACATGAACTTGATATTTGATATCGCCGAGACAAACGATAACGGCGATGTGTTTGAAGAAGTTGAGAAAGCTAATACCCGAGTCTCAGAGCTTGTATTGGACAATGTATTTGAAGCTGAGGCCTCCAAAAGTAATGTATGAAGGCTGTAATACCTGCTGCTAAGAAAAAAGAATCCTTATTTCCTTTCTCTGATTCAAAGCCGACTGCATTAATGCCGGTGAAAGGCGAACCCTTGATTTCTCAAACTATTGATAAGCTCAAGATTCAAGGAGTCACAGAAGTATACGTAGTTGTAAACTATCGGGAAGAGATGTTCAGAGAGCTGTTTGAAGACCGCGAAGATGTTAATATTGTCAGGCAGGAAGAGCTTTCAGGTACTGCAGAGGCCTTAAAAACAGTTGATTTTATTGAAGAAGATTTCATAGTTGTGAACAGCGATGTAGTTATCTCCGAAAACGATATAGGCAAATTAATTGACAGCCATGAAGGAGATCTGTCGATGCTTGCAACAGACGAGAAGAAAGCGGAAAAATTCGGAGTTCTCAGCATTCAAAACGATGAAATTGTAAGCATCGAGGAAAAACCTGAGGATCCAGATAACAGTTTGATAAACTCTGGTATCTACATCTTAAAACCAGAAATATTCAATCTTTTAGAAGATTCTGAGGAGTCGAGCCTAACAAAAGTAATCAACGAGAATATTGAAGGCCTAGACTGCAGATTCAAGTTAATTGAAGATTACTGGATCGATATCGGCTCCCCGAAAAAACTTTGGAAAGCCGACCAAGTACTTAGAGAAAACGAGTTAGAACCAGGAATAAGCGAGGACGCGGAAATCTCAGATAAGGCCTCAATAGGAGAAAATGTGAAGATTGGAGAGAAAGTGAAAGTAGAGGATGGCGCAATAATTAAGGGCGAAACCGTTGTATGCAATAATACAGTAGTAGGGCCGAACACAGTGATTGAAAACTCAACTATAGGCCCTAATTCACAGCTAGAGGACTGCCATATTCAGGACTCGCTTTTATTTGAAGAAAATATCGTTGATAGTTTTGTAGATCTGGAAAACGTTGTATTTGGAGAGGAATGCGATTTCAAATCCGGAAGCGTTGTGAAAGAGTCATTTATAGGGCCTAGAAGCTACATTGATATGAACAACTCTATTAGAGGTGTTAAATTTGTGCCGGATGCACGAACTGATCTTAGTGAGATCAGCAAGTGAAAAAATCGACATATACAGTTTTCTGCACAGTTTTACTTTATTATAACAATCGCTTTGTGTATAAAAATGTAAAATCTATTTAATGAACCGTAAGAAATCGGAGAATTCTCTTTCAGACGTTTCAAATACCGATAGGTCTCAAAAGATAGCGATAGTAGGCTCGGAAGGTACTTTAGGCCAAATTGCATCTAATGGACTTGAACAAAATGGGTATGATATAACCCGTATTGACGTTACCCCATCTATTAATCAAGAAGAAAGCCATCTACTAGACTTGTCCAAAACTTATGAAGACCCCAAAATAGAGGAAACTGCTAAACTACTTCTTGAAGACTGTGATGCAGTAATAAATTATGGATGGAATGCTTCAAAAGAGGATTTCACGTCGCGTGATTTCTCTCCAGAAAATAAACAGTTAGCTGAAAACATATACAAGTTATCTCATGATCTAGAAATTCCTATGGTCATACAGGCTAGTTCTATTCACGCAGGTTCTTTACCAGCTTATAGCTCTGTTAAAAACAAAGATTCAGTAAACAAAATGATTGAGGAAACTGAAGAGCCTTATCAAACAATAATTTCTGAAAGAATTCCTGATCCAGAACAAGTAGTGCCTACAGACAGAATTTCTCCAGACAGCCCTTATGGATCGACTAAAGTAGATATAGAGTCTCTAGGAAAATACCATACCAACTCTTCAATACATAATTCTGAGACAACTCATTATGATAGTCCTCTAAATTCAGTAGTTGCCATAAGATATGGAGGAGTGAACATAGATAATGAAGTGTCTTCTTTTTTAGAAGAGGAACCTCTTTACGACACAATATGGATGAGTAAAGAAGACGTAGTTCGACAGGTAAATTCAATATTAGAATCTGATAATAACGGATTTCATAGAGTTTACGGAATATCCGATAATGACGGCAATCCTTATTCTCTAGATAACGAATTTGGTTTCAACCCCGAAGATAATGCAGCAGATATGATTTAAACAGAATAACGGCAAATTCATAAAGAGTTTATGATTTAATTAAATTTTTGTGAAAGCAGTAATACTTGCGGCAGGAAAAGGCACACGCATGAGGCCTTTGACCGATAAAATGGCGAAGCCTCTGCTTCCAGTAGCTGGAAAGCCGATTATCGAGCATAATATGGACGTGCTGGAAGATTTCGCGGAAGAAATTATCATTGTCGCAGGTTACAGAATAGATCAGTTCAAGAATAGGTACTCTGAGCGAGAGAATGTAAGGATAGTTGAACAGGAAGAGGCCTTAGGTACAGGAGACGCAGTGATTCAAGCTAAAGAGTTTATTGATAAAAAAACTGTGATTCTGAACGGAGATGATATCTACGGGATCTCATTGGAAGAAGTGATGGAAGTTGATGTCGGTATTCAAGCTTTCAGGCATGAAAATCCTGAAGAGTTCGGTGTTTTCCAAACAGATCACGAGGGGGAAGTTACAGGCCTCGTAGAGAAGCCTGATAATCCTGAAACCGGTCTTGTTAATACTGGAGTATATGTTGTTGAGGAGGATTTCTTTGATCTGCTTGAGGATCTTGAAGTTTCTGAAAGAGGAGAGTATGAAATAACAGATGCTTTAGAAAATTATATTCAAAAACGGGATTTAGAGTTATTTGAAGCAGAGACATGGATGTATTGTAGTTATCCTTGGAACTTGTTAGATGCAAACAGATCCCTCATGGCAGACCTAGAAAAAAAGGTAGACGGCGAGGTAGATGGCTCTAGTAAATTGAAAGGAAAAGTGATAGTTGCGGAAGGAGCAATTGTAAAAGAGAACTGTGTGATTGAAGGCCCTTGTATCATCGATGAGAGTGCAGAGATAGGGCCTAACGCATATATAAGAGAGTTCAGTTATATTGGAAAAGACGTAAAAGTTGGTAATAGTAGCGAAGTCAAAAACTCGATAATAATGGAGGAAACTAAGTTACCTCATTTCAATTATGTTGGAGATTCTATACTGGGACGGAAAGTTAATCTCGGCGGAGGATTCAAGACAGCAAATCTTCGGAACGATGGTAAAAATGTGAAGTACATGGTTAAAGATGAGCTAAAGGATACCGGTAGGAAGAAGTTTGGAGCAGTAATAGGAGATGATGCAAAGATCGGGGTTAACTCTGCAACCAATCCAGGCGCCAGAATAGGCTCTGATTCTATAACTGACAGCATGGAGCAAATCCAAAACATACCTGCAAAAAGCACCTTGAAAGATGGTGAGATAATTGAAAATAGGCCTTGATTTTGATAGAGTTCTTTTCAATACCGACAAGTTCGATGATTTCTACAAAGAAAATGTGGAAGGCCTTTACCACGTTGAAGATCCTGCACCAGTTAAACACGGAGTTTATGACCCTGAAATGCATGCAGAACTGTGCGATATCCCTATAGAACGTATCTGGAAAGTATTCAAGAACGATCTCAGCCGGTTTCTTTACGACGATGTAAGTCTTATAGATGACCTGAAAAATGATCACGAGATTGTTATCGTTACCAGAGGCAATGAAAAATTCCAGAGAAAAAAGGTACAAGCTTCAGGAATAAAGGATAAGGTAGATAACGTTGTAGTAGTGCAGGATGAGTCCAAAGATTCCATTGATATTGATTTGCTTGTCGACGATCGCGATTACGAGTTAGAACGAGTGAATATCCCAGGACTCCAGATTAGGAGGCCTGAAGAAGGCCTGAAAAAAGTTTTAGAAGAGGTTGAATAGTTTTGAAGCCGGAGAAAGTATTCAAAAGATATGATATAAGAGGAAAATATCCTAAAGAAATTGATGAAGAATTTGCAGAGATTCTAGGTAAATCCTTAGGCAGCTTCATTTCAGAAGGCTTCGGGGAAAAAGCGGTTGTTTGTAGAGATAATAAAGAAGGTTCTGAAACCTTGAAAGAGGCTTTAATTCAAGGATTGCGGAGTACTGGAGTTAGTGTAGTCGATGTCGGTGAGGGGCCTACGGATTATTCGGCGTGGGCGGGAAAAAAGAAGGATTCTGTTTCTGTACAAGTTACGTCTTCTCACATGCCTTTAGATTTTAACGGCTTCAAGTTTATGTATCCTGAAGGGAACGGTTTCGTGAATGAAGATCTCTACCAAGTTCAAGATCTTTTCAGAGAAAGAAGCTTTAGAGAAGGAAAAGGCAGCTTAGAAACCTTTAAAATGCTTAGAGATTATAAGAAGGAACTTGTCGAATTTGCCTCAAACTACAGTGAAAATTCAGGGAAAAAAATTGTCTACGAGTCAATGGGAGGTGCCGGAAGGATTCTACCCGAATTACTGGAGGAATTAGGCCATGAAGTAATTGATATTTCAGAGAATAACCGTCCTTACATTGACCCTCCTAGCCCTGAGCCTGAAAAGTTAGATAAGTTAAGAAAAAGAGTTGAGGAAGAGGATGCAGATCTGGGGATTGCTAATGATTTGGATGCTGACAGGATAACAGTTTACTACAAAGGCAGGTTTATTTCTGGCAGTGAAATATTCTGTATACTGGCGCAGTTAGTAGATGGAGAAATAGTAGCTTCTATTGATACTAGTAAGGCCTTAGAAAGTTTTGGAGAAATTAGTTATACTCGCGTCGGAGATCCGTTTGTTATGGATAAATCGTTGGAGATCGATGCTGAGCTCGCGGGAGAGCCTAATGGACACTACTCATTTACGGATTTCGTACCTTACAACTCCGGTATTCTTACAGCATTAATTCTCTCAGGCCTAAATATAGAGGAAAGATTGGATAAAATACCAAACTACTTTGTTATACGTGAAAGTATTGAAGTGGACGATAAAGACCAGGTTATAGAGAACTTGAAGAATGATAAAAAAGTTATTTCAGATCTGGATGGCGTGAAATTCCAGGAAGAAAGCGCTGAGGTGCTTGTAAGGCCTTCAGGCAGTTCTTCTAAGGTTAGAGTTATCTCGGAATCCGGAAACGAGATTTATGCTAAACAGGCGTTAGATAAAACGGTTGAAAGCGTTAACCGGTTCTGATTTCGAAGCATGATCTGCATCGGGCCTCATATTTTTCGTCAGCGCCTACAACTACGGTTGGATCGTCTACATGAGCCGGTTTTCCATCAACTATTCTCTGTGTGCGATTTGCTGTGCTTCCGCATTTGACACAGACTGCGTTTAATTTATCGACAAACTCTGCTTTTGCCATTAGCTCTGGAACTGGGTCAAATGGCTCAGATCTGAAGTCAGAGTCTAGGCCTGAAATAATGACTCTATGGCCGTTATCCGCTAGTCTTTCAGCTTTTTTTACCAGCTCTCTGTTGAAGAAGTTGGCTTCATCGATTCCGACTACGTATGCTTCAGGCCTTATCTGTGAGGAGTCTTCTACTATTTCTGCTTTACGTGTCTCTCCGTTATGGCTTCCGATCTCTGTTTCTCCGTAACGGTCGTCTACAGCTGGTTTGAATAATTTTACTTCATGTCCTGAAAGCTCAGCTCTCTTGACTCTTTCAAGAAGCTCTGAAGTTTTACCTGAGAACATGCATCCTGTTACTACTTCTACCCATCCATTTTCTTCAGGTCTTTTTCTTGGGCTCACAAATCCAGTTTAGAATAAAAGAAAATAAAGTTGTTTCTGAACTTAGTTGTCAAGAGTTTCTGCCCAGTCTACGAACTTTTCAAATCCTGCCATCACTACTAGGAACATAGCTATGAATGCTACAGCTCTCAAAAGATTAAGGGTTCCTGTAAAAGCGATTAAATTGAAAATATAGGCCGATAAAGCTGCAACTGAAGCAGAAATATATAGATTCTTTCGACTCATAAACAATTTCTAATCTTTAAAGTTATATCTTTTTTTCAAGGCCTAATGTTGGCGGGATAAAAGGAGTTAAAATCCTTCTTACATAATAACTAGTTATGGAGAGCATCTACAGTTTTGAGGACGGGCCTTACAAAGTAATGAACTATGAAGTTATTGAGAAGAACGGAAAATTCTATATTGAAGTTAACGGCGGAGACCTCGGAAGGCTGCCGATAGAGAGTATGGATGCAGTGGAAGAGCTTAGAGAATCACTGAATTTACTGGAAGAAGAGTTTGAGGAAAAAGAAAGAAGAAATGAAGAACTATAAAAAATAAGTTTTAAGGGCCTGAAATCAGGCCTTTTTATGCGTCTCTTGCTTTGATTGTCTTTCGTCCGTTGTTCTGAGCTCTATCTTTGGCTCTTCCGATCATGTCCTTGACTCTTTCGTCAAGTCTCTCGTAGAAGTTACCTCCTACATTCATGTCTCCTGCTTCTTCACGAACTCCTGACTTCTTTAGTACATCTGCCATTGTTTTTTCACCTTATGCTATAATAGGGTTAACTGGTTTTTATAGGTTAGAGCCGTTTAGACGGTTTTAAGAGGTATTAGGCCTGGTTTTTCTGCCCGGATCTTTGAGAAAATAAGTTAAAATTTGATAGAATAAAGAGTGACAAGGGATTTAAGAAGCCTTGCAGGCCTCTTCTCCCTCCCCTTGCAAAATAAATTTGAATTTATACGTCTCTTGACTTCAGAGTCTTGCGTCCGTTGTCGTGAGCTCTTTCTTCGGCTCTTGAGATGAGTTCTTTGACCTGCTCATCAAGAGCTTCGTAGAAGTCTGCTCCGACGTTTGACTCGCTTACTGCGTCACGAACGCCTGACTTCTTTAGTACGTCTACCATAGTTAATTCACCAATTAACAGTTGTCTTGCCTCTTTTTTATAGGTACGGGTGTTAAACCCGTTAAAACAATCCAAGAGGATTCAACAAGCCAATTTTCGAGATAGTAAAAATTATTCGTTATTAATCGAACAAAAAGACAGGTTCAAAAAGCTCCACGAATCAAATTAAGGTATATGAATCTAGATTTCAAAACCGTGAAAGCCCTCTCATCCCCTACAAGAATAGAGATATTGGCCCATGCATTACAGAACGAAGCTACACCGACAAATACTGCAGAAAGAGTCGGTAAAAGTAAATCCACAGTATCATCACATATGAATACTTTAGTCGAGCCAGGCCTTCTAGAAAAAGATGAGGAAGACGGCCGCAAAAGAGTAGTTTACAGCCCAACTAGGAAAGCTGAAGCTATTGTAAATGGTAGAGAGAAAAAGGTGAAGTTCTCAATAGCCTCATCTCTCATATCAGGTATTGCCGGAATAGGACTAATCTACCCGGTTATCGGAGGCCTCTCTAGGAGCGATTCCACAACCATGCAGAGAGACTCCATGATGATGGAGACTGCTGATGATGCAGCCGAGACAGGCCTAGAGATAAGCCTGAGCGATCCATTTCTTTTCCTTTCAGCAGTTTTCATGGCGGTTGCAGTTTCAGCTCTATGTTATGGACTAGTCTTGAGAAAACTTGGAAAGTAATTGGAACCAGGTTTTAAATTAATTCGGAAATCATAGAGTGGATAGAGAACCAGATGAACACAAAAAGTAAATTCTGTAAACTAAATTCTATTTTGATGTGAAAATTCTAGATGTCATCATGCCAGTTATGCGGAAAAGATTCTGACGACCTCAAGAAAACCAAGATAGAAGGCGCAACCTTGAAAGTCTGCGATTCATGCAGCGACATGGGTGAGACCGTTGAACAGCCGAAAAAGAAGTCAAAGAAGACTAAGAAAAAGAAGACCTACAGGCCTAAAGACACCCAGGTTTTAGCTAATGATTATGGGAATAGAGTGAAAGAAGCTAGAGAAGATAGAAAGCTAAGTATGAAAGAACTAGCAGATACTCTGAACGAGAAGGCCTCATTAATTAAGAAGATTGAAAGAGAGGATTTGAAGCCTGAGAAGTCGCTTGCCAAGAAGCTTTCGAAAGAGCTCGACGTAACTCTATATGTTAATCCTGAAGTTTCAGATCACAGTGTGGAATCAGGAGATGATCGGAAAGCAACTTTAGGCGATGTAGCAGAAGTTAAGGAATAATTAATTTTTATTGCAATAGGCTCTGAGACCGTGAAGAACTGACTGGTCTCCGAGTTCTGCAGGAGCGATTTCAGGCATTTCATTTACTGCCTTTCTTTTTATCTCATCTCTTATTTCATCGATAACTATTTCAGTGTGATTTAAGGCTACTGGGCCTCCAAAAACAATTTTTTCTGGATTGTAGAGACTAATTATATTAGCAAATGCCTCAGAATTAACCTCCTGCATTTTTTCGATAACTTTTGCCGCTTCAGAATTTCCAGAATTATAGTCTTGGAAAAGATCGATCGCATCTCTATATTCTAAATCGTATAGTTTTTCTGCCATCACCGGCAATCTATTCCCTGATGAATATGCTTCCCAATGTCCTTTTCGGCCACAACCACACTCTAAATCACCATTTACTTTCATATGCCCTATTTCGCCGAAATTTCCGTCAGCTCCTTCTACTACTTCTCCATTAAATATAGCTCCTAGGCCTATACCCGAGCTTATTGTAATATAAACCATGTTTTCTGCTGAAGCACCATAACTGTGCTCTCCTTTTACTGCAGCAGTACAGTCATTTATTATCTGTAGCTCGCCGAATTTTTCTATAGGTTCTCTCAACTGAACTTCATCAAGTTCAGAATCTTCCGATAGATTTGGAGGGTAAAATACTCCTTTTTCGCGATCCATAGGGCCTGCAGCAGCGACAGCAATCTCATTGATATCTTCTCTTTGATAACCCGCATTCTCTATAACTTCTTCAATGCAGGCCTCTATATCAGGCAAAAAATTTATTGACTTGACTCTCTTTTTTTCTTCGAAATCTCCGTTTCCGAGGCCTATCAGTGTGTTTGTGCCGCCTATATCTATACACAGGAACGCCATAATACGATGTATTACTTTCCGAGTTAATAAGGTTGTAGCAGAACCATATTGCCGAATTTTTTGTTAGAAGTAAAAACGCCGAGCCCGGGATTCGAACCCGGGCGAGCCG
>LKMJ01003065.1_pt1 | contig 15507 bp, 15 predicted proteins | sample 643391 | NCBI WGS metagenome assembly LKMJ01 (sample SAMN04112250, study PRJNA286221) | soda lake metagenome | biome: soda lake; feature: Kulunda Steppe; material: water; isolation source: sample PL-Br10 brine of Picturesque Lake | place: Russia: Kulunda steppe | collected 2010-07
CGCAGGCAGCCGGACATAGTCCGGCGACAGCGCGGAACGAAGTTCCGCGGGCCGTGCGAGCGGGCGAGCCCGCGCGCAGAAGCCGACACGGTCCTGACCAGCCACCAGATTGTTGCCTGCCAACTCCCACTATTAAGTAACTATCTACATATATGTGAAAACACCGTGGAGTACCGTCGTACCGCCGTTATCAAGCTCGACACACTCGAAAGCGAAGGCCGAACGCGCCCTGTACGACCAGCTACGTGAGGATACGGAGCTGACCGCAAATCTCGTCCAGAAGGGGATTCGCCAAGCCGTCGAAGCCATCAAAAGCGGTGTCGAACGCCTCAAGAACGACCAAGCTACGTCCCGTCCGACGTTTACGGCGGATACCGCCGTCTACGACAAGCGAAGCGCCACGTTCCACCGTGACTACGTTTCGTTGTCAACAGTGGATGGACGTATCGAGTGCGACTACATTCTTCCTGACGATGCCGACGTCCCGCTGACGAAATATGTCGTCAATGAAGACTACAAGTTTCGGCGGGCGACACTTCATCGACGTGACGGCGACTGATATCTCCATGCGTCGATGCTCAAAGCGGACGACACCGACACCACCACCACCGGGCCGATACTCGAAGGAGCAAATGACCTCGCCCAGCGGCTGGAAGAGATCCGGACCGATGGAGTCCCAGCCCACCAGCGATTTACCGCCCGGTGTCAGAACGAGTCGACACTGAGCGACAAGAGACGACAACAGTCCGTATCAAGCGCGAGTAGTAAACTGTTCTAGAATTCGCTGATGACCGGGATCCCGACCGTCTCGTAGTCGGTCATCGCCTGAAGCTTCTCGGAAGTGTCTTCGAGAGAGACCGTCTCAGAGATGATTTTCGAGGGATCGACCTTCCCCGCCTCAATCATGCTGAATATTTCGTCGTAACGGGCAGGCTGCATACCGAGCGAACCGATGAACTCGATCTCTTTGCGGACCATGAGGTCGGTCGGAAGCGAAATTTCGCCGTCCTCTTCGGCGGTGGTGATGCCGATTTGAACGTGCTGACCGAGTTTGCCCAGACTACGTACCGAGTTCTGACACGTAGTGGCTATGCCGAGCGCGTCGACAGCCACGTCGGCGCCACCGTTGGTGATTCCTTGGACCTCGCCGGGCACGTCGTCGGTTTCGGACGCGTTGATCGTGGCCCGTGCTCCGAGGTCCGTGGCGAGGTCGAGCTTCTCGTCAAAAAGATCGACAGCGACGACGCTGGCGCCGAGGGCGTCAGCGATGTGAACGGCCGAGAGGCCGACCCCGCCACAGCCGTGGATCGCAACCCAGTCGCCTGCGGACACGTCGGCTTTGTGGGCGAGGCCGTGGAAGGCCGTCATGAACCGGCACCCGAGCCCGGCCATGTCGACCGACGAGACGCCGTCGGGAAGGATGACGGCGTTGTGATCGGCTGTCGGAACGTGGAGTTCTTCCGCCCATGCCCCCGGAGCTTGCGGGGTGAACCCGAGGCTCACCCCGTCGTCACAGATATTGGCGTACCCATTACGACACATCGGGCAGGTGCCGTCGCTGAGGTTGAACGGGATCGCGACGTGATCGCCCTCGCGGATGTGTTCGACTTCCTCGCCGACCTCGACGACATGGCCGGCGGGCTCGTGACCCATGATCTGGCCCGCCTCGAGCTCGTAGGGGAGATCGTTCATCCAACCGTGCCAGTCGCTCCGACAGATGCCGCAAGCTTCCGTCTCGATGACGACGCCGTCGGGGTCGAGGTCCGGTTTTTCCACGTTCCGTACATCAAGCGGCTCTCCGTACTCTGTGAACACAGCAGCGCGCATAGTCCTCCTGTTTGATGACGGGTGATAAATAATTACCCCCGGATGCGAAGTGCCGTGTTCATGTCAAAAAGGACGCAGTCGAACGCGGCTACTCTCTCTCTCTCTCTCTCAGCGAATATGGAGGGAGATAATTTACTCGAAGGCGTCTCGAAGGTCGGCGGCGACGTCGTCGATAAGCTCCCGCGAGCGGGTCAGGTCTATGGGATCGACGAGGGTCTGGGCGATGCCGTGGATGCAGTCGTCGTAGTTGATGTGGTTGACGGGGACACCGGCGTCGTCGAGCCGTTCGGCGTAGGCGACGCCCTCGTCGCGCAGGGGATCGAACCCGCAGGTGGTGACCGTCGCCGGCGGGAGCCCCTCGAGGTTCTGGGCGCGAAGCGGCGAGGCGTAGGGGTTCTTCCCGTCAATGTCGTCGCGCAGATAACTCTCCCAGAACCACTCCATGGCGGGTTTCTCAAGGAGGTAGCCCTCGGCGTTCTCTTCGTACGAGGTCGTATCGAACGAATGGTCGGTAACGGGGTAAATCAGCGACTGGTGGGTGATCGAAGGCCCGTCGCGGTCGCGGGCCAACAGTGCGACGGCGGCCGCGAGGTTGCCGCCGGCAGAGTCCCCGCCGATAGCGACGTTACCCGTCTCTATCTGCATGGGACCTGCGTCCTCGAAGACCCACTCCAGGGCCGAATAGCAGTCTTCGAGAGGGACGGGGAATTTGTGTTCGGGTGAGAGGCGATAATCGACCGACACCACCATGCAGTCGGCCGCGTTGGTCAGCGCCCGACAGGTCGGGTCGTGAGTATCGAGATCGCCGAGCACCCAGCCCCCGCCGTGATAATACACCAGCGTCGAATGCGGACCGTCGCTCTCGGGAATGTACACCCGGACGTCAAACCCGTCGCTGAGTTCGATCTCGAGGACGTCTCCGACCGGTTCAGGTTCGTCCGGTTCGGGGAACGCATCCTTCATAAGCTGCCGGGCGCTCTCCGGGGACAACTGCGAGTATGAGGGGAGCGGCATGGCCTCTCGCTGTTCGAGGAGCATGGCGATTTCGGGGTGTAATTCGTCAGCGGATGTTGCTTCTTCGATAGACATCAGAAGGATATGTTAATCCCGCTTATAATAAATTTAGTGCCATGTTACTCGATTGGTATTAACTCTATCGCGATCGAAAAAAGCGTGGCCGAGCCAGTTAGTGGTGGTAGTTAACAGTGCTCGATCACGTTATAACGACCGAGGAGAGATCGGAATATAGCGTGTCGATCGGTTGCCGTTAAAACGATCGTACGTCCCGTTTTGCTAACTCTCGTTTTCGAGAGTTATCTCACACCGTCGACTGTAATTCTATGAATACCTCCTCGAGATGTCCGGCAAGAGCCGAGCTGAATCACGGTACTGACAGGGCTTATCGTCGCCAGCCGGCGGCTTCCAATCCCGCTTTTTGTCACTATTTCTCGGTTCTTCACAGAGAAATGATGCACTTCGACGATACCCCCTATGAGATGACCTGCTCGACCAGATCCTATCCCGCCCCGGCGTTACGAGGATCGTTCTGCGGGGGGACGCTGGACTCGATCAGCGATCGGCCGCGAAAGCGGGAGAGACATCTTGACGCCGAGTTCTTGACAGACGATCTCGAAGCCGATGTTCTCATAGACAGTGACCGCACGTGAGTTCTCGGGGTCGACGGAAAGCGAAAGCGCCTCGTGATCTCTGGCATCAGCGTAGGCGATAACTTGCCGCAGCATCTCGGTTCCGATCCCCTTGTTTCTGAAGTCCGGATGGACGAAGACGACAATCTCGGGCTCGTCGCTGTCCATCGGGCAAACGGAGATGTGGCTGACGACCGATCCGCCGAAAATCGCCACTAGATTCCAGCCCTCGGTCAGGAGCGTCTCCAGCCACGCTTGCAACTCCGACGACGACGATGGGGGCAGCCCCATCGTTTGCTCCCCCGGATCGAAGGCGGCGTACATCTCGCGGAGCGCTTCGCGCCCGAACGCCGCCTCTCGGTAGGGGAACACCAGCATCGGTCGGTCATCGTAATCATAAAACCGCGGACATCGCGGTGGGCAGTGCTCGCTACCCTCGCAGTCGCCGTTGTCCCAGCCGCTGCAGGCGCCGGCCACGACGGGTTCCGAGGGGTGCCGCATTATATACGGGCGTACGCTAACTGCTCTGATAAAGGTAATGCACGTTCCCAGGGGTTAGAATCCGTCACATGGCCGCGTAGACAGGGTGTCCGCGTTACTTCGCTATAACCGTCACCGGGACATCGGAGCCAAGTAGCACGGATTGCGTGATGCTGCCGAATAAGACCTTGCCGACCGGCGTGCGCTTGCGGCCGGCCATGATGATTCGATCCGCCTCGATCTCGTTAGCCATTTCGAGTATCTCCTCCGAGGGGTCGCCGTGCCGCCGGCGCTTTTCGAAGGCAACACCCGCGTTTTCTAGTATCTCCGCGGCCTTATCGACACTTGGAGGGAACTCTTCTGGGTCGTACCAATCTTCCGACCTCTCGACGGAGTCTTCTCTGTACTCGGTCTCTTTCTTGACGTTGAGTATCGTCACGTGGACGTTCTTGGCTGCGTCTGGCAACGAGAGTACAGTTTCCGCGGCCGCAACCGCCCGGTCGTTGTTGGTGTCAAAAGGTAACAGTACGCGCATCGTTACCGGGATGTTACACGGAGAGACATATTAAATGAGTGGGTGAATCCGACGGTAGTGTTCACAGGGAGGTCGTCACCGGAACAGTATGAACGTCGACGATGAAACTGAATGCGGACGATATTTCCCATCAAACCGACCGACACATAACTATCGCGCTCCTCGCTGCTGGAAGTTACGGCTGGTCGGCATGAGCCGGCGATCATTTCGGACTGTTGTTTCCACCATATTAACCGTTATCTTTATAGCTCGCAGATTTGTACCTGCTGTTGGGAACATTATGAGTGCAAGCAATGCAGAATTAACACAGCAGACCGATTACGACGTCGTGATCGTCGGTGCGGGGTTCTCGGGGCTCTACGAACTCCACCGCCTGCGCGACGAGTTAGGACTGTCAGTCAAGGTGATCGATAAGGCTGACGACGTGGGCGGCACCTGGTACTGGAACCGATATCCCGGCGCCCGCTGTGACAGCGAAAGCCACATCTACTGTTACTCGTTCAACGACGAAATCCTCGATGAGTGGGAGTGGGGCGAGCGGTACCCCGAACAGCCGGAAGTCCTCGAGTATCTTCGATTCGCGGCCGACCACCTCGACCTCCGGAAGGACATCGAATTCGGTACGGAGGTCACCTCAGCGGCCTTCGACGAAGACGCCGGTACCTGGGAAGTCACCACCGACGACGGCGAAACCGTACGCTCGCAATTCGTCATTACCGCCGTGGGGTGTCTCTCCGAGCCCTTCATCCCGGACTTCGACGGTGTCGACTCCTTCGAAGGCGAGTGGTTCCACACCGGCAAGTGGCCCCACGACCCCGTCGATTTCGAGGGCAAAGACGTCGCGGTAATCGGCACTGGTGCGACAGGCATCCAGGTCATCCCGGAGGTCGCCAAGGAAAACGTCGAATCGTTAACAGTTTTCCAGCGGACGCCCAACTACGCCGTCCCCGCCCGTAACCGGCCGCTGGAGGATGAAGACCGAGAGGAACTCAAGGCCAACTACGACAAGATCTGGGAGAAGGCCCACGACTCTCCCGGAGGCACGTACTTCGAGTACGGATATGAGACTGCGGAAGGCATGAGCGACGAGGAGTTCGAAGAGTATCTCGAGGTACGCTGGAAGGAGGGCGGCTTCCGATTCCTGCGGTGCTTCGAGGACCTCGTGACCAACGAGGAGACCAACGAGAAGGTCTCCGAGTTCATTCGCGAGAAGATCCGCGAGACCGTCGACGACCCGGAACTCGCCGAGAAGCTCGTGCCGACCGACCACTACTATGGAACCAAGCGGCCGCCGCTGCATACCGACTACTACAAGACCTATAATAAGGACCTCGTCGAGCTCGTCGACGTCAACGAAACCCCCATCGAGCGGATCGCCCCCGAGGGGGTCGAGACCACCGAGGAGCTCTATGAGTTCGACATGATCATCTACGCGACGGGCTTCGACGCGATGACAGGAACGCTGCTGCAGATGGACATCCGCGGCCGCGACGGCCTGACCCTCGACGAGAAGTGGGAAGACGGACCGCTGACCTACCTCGGGTTGGCCGTCCACGGCTTCCCCAACATGTTCACCATCACCGGCCCCCAGAGCCCGTCGGTGCTCTCTAATATGCCCGTCTCGATCGAACACCACGTCGAGTGGGTCTCCAGATGCATAGATTACGTGCTGGAGAACGATTACCACTGGATCGAGGCAACGAAGGAGGCCGAGAACTCCTGGACCCGCCACAACAGGGAGGTAGCCGAGCAGACGCTGTACCCGACTGCCCAGTCGTGGTACATGAACGAGAACATCCCGGACAAGCCGACGGTCTTCACGCCGTACGTCGGCGGCGTCGATGCGTACCACGGTATCATCACGGAGGTCGCCGAGATGGATTACGAGGGCTTCGTGCTGACCACAGATCTCAGCGACCTCGGCCGCGAGGGCGACGAGCCGAAGCTGACCGTATTCGAAGAGGGCGCCACTCCGCGCGGGCAATCAAACGACGGAAGCACCGCCGCGGAAGGCGACTGATACCGACGCGGAGTTCGGCTACTTCGTCTTCGTCTCGAAAGTTCCCAATTCAGCGTCACCGACGTTGAACGCCGTGATAATCTCGAGTACGATGAGTCGGAAGGCGCTCCTTCGACGGTCTCTGTGAAGCGCTCCGAACTGGCCGGTTCGTCCATGTAATACCCCGCGACGGCAGTGAGACGCGGACCGATCCTGTCCATTTCGATCGAAATCGACCCTATCAACGGCGACAGGCCGCCAGTGACGAGTGCGTCGACGAGAGTAAGCGAGACGAAAAGCATCAGGAGATCGTTCGAAATGACCAATCCAAGCGTACCGATTCCACGGACGATGCTCGCGCACCTCGAACGTCTCAAGTTCTAGCAGTATGCGTTCCGCGAACTCCAACGCCGCGTCGAACACAAGGCCGAAGAGTACAGAATTGTCACGAGCGAGGGATATATGGTGTATCGGGCAAAATCTCAGACCATGCAGATAGAGTGTAACTTCTTCGGTCCCTTTCGGGAAGCCATCGGTACAAAGACGATATCCCGCGAAACAGACGCGACGACGATCGGCGAATTTCTATCGGAGCTCGAAAAATCGCAACCCGACCTCGAGGGAAAAATTCTAGCCGAAAACGGAGATGATATAGCTGGAAACACGGTTGTAATCGTCGATGACACCAACATCAAGCAGCTCGAAGGTCTCGAGACGGAGTTATGCGATGGCGCATCAGTTCAGTTCGCGCAATCGATTCACGGTGGGTAGCTAACCGGGCTCAGTCGTCAGCCGGTGCTACCCTTTCGACGTTCGTCGACGGGATTGTCCCGTCCGGGTTCCATCCGCGGACGGCGTAATACTCCGAGATAGATTCCTCTAGATCGGGTAAATCGTAGGGAAGCGTGTCTTCATCGGCGTCCATCCCGCGTTGGTTATTGAAGTGACGTTCGCGTTCGACGGTTTTCGATCCGATCTCGAGTAGTTCGTCGTAGGTAGCGTCGAACAGTTGCTCGAGAACGTCGGGTGTGACGTAATCACGCCCGAAGGCACAGACGATACCAGAATCCCGGAATCCGGCGTCGTTTTCTCCCTCGATCAGCAGGTCGATTTTGTCTTTCGTTCCCTCCGCGGCTATTTCACCGCCGTACGTCTTCGTCAGTACCTTCGATTCGTACATGTGGTCGCCACCGCGGTTGGCAACGGCATAAGAGAGCCCCTGGCCGTGAATGGCCCGGCCGTCGTGCGCGGCGAATTCCATCCCCTTGACGGTCCAATCTTCGACGCCCAACTCGTCGTGAATTCGGTGGACGCCCTCGGCAAGGAGGTCGCCGATGCCGTCTCGATACGCGATCTTTTCGGTGAGCTCTTGAGCCAGCTCCGCATTGCCGAATTCGTCCTCGCTTTCGAGGTAGGCAGCCACCGTAACTCCGGCAGAGATCGTGTCCATGCCGAGTTCGTCACAGAGTTCGTTCGCCTTCATGACCTCTACGATATCGCCGACGCTGTGTTGGGAGCCGAAGGCGTAGACGGTTTCGAACTCTGGTCCCTCCGTTTCGAAGCCGGTTTCTTCGTCTCGGGTCGGAAGTTTGCACGCGTACGCACACGCAGAGCAGGCACCCTTCTTGTACTTTTTTTCCGCGATTGCGGCGCCGCCGATCCCCTCGACGTGTTCGAACTTTTGATCCTTGAAGTACCGGGTCGGCAGAGAGAAGTTATCGTGGATGAACTGGGTGTGGCCAGTTGTTCCGGTTTCACGCATCGCGTCGTCGGAGGTCGCCGCCTCGCGGTGGACGTCCATCTCGGGAGGATTCGGTATCTCGACCGGTTGTGGGGAGTCACCGTCGAACGTGACGCATTTGACGTTCTTCGAACCGAGTATCGCGCCGAGCCCGCCACGACCGAACGCTCGCGAGTTGAACGTCATGACCGACGCGAACCTGACGAGGTTTTCGCCGGCGGGGCCGATAGCTACGCAGTTGTCCGGTCCCAGATCGTGGTTCTCCTCCATGTACTGGGACGTTTCCTTGACCGTCGCCTCCTCCAGTTCCGGAACTTCCTCGAACTCGACCCCGTCGTCGGTGACGTGAATCGCGAGCAGTTCGTCGCTCTCGCCGACGAATTCCAGGAGACTGATTCCCGTCGCGGTGAAATTGCGTGAGAGGTATCCACCGGCGTTCGTCGAGAGGAGCCCGTCGGTGAGCGGCGACAACCCTGTCAGGCTCATTCGCCCGGTGAAAGACATGTTGGATTGTTGCAGCGGACCGGTCGAAAGGTAGACCCGATTTTCCGGTCCGAATGGTTTCGCATCGAACGGAATCCGGTCGTGAGCTAACGCCGTCGCGACGGCGCGACCACCGACCAGCTCCTCCAGAAGCCCGTCGATGTTTTTTTCCGTTGCTGTTTTTTCACTGACATCAACTGTTAGGAGTGGCCCTTTCGCGTGGAGCATGATGATGAGTATCACGCCAAACCATATAAATCACCCGTCGCTCATTCCGATACATTGAACGTTTAGAATCGACGCTCGACAGCGTATTTATAGGGATTACCGTCGCTGCTCATCGTTTCATCGCCGAGAGCCGAGACACTCTCCCTCCTCAGACGGATCGTTGCCACGATCTACCGCTCATGGGAAGTATCATCGGCGTTCATACTGCTCCGGCGACGACCCGGGCCACCGGGCCGAGGGCGGGCGTCGAACCCCGTGTGCCGATGATACCTATCAGTGTCAGACGGGACGGCACTGAGCGATAAGCGACTACGACAACCCGTCACAGCGGTCGGTATTTCATGGTTCAGTTTCCCGGAGTTTATATCGTTGAATCTTGCCACTGGGATTTTTGGGTAGTTTCTCTCTGAATCGGTATCGTCTCGGTCTCTTATAATCTGCGAGTTCGTCGCTGTTCAAACAGTGCTCTTCCAGTGCAGAAGTTAATTCCTCATCGGGTAGTTCAACGTTCGGCACGACGAACGCGGTGACAACTTCTCCCCATTGCTCGTCATCGAGTCCTACGACAGCGACATCACCCACGTATTCGTGATTGTATAAGATTTCCTCGACTTCAGTTGGATAGATGTTCTCACCGCCACTAATTATCAGATCATCCACCCTATCTACGATGTAAACGAAATTATCTTGGTCTTTGTACCCGATATCCCCGGTGAAAAACCACCCGTTTCGAATGCTGCCTTCCGTCTTTTCTGGGCGATTCAAATAGCCCTTCATCATACACGGCCCTGTAAGAATAATTTCGCCCTCTGTGCCGGCCGGGACAGTATCATCAGGGGAAACCGTCCCTTCGTGAGGTTCGTCTGATTCAGTCTCCACAATCCTCACGTCGTGGTTGGGTAAAGGTTGACCGACGCTTCCTAACTTTTCAGTAACGTCCTGTGGATACATATGCGTAGCAACAGGTCCCATCTCGGTCATGCCATATGAGGTACTGACGATCTCGCCGAACGACTCAGTTAACTCTTCGAGAAGCGAGCGAGGCATATCAGACGTCCCATACCCGATTCTTTCGAGTTGCGACCCCACAAAGTCCGAATTCTCTTTAGCGTCGAGTACCTGGCGCCACACACGCGACGGTAGACTCACAGATGTCACACCTTCTTCGTCGATGGTTTGTAACACCCTGTCCGCTTCAAAACCGTCTAGGATAACACTCGTTCCACCGATGTTAACTATCGGTAGAAGGCTCGTATTCAGGGCCGCATTGTGATAGAGGGGCATAATGAGGAGGCCGATACTACTGGTCGTCATTCGTTGCATCATCAACAAGTTGTGATACGTGGCATTTTCATGCGTGTGGATAACACCTTTTGGTCGACCTGTAGTCCCGCTAGTGTACACGATTGCCCAGGGATCATCTAACGATACGGTGTCGCTTTGGTAACTCTCGTTCGAGTTTGAAATTAATCGGTGAAATCCTTCGGCAAACTCGGGGCAAGAACCTGTGTCGTCATCCGTGTACACGAAATGTTCGACCGTTTCGAGGTCTTCACGTGCGGCCTCAATCATCTCTCGGGTTTCTTCATCGAATAAAACTACCTTCGTCGTTGAGTCGTTCAGTATATAACTCGCTTCCCGCGGAGCTAATCTGAAATTAACAGGACTGAAAGTACCTCCTGCCATTGGGATAGAAAAGATTGAGATAACCATCTCTAGTGAATTATGAAGGGCAACCGAGATCGTATCTCCCTTTTTCACGCCTAAATTTTTCAGTACATTTGAGAATTCACCGACAACGGTACCAAGTTCGTTATATGTTATTCTGACGTCCTCTTCTGGGAAAACAACGGCTTCCTTCTCGGGGTATTTTTCGGCCGTCTGTAGCAACGTTTCGGGTACTGTCGGAAGCATAGCTTGACCTTCTGCTCGTTATTATTATAAATATACTCCCAGTATTCTGTCGATCGTCAATCGGCGTATAGACGGCGAAGCTTGATCCGTGCGTCCACCGGAAGTGAACGCCACTCGATCTCTGTATCAGTGGTGCTCATACTGCCGGACGTGGTTCCGTACACACGTGATCGCACAGCCGGATGCGCTCTCCCGACACCGGCCGGGTCGACATTCCTCTCCTGATCGACGTCCGCAGCAGAAAGCACCACCTCGAAAGGGATCATCTGTTAATATCAAACGGATCATCCCGGTAGCTCAACCACCCGCCGAACCCCTCTTCTTCTGCAATCTCGTCTCCTTTCGCATGCCAATCGTCCCATTCCCGACTCGCGTGTGATAACTGATGAGCCAGCAGGTGATATCTCTGCGTTGCATCATACCCCATCTCGTCGCGCATGAAAATAAACGACTTCTTGGAAAGTTGCACGGCGAAGGGAGGCATACGGGCGATCTTTTTCGCTAACATCATTGTTTCATCATCAAGCTCGTCTCCTGACACAGCGCGATTTACCATCCCTAACTTCTCGGCTTCTTCACCCGAGATACTATCCCCAGTCCACATGATCTCTTTCGCCTTCCGAAATCCTACTTCCCAGGGTTCTAAGAGGAGTTCCAGACCCGCTGCAGCCATTCTATTTACCGGATTGGCGAATTCGGCGTCCGCAGCAGATATTACGAGGTCACAAACACTCGTGAGCATCATTCCCCCAGCACCACAGTATCCGTGGACCTGAGCGATAGTCGGGAGATTCAACTCGCGGATTTTCATGGAATAACCCCTGTAATACTTCTCTTCGAATTCCAACCGCCTTTCGACGGTCCACTCAGCGTCCTCTTCATCACCCCTCTGTAAGTCGTGGCCCGAAGAAAACGACGGCCCATTACCGTCAAGGATCACGACTCGGGAATCGTCTTCCTGTTCTACTTCTTTCATTGCCTCGACCAGTTCGTCGAGGAGTTGCGGGTTTTGCGCGTTGTGTGATTCGGGTCTGTCCAGTGAGATCCGAACGATTCCTTCATCGTGATCTGTTCGTTGAATGGTTTCCCGAGCCATAGCATTTTTCCCCTCTATTTATATTTAAAGTTTTTCGACGCGAAAAATCAGGTCAGAAGGTCGGTCTGTGGCTCGTAGGTGTCCCACCACTCCGAGACCGGATGGTCGTCCGGTGCGAGGCTCACCTGTTCTTCGACCGTTTCCGGATCGAAGTCGCCAGCCCGCTCTTGGGCGACGTGCTCGGTGAGGTCGACGAATCGCTGGTAGCTCTCCCACGCTCCAAGATCTCGTAGATAATCTTCGATCAACGGTTCAATGATCTCTTCTACCTGCTCTATGGTACCCTCCGGTACCTCGTACATCTCCAATCCCGCGTCGACCATGTCGCTGTACATCTCCTCCGCGTAGGAGAGATTCCAGTACATACTCTCGATCGAGAAGGACCACGAAACCTCGTCCCAGATCGCCTGGAGTTCGGGCGACATCGATTCGTACGTATCCAGATTGAGCGCGTGGGGATTGTGGTATCGATCCAGCGGATAGTTGCTGCTGGCATATGTCGCAACGTCGTACACGCCGTACCCTTCGATGACGCCGCCGGGGTCGAGAGCGCCGTCGATCACGCCCCGATCCATCGACGTATACCACTCGGTGAAATCGACAGTCTCCGCTGCAGCGCCCAGCTCCGGGATCATCTGGGCCTGGAACGGAGTCGTATTCGACAGTGTCAACCCTTCCCAATCAGAGAGTTCGGTTACCGCGCCCACTTCCTCGGTGGTAAATAGCTGCATCGTGGAATTTTGGATATTAGAGCCCATGTGGACATCGTATTTGTGGAAGTCCTCGTAGAGGAAGCCACCCGGCATACATTCGATGTTGTGGGCAATCATATAGTCGGTCCCACTGACGAGATCGGGGGAGTCCTCTTCAATCCCTTCATCCATGATCATCGGCATATTCGGCGCGTTGTGCTGCTCCCAGATATCGAAGTAGTGCGTGAGCGACATCAGCAGGTCGATCGACCCCTCGCGCACCATGTCGTGTGTTTCGATGGTGCCGCCTAACGAACCACCCCAGTGAGCATCTACGGTAATCCGACCGTCAGATTCCTCCTCCAATCGTTCGAAGAACGGGATTATGACGTTCTGAACGATGGTAGATTCCGGCGACGAACCCGACGCCTTCACTAACTCGATTTCGTCGACCTGTTCATCGTTTCCGTTGCCGTTACCGTTGCCATTTCCATTGCCATTGCCGTTGCCATTACCGTTACCGACGGCACCGTTTTCGTCGCCCGTACAGCCTGCGAGAAATGCGGTACCTGTGACACCTGATGCGCCAAAAGTCTGTAAGAACCGTCTCCTATCCATAGCCAATTATCATGATATACTTATTTAAATATTTGGGCTAGAGAATCGGCGGCGTTCGTACCGTTCCGGTGACGAACCGAGACACCGTGCCGACGGGCGGGCTTTGAACCTCCGGTTCACGACGAGAAGCCCTATCATAGGGATTATCGTCCCCAACCGGGAGTTTCGTGACTCTCGACTCCGTCGTACCTCCCGGTCCGGTATTTCGGATGTATGAACGTCTACGATAATCCCTATCAGTCGTCGTCATCCGTGGGGGATGACGCAGATCGTGCCGAGTCGATCTTGAAAACGTTTTCGTCGGGTCCCGGGGAAGCGTAGCCGACGTCTCCTTTGTGCCACTCTCGAGGGCCCTTGTTGTTCTGAAACGCGGGCATGACTTCACGGGCGAACAACTCCATCGAACGCTCGTGTCGATCGGTCGTGACCCAATCACGGGAGTTGAGAATGAGCGTCCCGAACCCGCCGACTTCCTCGTAGAGCTGTTTGATCTGACGGATGCAGTCCTCCGGTGAGCCGATAATCCACGGGATATTCTCGATCATCCACTCCAGACTAAGTTCGTCGTCAGACTGCTCGTCGTCCTTTTTCATCAGCGCCCCGAGACCGAGTTCGATCAGGTAGTCGTAGGAATCGTTGGCGCCCTCCCGGATCTCTTCGATCGCCTGTTCTTTGCTATCGGAGACGTACACCTCACGAACGATACCCCAGTTGTCACGCGCTTCCTGTGGGTCGCGACCGGCGGCTTCTGCCGCTTCGGTCATCGCGCGTGCGTGGTCTTTCAGATCCGGCGCCGCCGGATTATCGGGCGCTTCTATCGGCGTGAAATAGACACTGAGCGATCCCATCTCCATCTCGCCGGCCATCTCGTAGCTGCGCTCTCGGGTGAGACCGGCGATTGCTTCCATCGGCTCCTGTTGATAGGGCGGCACCTGAATGATACGATCTTCGTACGACCAGAACTCGCCGTCATAACTGGTCGGCTCTTCGGCTTCGGTGTACGTCTGAATGATATCGATTGCTTCGGCGATCATCGACCGCTGGTCCTCGCCGTCGATCGAGAACATCTCCATGTCGCTTGGAAGGCCACCACCACCATATCCGTAGATGACTCGGCCCTTCGTGAGTTGATCGAGGAAGGCGAGTCGCTCCGCGACGAGGAAGGGGTCGTGGTACGGTAAATTCACCGTTCCCGGACCCAGTTTGATGTGTTCGGTCACAGCCGAGATTTTCGCGATCATGTACTCGGGTACCGGGACGTTTTCGTAGCTGCCGGTATGGTGTTCACCGATCCAGTATTCGTCGAAGCCGAGGTCATCGGCCAGCTTCGCTTCCTGAACGTCTCGGTCGTACGATAAGGTCCAATTCTCCCACGGGGGGTGTTCCGGCATCGTGAAGATACCGAAGTCTAGGTTTGCCATGTTAACCGGCCTCAATCGCTGGTCGTCGACCTGTTATATATATCTTTCCCCAACGACCCAGAAAAGGGTTCAATCTCGGCGTGAAGGAAGCGGCCGAGCAAGGTTTAGCTGAAACGGTGCTGATACGCTCGCCGTCGAAGTCTCCTCCGGCCGATCGAGCCTCGACGCGTTACTGTTTTTAAAGGATGTGCCCACACGGTGCCGCGGTCGGCCCGCACCGGCGAGCGACCCCGACCCGTGGTACAACTGGCCGCTCGAACGCCTGAACTGCAAATACGAACGTGAAGCGTGGAGAGATCGGTCGCTTATCGAGGCGTGATTCGGAATCGTCAAATATCGAACCAGACGCTTTTAGTACCGACTTCCCGTCCACGGCACCGCCCGCTCGATTAGATCATGGTTCACAGCCTTCGCCGCGCCTTACAATGTCACGCTCCAATCTTGACACCCTTTTCCCGACGGTTACCACACAGTCATGCGACTTTATCGCTCATCCGAATACGGATGGTATCAGCCAGTGCCACCCGTACCGATTCGTCTCGAAGCAACGAAACAGAGGGGTTATATTTATTTGAAGATGTGCCATTGTAGGACATATCGCATGGGACTCGATACTGTATCCGACACCCGGTTGTGGAAAAAAACCGGAACAGTCATCAATAAGATATTCGATCGACTCGATCAGAATCTGCTAACGGTAGAGAAGCTCCTAGTGGTCGCCACCGGAGTAGCGATTTTTTCGATGGCGATCATCGTGACGGTTAACGTCACCTTGCGTGCGACGATTAATAGACCGATTCCGGTTATTACAATAGTGGAGATCTACC
>LKMJ01003066.1_pt1 | contig 15507 bp, 16 predicted proteins | sample 643391 | NCBI WGS metagenome assembly LKMJ01 (sample SAMN04112250, study PRJNA286221) | soda lake metagenome | biome: soda lake; feature: Kulunda Steppe; material: water; isolation source: sample PL-Br10 brine of Picturesque Lake | place: Russia: Kulunda steppe | collected 2010-07
GGGGGGGGGGGGGGGTAACATGCATGCGCAGCGTGCACTGCGAGCCTTCCCGGGGGACGAGGCCGCGCCCATGTCCTCTGCGACACACACACAGCACATGCACAGTGCTAACAGATGTCAGCGGGCGAAGTGGGCTGCTGCTGCACTTGCTGTGCCCAAGTGGGGTTTGCTCAGTGGCCCAGGGGTGAGCGTTTACGAGGCTGCGAGGCTACAAGGCTGCGAGGCTACGAGGCCGCAAGGCTACGAGGCTACAAGGCTGCGAGGCTGCGAGGCTATGAGGCTGCGAGGCTGCGAGGCTATGAGGCTGCGAGGCTATGAGGCTGCGAGGCTATGAGGATTTGAGGCTATGAGGCTGACCTGCAGGCCTCTGTGCGATGCTGCTGAGCATGAGGAGCCTTTGCCGCGCCCGCTAAGCCTAGCCATCGGCTGCAAAGCCGGCACGTCCTTAAGGGCCCCTCACCCATCACATACACGTGACCCCCCCCCGGATCGCGGACACCCCATCCTCCCCCATCATGGACACCCGTCCTCCCCCATCACAGACACATGACCCCCGCGTCGCAGACACATGGAGAACACCCAACCTCCATCCTCCCCAAAGCTGCTCAGGCTGGCTGGCTGTGACTCGCTGCGCTGGGTGACTGCGCAGATCCCGCTGTGCCTCACATCTCCCTGTGGTCCCAAGGGGCCCCAGCCTCAACTCACCTGCCATATGACCGGCAGGCGCACAGCTGTGCCACCTCACACCCCCTCTAACTCCTCGCGCCCGCCAACCTCTGCCCTGACAGGCAGGCACGCAGCTGTGCACCCCCTTCCCCCCCTCCCATTGTCTGCGTTGGCTGTGGTGCCCTGGCAGGCATGCAGCTGTGCAGACCCCAGCATCACCTGCTAGGGTGTGCTCCTGCACACTTTGGTCCGCACCTTGGCCCACTGTCCTTCCACCTCCACCCCCTCCCTGGTCATTCCCCCGCAGGTCAACGCCCAGGCCCATCCCCATACCTGGTCCAGGCTGAGCGCACCATCCTCAACGAGGTCTTGCAGCCGACCGGGGGTGGCCACCACAATGGGCGGCTTTTGGGCGCGCAGCTCCATTATTTGGCCGAGCCTGGACGCCCCTCCGTAGACAACTCTGCAGGGGCACACACACACACATCCACACATACACACACACATGGTGTGCGCATCCAAGGCGCAGGTGCCTGTCCCTGGTGCGCCTGCAACGGCGTTCTGGGCTCGTGGGCGCCCACCACATGCACACACGTGCGCACCAGAGGCTGCAAGTATCGCGGGATCAGCACCGTCGCCTCAGCTCATGGACAAAGCTCGTAAGACACAAGGGTGAAGCCTTATAGGGCGCTGCGTGCTTTGGAATAACTTGACCCAACATACCAGGTCGGCACGTCTGCCCTTGCTCAGCGCTTGTCGTGTGAATCAGCCACCCGGTGCGCCTCTAGCCCAAATCTCCAAGGCTGTAATGCTTTTAGAATCATGCCCGGCCCAGGATGCAGGGGAGGCGCACACACAGGGCACACACAGAGCACACACAGAGCACACACAGAGCACACACAGGGCACACACAGGGCACACACAGAGCACACACAGAGCACACACAGGGCATGCGCAGAGCAGGAACTGTGGGCTTCCCAAAAACTGCACCTTTGGGGTTGAGCAAAAGCGCCATTGGCTGCGTGCGTGGACGGCACATGCACAAGCAAAGCAGCAACATCTGGAGCGCTCCTGAGCGACATGAGGCCCCTTTTGTCAGCAGCAGAGGCAATTCAAATTCCAGCGGGGATGGAGAAAGTGGGGCACAGGTTACAGCATAACATAGCCTCACAAGCGTCTGAGCCCTAAGGGATGGGCACAGATGCAGCCAAGCGCCGCCGCATGCACACGCACACGCACACACACATGCAAATACACACACACAGACACAGACACACACACGCATGCACACGATGCTGTGCACTCACACAGATGGGATGCCCAAGGGGGCCCCAAATCGCGCCGCCTGCTCCCCCACTTGGACGGCCAGCTCGCGGGTGGGCACCAGCACAAGCACACATGGCCGCACAGAGCCTCTGCCCGCTTTAGCGCTGTGGCGGTGGTGCGACAGGCCCTCAGGTTTTGACGCTGCGCTCAGGCGCCCGCTGTTTATCATGTCCTGAGGAACAGGGGGGCGCAGCCACAAGGCAGTGTGGAAGCAGGCGGCCATGTGCCACACTCAGATGGTACAAAAGAGTGAGTGGCAGGAGGGTGAGGTGACCCTGTTGGATGCCAACAAGGCAAGGTGGGCAGGAAGTCATGCTTTGCGCTGTGCACGAGTTTGCAACTGCACTCCAGCCCACGACTGCTCTCCAGCGACTGCACTCCAGCCCATGACTGCACTCCAGCCCATGACACGCATCCCCTTCCCCACGAAAGCCTGTCCCCTGCCAAGCATATGCGTGCGCTCATGAGCGCAGCACACACACACATGCACGCGCCCACATGCCCTCATGCACGTAAACCCACCCAACGCGCATACCCTGGACTCACCAGCACTGGGTACAGGAACGCCGCTGTCTTGCCGCTGCCTGTGCTGGCAATACCAATGAGGTTGTGCTTCTCCAGGGCCACCGGCCACGCAATGGACTGGATGGGGGTAGGCGTGGTGAAGCCGCTCCGGCGTATCTGCACGCAGCAGTGGAGGGCATGCCACGCACACATGGCAAGCGGCCCAGCCACGTGGCTGCAGCATGACACAGGCGCTGCTTGGGTCATGTGCCATGCTTGTGTGACCTTGCGGTGCTGAGGCCAGGTCGCCGCCCAGCACGCCTGCCCGTGTGGTGTGTTGTCTTGGCGTGGCCCGCCAAACAACGGCGGCAGTTGCGTGTGGGATTCCAGCCAACCAGAACTTCCCAAAGGAGCAGCCACAAGGCACCTCACCTGCCAGCCTGGCAGGGCGCTTGCCACTGCGCTTGCCACTCACCGAGCTCATGATGGAGGCGTGGAAGGGCACCTGGGCCATGGACAAAACGGGAGTGGGTACGCTCTCCGCACCAGAGTACTCAATCCTCACATCATGCCTTTCCAGAAACTCTTCGATGGCCTCCGGCTGGGCGGCAGGTGGATTCATCTGAGGACCCGTGTTTCCCCCAGGCCCTTTGGATCCTTGGGCTCCCCTGTCCCTCCTCTGGCCAGGAGCACCATTGCTTTCACTGCTGAATCTGCTGCTGCAGCTGCTGCTGCTGCTGCTGCTGTCACAAAGGAGGCCCTTTGCTTCTGCGCTCAAAACACTTTCGTTGTCCTGGCCGGTGGCTGCAGAGCCCAACCACGGTCCATTTGGAGTGGCAGCCTCGGCCCTGAGTGCAGACGCTGCGGCCATGACGCTGACCTGAAAAGGGGAGTGCATGCCTGTTGATGTCTCATGCGCGCATGCTCACAGCTTTGATGAGGAGGCACAGATAGATGAGCGGGTCATGACAAACTGGTCAAATAGAGTGTCATGCGCAAAGCCATTGGGAGAGCCTCGGGCACCCACCATCCTTGCTGAGGCAGGCAATTCCACTGAACCAGCATCGTGTGGAAGAGGGCCAAGAGTAGCCTGGATGAGCTGGCGGTCGAGGGGGGAGCGTGCACAGCTCAGGCCAGACGACCAGGAAGAGCCGAATCTCAAGAGCCCTAATGCCTCCGTGTTGCTACAGCTGCTGGGAAGTGCTGCAAATTAAGGGGACAAAGTTTTGCTTTGCTCGGGGCCTGAGAGATAGGCACAGAGTGTCTACTAATTCTGCCTCCCGGTTAAAACATGACAGCCATAGTCAGGAGGATGCCACAGGGAAAAGCTGAAGAAGCAAACATCCATCAGATAAGCAGAGAACTGAAATTGCGCACCTGAGTAGTTGAACAGCAGGGTGCCATGCTGCTGCTTGACCCAGCCAACCAGCTTGTGACTATGCCTTCGGATTGGCAGCCACATGGAAGGCTGGTTGCGGTGTAAAAGCACCTGCCAGTTCGTGTAGTAAGTAACGGGGAATAAAGCAGAAACAAATGACGATTTTGCTAAACGGTTGTGTCTGTTTTTTTTTGCAACCTAAATCAAAACTTATATATACACGGAAAGCTTTCGAACTCCCTGGACACGCTCAGCCATCAAACGAATCATGGTACGTTCACGGTCCCCACTCGGCTAGCGCTCCTTCCTGCGTTCCGTGGGTTGCTAACAGACTAATCCTTAGCATCTACGTTGACACTTGAGGTTTGAGTTGGCTTGCCGGTAACACTTAACCGATGTGCCATCTGAGTCCTGACCTTCCGCTCACCTTCTGCTCAGCTGCAAATGCCCATGCTCTGTCAGCCACCTATGCCTCACTGAAAACCCCATTTGTCTCGAGTTAGCTTGGGGCAAGAGCCATCCTGCAGCCGGAGCCTGTTTTCTCGTCCAGTCTCTCCTCTAAGGACCCCAGAACAAGAGCCCTACTACATTGCTGGGTAGTATGTCTCCATCAAGGCACTGGAACACTCCAAGAATCTGAGAACTGCATCAGTACAAAAACCTCATGCTACCTTTGTGAACACAGGGCGACCTGAAAGCATCATTTGTTGCTTTTGCAAGCTATGGAGCGGGAGGCAAAGAGATGATGGAAATGGAGTCCAAAAACTTCTTCAAATGTATGAAGGACTCTGGTTTGGTCGACAAGGTAATGAAATAGACAGTCCAGGCCGTCTTTTTGTTTGCATGCGATCACAAAACCATGTGCCAGGGCATGCCATGTGTAAAACATGCAGGTACATGTATTCTGTATTTGATGCATATAGATTGTCAGCTGCATCATCCGAAAAGACTGGAGAATATATACACCTCCTCAACTCCTCTGCGTGACAAATGCGCACAGGTCCTGACCCAGACTGATTGTGACCTAATTTTTACGAAAGTCAAGACAAAGGGAGCTAGGAAGATCAACTTTGCAGAGTTTGGTGCAGCTCTGGAACAAGTGGCAGCTAAGAAGAAGGTACTGACGCTCTTGAGCTACTTGTTTTGCTTATTGAAAGCGAGCACGCTATTGTGGGCGCAGTGGTTCACAGGTTGATGCATCTGCTGCAGGCCAGATTGGACTGTCTCCTCTGAGGCTGTTGCCCTCTCCCAATGATGAATCACAATGATTGTTTGCCAGATGCATAGAGTCTCTTTGTTTGGAAGCAGGCATTGCCTGCTATTTGAGTGTCTACTAGGTCATTTATGTTGACTCCTGGAAACGCAGTCAACCACTAGGTAGTTACACACATCATCCTCTCTCTGGCCAACATCCTGTGAAAGGTAGTGGCACCTCTACTGAGGGCTTTAACTTGCTGAGCTGCATGGAAGTTCACCAGCTTGAGACGTAAGCAAAACGTAATTTCCCAACGCAGCTCGCTGGGCTTCTTGTGGCATTTGCTCTAGGCTGCAAGGTTATGAAGCGTTTGAAGTGAGCATCTTTGTTAGTAAATGCTTGAAAATAATTCATTGCTCCCTTCATCCTGCACCAAATGGCTCTCCTTGCTGGGTGCAACATCCCCAGATCATCTGAGCATGGTCCTCCTCTTCACCATCTAAATGATGCATGTTGCGTCATGCAGGTTCCTGTTGATGAAATTAAGCGCATCATCACAAGCTCAAGCGCAAAGACTACAGGCACCATTGCTGAGTCTGTGAAGTATCATGTAAGGCACAAAAGCCACAGGAGACAAAAGGAATCAAATGTATGATGTGTGTTTCTCTACACTCTTGCCCATGCACAGCATTAATCCCCGCCTGCTTGGAAGTGGAGGACGCAGCAACAAATTCAGCTCTCTGTGGTGCCTATTGAGGCATGCGTTGGCGCAGGGCTTGTAGTGATGTGCACGGGAAATTTTAAGTTTGCCTTGATGTGGGGGGGGTACTTTCGTTGGGACAACCTCATATCCATGATGAATAAGAGGCAGCACATCATGCTGCTGTGCTTCAAACACCCTTGCAAGATCATCTGAACAGGCTGGCTCTAACTTCTGCGGCAGTTGGCGTGACGTTTGCAGGATGATAAAAGCCTCTACTCTGGCGTGTATGCACAAGGCGGACCTTCCAACGTAGACAAGGAAAAGCAGGGCCTGCAGGGTAAGTCAGAAACTGTCTTTCCATTATGACGTTTGGACTGGGTTTCTTAAGACCTACAAGGTGCCCCAACAGATTTGAGGCACTCTGCATTGTACAGATTTACCCAAGCATGCTCCTGAGGTTGCTTTGATTTGTGTGGATTGTACCTGTGGACTAAATCGGAGAGTTGGCGTATTGGATGCAATCCCAGAAGGGGCTGATGGCCAAATGGGTTTCACTTTTGCTTGCTCCCTGCGTAAGTGTGCCCCAGGTTGCTGAGCACAATTAGTCTATTAACGGGTAGCGTTCAGGAGTTAAAGTTGTAAAGAACTAGCAACTTGGGCGCACATCACTAATCTACCGTGGTGTGAGCCTGATGTTTCACAGCCATTTGCCCATCCCAAATCACTCAAGTCCCCAAACCGCATGTCCCTCTAGTCAAATGGACCATCAAAAAGAATCAAATAATCAGGTGCAGTTGGTGGCACACTTCCAGCCATTTGGCTCAAAATAGGTCCGTCATACGAGCTTGAGTGCTGGAGAGGGTTACAATCTGGCTGGCACCGAATCGGAATTTCTGCGTACATGACTGTTCTTCAATGGTCTAAAAAGCATAGTGGAGGCGTTGTGGAGGTAGAATTGTCTTTAATGGTGGCTTGTTGCAGGTGCAATTTTTGCTGATCTTGTTGGCTGTGTACCTACAAGGGTCACAGGGTCATTTTCACCCAAAACTTGTGATATTAAGGCCATTATTTTTTCACAGCTGCTCCCCCTCTGCAATCCTCACATTCTTCCCATTGCCCCTGTGCACTGTGCAAACATGTGATGTCGGCGTGCTCGCTACTTGCAGGGCACCTTGACCGCTCAGAGGCTGATGTCCGTGGTGTTAAGAAGCACTAGCTCAGCAAGGGCAAGACACTGGCATCCAGGCTGCGCTGATGATGCACCTTGACCAGTACTGTACAGAGCTTGTGCACGCACACTCATCCCGCCTGCTGTAATTTCCAAGTAAAGCTCTTGTTGAAATGAATTCTTGCTTTTAGCCCATGACATGCACAATGTACATATTTTGTTGTTCACTTTTACAATTTTTGGCTCTCAGCCTAAGGGCTGCTTTGGGGTACCTGCTGCTTTTGTATGATGTCCATATTCTTTTTTCCTCTCACCTCCATTCATTCATGGTTCATTTGCCTGGTTTTGGTATAATTGTTGCGCTCTTGCATTGTCATGTTACTATACGCCATCCACGTTAAGTCCTCAAGGTATCCCAGCCTGATCCCAGCCTGAAGCCACCTCAGTCCCTACACAAGGAACAAGCACAACTTCTCCAACTTCACGTAATTGGATAGTGGCAATTATTCAGCAATGACACCTATCTGGCAGTGCACACAAAAAAGCATCCATGCTTAAGGGAGTGCCCGAGAACTGGCCTAGAACACACAGGTGCTACATTGCTTAGCGAGCATTGTCTATAAGAAGAACAGAAACATCTGCCTTTAAATCCCTGGTGTAATCAGTAAAGAAAAAGAAAAGAATTTATTATTATAAGAAGAACAGAAACATCTGCCTTTTAATCCCTGGTTCAATCAGTAAAGAAAAAAAAAGAATTTCTGCGTAGGCAGTGAAACCACTCCCTTAGTTACAAGTTAGAGTTACCCGCCAGCCAGGTCGGTAGGCTGATTGGTTAGTTGCTGGTCTTTGCCAGCCAAAAAATTAGTCCACATTGTCCGAAATGAATTGGTAGAGTTTGTTGTGCCTTTGAGAAAGAAAGTCAAAGACAGTCTGACTAGGGAATCCAGGGATACAAGTTTACAAGTTTAAGTTTGACCGTCAGCCAGGTAGTTTGACTGATCAGGTTGCTGGTAAACACCAGCCATCAAAAAAACATCCATAACCTCTGAAATAAAGCGATAGGAATCATTAGTTTGTTTCTGGAAAAAATTGAAGACATCTTCAGAACAAACTTGGGAGAAATGAAAAGCTCCAGTCTGATTGACAGTAATTTTGTGAGCCATAGGTTAATCGTGAAACAAGTCTGCAAATTGAAGCCTCAACGAACACATTTGCGCGCAAGGGCACAAGAAAAGAGCGTGTTTTTCATCTTGAATTGCCTGCAAGCCACATTTATCACAGGTACCACCATGATGTTCCCAGCTTCTTATCTCCACTCGCAGCACATGGGAATGTAACCTGAAACGTACCACACTGCGCTGTGTTTGCCTGCCTAAATCCAGATGCAGATACCTAGGTACAGAAAAAGGCGGTCCATCAACAGTCACCATCCTTAGAGGCAAAGCAACCCAATTATGATATTTTGCAGCCTTGTCCATATGATCTTCATCGCCTAGCTGGTTTGCCTGGTGCCAGATACTCCTCAACCTCTTTCTCACATTGACAACAATTTGTGACTGTGGGATCGTTTGAAATGTTCTCACGCGAAGCCAGGGATACAACTCCCTACATCAATTAAGGAAAAAGGGACACATTGGCCCAAAGAGCCGTGAGTCTCCTCCACCAGTGAGAAGGAAGAACTAGTGAGGATCTGGAGGGTGACAAGCCGCCCAATGCTCCAGATTAACCTCGAGAGCATCGCCGATAGTCTGACCTTTGGCGAAAGCCACAGGTCCGAGGGTCTGTGATATGGATTTCAAAGCGCGTCTAGTTAACGAAGTTGTTGTTAATTTGTGCGCATAGAGCACAGAATGAACATGTAATTTGAGGGCAGTCTTCTGGGCTATTTGTGTATCAGGCCGGGCTCTTTGAGATGATTCAAAGTGTGTGAGGAATAGATAGAGCCTCCCACACCAAGAATATTGGTGTGAAGGATAACTTTATTGGCTTTCAAGCGCCTCACTAAAAAAGAAAAGCTACATGCCGTGAAAGTGCTCCCTTAGGGATAGGCTATCAAGAAAGGAAAAGGCCACCTAGGGCCAAGGCCGTCTGCTCAGGGAGCCTGCTTCAATAGCTTTCATCAGAAGGCGATGTGGTGGCGCTCGTTAATCAGACTGGAGATGGTCTGGTGCCGACAACCTAAGAAGATGTGCAAGGCTGTCTGTCTGCTGACATGAGGGCATTGCAGATTGGTGGGAGAACGCTGATAGCGTGTCATTGAAGAGGTACTTAAGCGATAGTGAAAAAGGTGTGTTATCATCTTTAGACAAACAGTTGCTAATATTTTTGTGGACAGAGGGAAGTAACCCCTAGTTGAAATATCAGATTACTCATGATGAGCACTATTCAATTCAAAAGTTTGCATGACCAAGCTTATTTCAGTTGTGCATGCACCTTCAAAGCACTGTGGAGATATGGAGAGAACTGGAGATTCCCATAAAGGCAAGCCAGGTTATGTCATAAAATAGTTTACCACCATCGCCATCACATGGTATCCACGTGTTTGCACGGCTTGCATCGACTTGTGTTGCCTGATACCTGGCCACAGCACCTAGGCGATCTTTGCATCAATTTTTCTAGGAGTATGTCATGCCGAGAGTTTGCTGCAGATAAAGTAGCGTCATGGCAGCAGAATACCGCCCGGCAACACACAGTGCGGGGCGAAGCTGGTCACCTCCACACATCCGCCTGACACCCACCATCAAACAGGGCTGGCTTTGTGGTACACGCACCAGCGTGTGGGTACCCCGGCTGATCCTGAAGCCACCCTCCCACTGTGCCCTGCATTGGCTGCAACCTCTCCCTCCCCTCAGGCTGAGCTTTCTGCTGGCTGCAGCTGCTTACAAGGTTGCACAATTTGTCCATTTCATAGTCGCCCCCTTAACCAGTAAGTATTATAATGTAGGAGGGAACAAGTTGCTTAGGAGGTGCAAAGCGCAAAGTAATACAGGCAAGACAAGCCATAAATACCCAGTCAACTACCACAACCGACTGTGCAAATGCAGCATAAATCTGGTGCTGCTCAAATCTGGCGTGACAAATACTGGCGTGAGATTTGACCTTTAAAAAGTGCACAGGGTTTGATAATTGCGGATGATTTGAATGGGCATCTTAAAGACATCCCCTTGTACATGGTGGGGTGAAGTTCAGGGTAGAGCATGTGCTTCCTGATTTGGTCAGATTTATACCTGATTTGATCTGATTGGTTTCTGGAGACCATGGAAGATGGCAGCTTCATTGGCAGCCAGTTCAGATCAACAAATGGTCTTCAAATACCACACACAATCACAAATGTGATATGCCCATTCATAATTGAAATTATTTGGTTCAGATATGCTAGGAATAGATGTCAGGGTGGCATGTCCCTGCCCCTGTCACAAGCGTTTTCCTTGATAAACCTGACGGCTGCTGTCTGCATAAGCCCAATTCTTACAGTCAGGCACCTTCTTGACTAGGTGAAGGCTGGAAAAGGTAGGGAAGAGTGATTCTTGCTTGTGGTTGGAAGGATTTATGCGTCTGTGATAGAAAAATCCTTCAAACTTTTTGAAACCACTTTCAATCTTTTGTTGGCGGGCATTGGGAAATAAATTACTATTGACGTTTATACTCTTCCAGCTTGCTTTAGGAATACCAGGAGCCCAGTCCCTAATCTAGGTGGGTTTCTGGTTGTTCAGGTACAGGCATGCAGCAGTACTCCAAACAGCAACTATTTGCATACTCCGATTCTGGCAAGGTAGTGGAAATTCTTTGCTGATCCAAAAGGAGGGGGTAACGTATTTAAGGTTGAGCATATAGTTCCTAGAGTGAAACACAGACGGGGGTAAGCGTTGAGGAGTTTAAAATAGGGTTTGTTGCTTATCCGCCCTCCCCCACACCGAAGGAGTATGAAAGTAGCTGTTTTGTTGTTGTTTACTATGGCAGATCATATAGCATGTCTTAAGTCACTGTGCATGGGTTGATCGTCGTATATGGGATGGCAAACAGAGAAGCCTGATAATTTGGATAAAAGAGCATTAGGAATAGCACCAAAGACTTTATCACGAGGGTCCTTGCTCCAGTAGTTTAGGTGTTCAGGTCCAGAGGGAAGGCCACGTTTTTTCTTGGATTACTGCTTCACCTGAGTTGATATGCTTGCCCTGAGCCATGCTAAAGGGTGCATAAGGCATAAGGACTTCTCTTTTTGCTCCATGAAGGTACCATTCCAATTCCTTATATCTCTATCTCGATGTTAGTGAATCTTAAGGATGCAAAGGGGCATTGTTGACTGCAAATGCACTTGTTTCCACAGAGGAAGGCGCTGTGGCTATGCTGCCTAACATGATAATTATTTGTGCATACATCTATGCTATGCTGATCAGGGAATGAACCTTGCTCTGCAGGAGATTGTTGGAGAATAACCATGCTTAAATGACACTTCAAAAAACCATCCTTTACACCATCCTTCTTGGTGTGAAGGCTCTATTCATACCTCTTACACTTTACATCACCTCAAAGAGCTCGACCTTGATACACTAAAAGCCCATAAGACTGCTCTTAAACCACCAGTAATATGAGAAAGAAAAGAAAACTACGTAGGCAGTGAAACCACCCCGTACATCAATTAAGGAAGAGGACACACATTGGCCCAAAGGGCTGTGAGTCTCCTTTACCAGGGAAGAAGAAGAACTAGTGAGGATCTGGAGGGTGATATGCCGCCCCTTGCTTCAGACCAAAACCTTGAGAGCAACAGGGTTTTTCCAAGAGCGTGTCTAGTCGTAGTCAGTTTGTGTGCATGAAGCACAGTGTGAGCATTTGATTTAAAAGCAGTCATATGGGCTTTTTGTGTACCAAGGCCAAGTTCCTTAAGATGATGTTAAGTATAAGAGGTATAAATAGAGCCTCCCGCGCCAAGAAGAATGGAGTGAAGGATGACTTTCTAGCCTTCAAGCGCTTGCAAATAATCTCACGTCGATTTCTACCAGAGGACTTCACAGTACTTAACTTCTGCGATGTGCACTTTGCTCTTGCTAACATTAAGCTCGTGAGCTCTGCAAGCATCTCCACTGGGCTGTCTTGGGCGTGACACCTGGTGCAAATGAGGAGTGGTAGGTGATTTGGGTCTTTTAGTTAACCAACTACGTAGGTATGGAATTGACCAAAATGGCATCAGGGCGACAAGAGGTGGGTCAATCACTGGTAGATAAACAAGCATCGAAAAGCCAGCTGAGTAGTGTCCTACTATAAGCATGCTCAGGAATTTGAAGGTCTTGTTGGGCCAATCAGTTATCTTCCGGCATCTAGATGGACCAAACAAGGTACCAGAGAGCCTTTGCTGATGGCTCTCATGATGGGTCTGCAGGCAACATTATGGCGATCAGGGATCATACCCGAGATGATGGTGTGTTGGCACCCCGAGAGAATATGGAGAGCACTATCTGCTTGCTGACAGAGTGGACACTGAAGGCTGGTGGACTTTTTCTAACGGACACCGTGTTTCTGATTGAGAAGTGTGCCTGTGCGGTAGTGGGAGACAATGTGTTTCAGTTCAAGAGAGAGATTGGACATACTCCCAAGCGTTCCCTACTGGAGTCAGGGTATCCGTACAGATATCTGTAAGGCCCCTCTAGGCTCCGTAACTCAGGCATTCGTACGGATATCCTTAGGTTGGCCACTCTCCTAAGGCACTTGCAGATAGGGCTACGGATACCTTTATGAATATCCATACGGATATCCATAAACTGCGGAAACTTGTACAGAGGTTGTTACGGATACCTTACAGACACTAATAGGGGGGGAGTACCTCTACGGAAAGTGGCCAATCTGTGGAGGCACCTACAGACACTTAAGGATGCCCTATGAAAATTGGCCAACCTGTGGAGGCACTTACGGATACCCCTACGGATGCCCTACGGAAAGTGGCCATGGCCAAACCACCCAACGTTGCTGATGACTTTGTGGACGCAGAGTTTGGTAATAAGAGCATTACCCTGTTTTTGAGTTGGCATAACCCACTTTATTGTTCAAGTGCATGAAAGATTCTAGTGCGGCTTGGAGATTTGGAAGCTAAGTCCATCTTGTGCGCACAAGCATGCCTTCAAGGCCCAACAAGTTGTTGGGGAGCTTCAGTGCCTAATCCTTGCTGATAAACTTCTTTGACAGCTAATAAGCTAATATCAAAGAAGGGATTGCCACCAGGGCCTGCAGTGCAGATAGTTGCTTGAGCTGGGAGGCTGTTTCCATCATGATGGCAGCCTTGGAATTTTGCAAGGACGTCTGTCCACTCATTTCCGGCAATTCTGGAATGCAATTTTACTTTATAAAGGAAGATGTGGGATTGAGAGTTACGGATGATGGTACCTACTGGACAAATCAAAACAGCAATGGACCTCCGTTTTTCTTCATTACATACCATTGATGATTGATAAGTTACATTTTATGATCAGGCTAGCAGTCGTACTTCTTGACTGAACGCCTTTTTCATATGATCCTTGTGATCCTTGTACCTGCTGGACAAGGGCATTGAAGCTTCAGCCAAGAAGCCAATCCGGCTGGCAAACAAAGCCAACACACACATACAAAGTAGTACTTCTGTGCCTAGAATATCATATTCAGTGATTTCTAGAGTGCAAGAGCTCAAGAAGCTGCAACCAAGACCTCCTAGGCCTATCCCCACTTGTGTTATAAACTTGGAACAATTCCAGCTCATGAGATTGCCTGCGGTTCCCCTCAGTCCTGGATTAGTCAAGAGACTTCCTTATCCCAGGCCTCTTGGAATCTCCATATCATAGCATTCTGGAATACAGCTGCAAGGCTACACCTCCATAAACACAATCCTACATCGCTACAAAATCTTGCCCATGACATCCCTGAAGCTAATTGGCATCTCAACAACATTGCTAGCCACCCCATATGTAATGCTAGGCACGCTGAGACAACGCTCGGTCTCAAGAGATTTGAGAAACTCTGCTCAGACAAAATGCAAACTACCAGGTGCTCCCACAGACCTGCTTTAGGTGAAGTGGCCCCCCTTTCCCATCAATCCAAACCGGGACTCACACTTAGTCAGTTCTGACTGGAAATCCTGGACATACACGGATGGTAGCTGCCATATCCAGGAAGGCAAAAAAGTATTGGGACAGGGGTCTACCACCCCAGTTCGGGCAACTCTAACTTAGTTGAACCAAATGGTGCTGGTATAACCAACACCATAGGGAGAGCAGAACTAGCAGCTATAGCTGCTGCTATCACTTACGATCATACTCATATTGCCACAGACAGCCTTACCTCACTCCACCAAATTAGGAAACAATTGTTGTACCCAGAAAAACACCGCCACCATGTCCAAGGAGACCTCCTCAAAATTCTTTCTAATACGATCTCAAACTCTCAATCCCACATCTTCCATTATAAAGTAAAATCTCATGCCGGAATTGCTGGAAATGAATGCGTAGATGCCCTCACTAAATACCAAGCTTGCCATGGAAATAGCCTCCCAGCTGAAACAACCATCCGCACCGCAGGCCCAGGTGGCAATCCCTTCTTTAATATTTGCTGGCTAGCTGTTGAAGAAGTTAATCAGCAAGAATCTGGCACTGCAGCCCCCCAACACTGCCCTAGATTTACTTACCTTCCAAATCTCCAAGCTGCACTAAAATCGCACATGCACTTGAACCATAAATTGGGCTATGCTAACTCAAAAACAGGGTACTACTCTTATTACCAGAGTCTGCTTCCACACGTCCACAAAGGCATTAGCAGTGCTTTTTGGAGCATGTCCAAACTTTCTCTCCAAATGAAGCGCAATATCTTCCACTACTGCACAGGCACCCTTTTTAATCAAAAACACGCTTTTCGCTTTAATATGTCCACCAGCCCTCTGTGTCCACTCTTTCAGCAAGCAGATAGTGCTCTCCATATTCTCTCAGGGTGTCAACATAAAATCATCTCGGGTATGATCACTGAGCGCCATAATGTTGCCTGCAGGCTCATCATGAAAGCAATCAGCAAAGGCTCTCTGGCAGGTTGTTTGGTCCAGTTGGATGCCGGCAGCACTAATCGCTTGGCTCAACAAAACCTTCAAATTCCTGAGCATGCTAATAACAGGACACTACCCAGCTGGCTTTTTGATGCTTGTTTATCTGCTAGAGATAGACTCACCTCTAGTCGCCCCGTTACCTAAAAAGTCCTAACTGCCAACCACTCCTCATTTGCACCAGTTTTCACAACCACGGCAACCCAGCAGAGATGTACGCAGAGCTCACGAGCTCAATGTCAATATGAGGGAGATGCACCTCGTTGAGGCTAAATACTGTGAAGACACACGGCCTGGACACCAATTATAGGCCTCTAGAAAACAACATGAAGTTCTTTTGTAAGCGCTTAAAGGCCAAGAAAGTTGTCCTTCACACCATTCTTCTTGGTGTCGTCGGAAAGTTGTTGCCTTCTGATTCCGCCCCGATTCAGAACTTTTTGCATCTTAATAAGAACTTTTGTCACTTCCGATCACCAAGGAAAATCGGATCCGGTTTTTCCTTAATCAGAACTGAATA
>LKMJ01003067.1_pt1 | contig 15507 bp, 18 predicted proteins | sample 643391 | NCBI WGS metagenome assembly LKMJ01 (sample SAMN04112250, study PRJNA286221) | soda lake metagenome | biome: soda lake; feature: Kulunda Steppe; material: water; isolation source: sample PL-Br10 brine of Picturesque Lake | place: Russia: Kulunda steppe | collected 2010-07
GGGGCCGGGGGGGGGGGTGCTGCAACAAGACCCACAGCACACCACCCCTCAACCAAACTCGTCGCCAGGCCTGTGCAGATGCTCATGTACCTGCACATAAAAATTTAGGCCAGCAGCTGAGCAGGTGCAGGCTGCATATGGTCAAACAACAGAACAGGCTGCGAGTGACATGTTAGATTGTTGAGCAACGGAGCAGGTTGTCAAGAATAGGCAACCCATCTTCCTCTGCCCTCTTCCTGCTGAGCAGAAGGGTTACCAGCAGACAAAGGCTATTGTCGCCATCATCACAAGCCTGCTAGATTGGCATAGCCACATGGCAGGCTCCCTACTTTATGAAGTAGGGTAGGGGCGCAAAAGAATTTGTAAAGCAATGTTTGGACCATGGGACCAGGGGTCTATGAGGCAGACAGGCCATTGGAAGCAGTTTAAAAGGTACCCATGAGTCATGGGCCATGACATTTCAAAGAGGCCATTCAAGTGACTCACATGAACACCAGCCCAACAAACGGGTAGCCTGTATGCCTGCCCTCTGGCCAATATGGGTGGAGGCCTTCAGGCGAAAGGACTGCCACTGCCGCGGCCTTGGCTATGAGCAACAGCTCAAAGAGGGTGGGCAACCATGATACAGCCACTGGCCGTAGCCGCTGCATGAAGAGGGGGGCACACGTACATGTGGTCTCATGGGCTCAGCCTGTCAGGCTGGTTGTGAGTGCATAGGTAGCATGCCTGAAGCACATCAGCAATGCACATGGAGTGCCCAGCACTGGCGCTCGGAACAGGGCCTTGTGCACGAGCCATGCCACACCATGGAAGTTCAAGCCCATGCGCCTTACACCTATGATGACAAGCTGCGAGGGCTGCTGGCCCGAGGTGCTGCATACTGCTATGATTGCCACAGAAACAGGCATCTGGCCAGCTCCCAAGCGCCTTAACTGAACTCACCCAGCCTTCCTGGTTGCTTGGTTCGTTGGCCGCTGGAGCCCTCATGGACCCAGGCACCAACAGCAGGCACAGGATGCACGATTTCAACAATGACACAAGACAGACATCCTGTGAGCAAGCACGAGACCAGGTTCTTGTTAACAGCCTGTCAGCTTGTACCTTGCATGGGACCAAGCATACACTGCGGGGAGTGTTTGAAGCTAGATGAGGAACCTGACTCAAAAACCAGAGGACAATGAGGCAAGTAAACGTGAGCAGCCAAAGCCTCACTCTCTCAACCCACCAAGTTGGAATATGCAAGTGTGTAACTCTTCTGCCATTGGATGTCTGCTCCCAATTGAAAAAGTGGGGACAGTGTAGACCTATTAGGGCAACAATGAAATGCGCAGAGCAACATTCATTCATTCTTGTTTGTATGCATCAAGTATCAAAACCTGACTATGTATTTCCATGGTGCTCGTTTTTTTAATTATGAAGGTTGGTTATCTGATCCAACACGGTGTGTGCAAAAAACTGTTGAACGCATGAAAATGGAGCGTCTGCGCTTACTTTTGTCCGCGCGTGCGCATGCCCACGTGTGCCCATATGCGTGTGCATGCGCGCGTGTGTGTGCATGTGCGTTCGTGTACGCGCAAGCGTAAGCGTATGCATTTGCATATGCGTGCATGCGTGCGTGCGTGCATGTGTGTATATGTGCGTGCGTGTATGTGCGCATGCGCGCGTGTGCACGTGTGTGCTTGATCAGTCTGTGTGTTCATGGAGAGGCAAGCAAATTGCTGATGGATGGGCCTCGAATTTGCCCTGAGTGTCACTAGATAAGTCAGGCAGCTACTAACCATATTATTACGGAAGTCTCTACGATAACTGCCAAGCTAAAGGGTACTAGCAACCAGCGCATCAGGTTGGGCAATGCTTGCAGAAAATGTATTTATCGTAAAACTATATAATGGTTTGAGTTCTAATAGAAGATATGCCTAAATTTACAAAATGTTAAAACGCTCCATCAAGTCACAAAAAGAGGGTGATCAGGCAGTATGATTAAGCAAGAGCCAGGCCATGAGAATAGGAACATGGAAGAGGCCCGAGGACCGCCGGTCGTTGCAACTGTTGCAATTGATGATGAAGCTGTCATGGACAATTTCCTGCCGTCAATATGCATTCCTAAGCTCAGGTGATGAGCATCAAATTTGCTAGGAACTTGCTTCTTGGCCTCATTGTTTGATCCGTTGTATTTGCTGTTGCGAACTCCTTACTTAATGGCACATCTTTGTGCACATGCCCCGATATGCATGAGCATCTTGTTCATACCCACAAATCCCTCGCATGCCTGTTCACTCCTCGCACACAAGTTAATGATTGGAATTGGGTGCCTCGGGCATATAATAAACCTAATTAGTTGCCAACAAGCAGCTCAACTCCAGCTAAGCACTGCTGAAAATGCATGCAACAACTCTGATTTTTGCTTTCTTCACTACAGCGGCTACATCCCTAATCGGCCAATCCCAGCTAATACTGATCCACCGTACTATGAGTCTGTTATGGGCGGGTTCACTCTCCACCCATCAGTTTTTGAGATGATGGTTGAGTTGCAAGAGTTATGGAAGGTACGGCTCTGGCCCTGTAAGATTAGTTTTGGGATGTTTGCTTCTGTGCAAGCAGCTTGGCTTGTCACTTGCAAGCTTGCCAGTAGGCAATAAGAGAGGCAGGCTGAGCATAAAGTTGCCTGCAGGTCAGCATTGCTCTGTTTCATTTTCAGAATGGCGCCTTTGGCTTTGAGCATGATCAATGCCACAGTGGCCACTTTGCCAGCACAACTGAATTGTTGAGCACACGTGTTCTTTGCATGCGCCATCCAGATCCGTGCCTGCTGAGACATGGCCTGGACAGCTCTTAACCTTAGAGTGCAGGCTGCCCTCAACGCCGAATCCATACCACCCAGTTCCACCCAACAATCCCAGGACATCTAGGGGGCAGCGAGGGTCCGTAGTCCCTCCACTTGTAGCAGCCCAGTGAGCGTGCCATCCCGCTGCCCAATGTATGATCACCCCATGTGCACTGCAGGCCGCTGCGGAGAGGGACCATGCAACGTGGGAAGCCATCACCAAGAACGGTATCCAGCACCAGGTGGGTGCGTCGCAGGGGCTGCTGCGCGCCTGCCCCACCAGCTCTGCTTGCCATCCGCATTGCAGCCCTGCGGGAACCATTGCACAAGACGTGCCGGCACGGTGTGCTCACCTCCTTTCTGCACCCACCAGGGCTCCTGGCAGACACTGGAGCTTGATCAGGCCAAGGTGCCATTGCACAAGCTCCCTCATTTTGCCGGCATCCAAGTCTCCAAGCAGGGGCAGGCTGTTGAGTGCAGTGCGATGCGCAATGGCAGGCAGCGGAGGTTGTTGGCTGAGCGCCTTGTGGTCTCCGTTGGCCTAGGCCCATTTGGCTTATGGCACTTGCGCACAGATCCAAGCAAGCCCGATTTCTATGCCAACCCAGGGAAGGATCAGCACACAGGTCGCATGCGTGTACGCCGTGAAGCACTTGTTCTGTACTGGTGCACAATGGGACGGTGTGGATGCACTGTTGGGGAGGGCTCTTGCACCATTTGGTTATGGGTATTTGCTCCACACGCCTTGTGCCCCTATCTCCCCCGGCAGATCTGCGTGAACGAGGCGTACAAGGCTCGGTGTGATGGCAGTCCTGACGCCATCTGCCCTGCGTCCATGATCATCACCGGTGTGGCCCGCTGCTTGAGCATGGCAGGTGGGCAGGCCCGGCTTCTGGCCTGTAGGCGGTTCCCTTGTGCTGCGCCATAGCCTGACTCTACTTCTAGCTGCTAGACAAAAAGGGTTGTAAGGGCTAATGCGGCGCGCCATCCTCAGTGATTGCGAGGGTCAACTCTGAAGCCACCTCGTGTTGCCTCATCTTGGCATTCCAACCATCTGGCAGGCACTTACGCATCACAACCAGCAGACGCGCTTGGGCAAGTGCATACACACACGAATCATTGGTATAGGGACTCTGTTTAGCTTGAGCCGCAGTGCAAGCACACCTGGTGTCAGTTGGACCGTTTGCATGTGCCCAAATTGTGGAAGCAAGATGAGGGGCTCCAACACTTTTGGTTTGGGACCTGAGGCCTGGCAGCAGGGATGCTCCGCCATATGCTGCACCCATCATCTGGGTTGTGGATCCCCAGTGGCCCAGTGGCCCCAGTCGCCTAGCACAGCTCCCCGTCCGCACCTGCCCTAGCACGCTGAACCATGGCGCCATGCTTCAGACGCCGCGCCCCTTCCGCCTGCACGCCTGCCTGCTGCCGCAGGTATGGGCGCAGCTGGCGACCAGATACCCCCCGCCATTGGACTACTGGGTACACTGCCCGCCATTGAGAGCACGACCAAGCTAATGGGCCTGGTGGCCTCCCAGGTAAAGGCGGGCATGTTGCAGTGGAGCATGGGGATTCGAGTAGGCAGGCTGGCATCAACCTGATGGAGTCATGGAGCAATGCAAATCGCGAATCGCATTATGCGATGTACACAAACCAGCAGACATCAAACTGATGTCTCAGTGGAGCGTGGGCAAGCATGCAAGCCGACGGGCGCCGAGCCAAAGCTGTGAATTGCTGCGGCCGTTGCGGGACATAGCTGATGCTGTGTGGAAGCACTGAAGCTGTGTGGTAGGGACCCAGGGCGATTATGAGAGTGACCAGCCCAAGTACATTTTGTCCCACACAGCGTCAATGATTCCACACACAGCATCAGACGTAGCCCACTGGGTGCCAGTGCTGGTGGTTGGGGTACGGGAGCCAGCAACATAGAGCAGCTCTGTGCACGCGTACAAGTGAGTGGTCTGTATGAGGCTGGGGCAGGTAGGCAGCCACGCTCAGGCAAAAGCACAGGGGACACCGCACCAGCATACAGGACCAGTGGGGCATGCTCCTGGGGCATACTAGCCGCAGAGACAGGTGCGCTGGAGTGTGTTGCTGTTAGAAGCTCAAAATGTGCACCTCATTTCCCCAAGGATGGACCAGAAGTTGCGTTGTGTGCAGTCGTTCATGTGTCTGTCAAAGTCATGTTTGTGTGTTTGCAAACCCGAGCATTTACTTAGCAAGAGAGCACTCAAGATGTGAGTGTGCTTAGCAAGAGAGAGTACTTAGTGTACTTAGCAAGAGAGCACTCAAGATGTGAGTGGCCACCCAGCAATCCGGGCACTGGCACCTGTGCATCTGCACAAAAGGGGTGAATGTGCAAGCTTGGGCAGCGCGGGGCCCCTCTCCTCCCTGTCCTGCAGGACCTGCCCAGAGGCTTTGTGTTGGGGCCCTTGTGTGGCTACCTCATGCCGCGGGACATAGCTGTCATGGAGCTGCAAGAGGCCCCCATGCACCCTGGCCTCAGATGTACGCAAGGGAGGTGGAAGTTTGAGTGTGCAAGGTGAGGGCAAGCACAGGCTGCGGACATAGAGGCTGCATCCACTTTGTTTGCACAGAGGTTGCGTCCAATTTGTTTGCACAGAGACTGCATCCACTTTGTTTGCACAGAGGTTACGTCCAATTTGTTTGCACAGAGGCTGCATCCAATTGTTTGCACAGAGGCTGCGTCCAATTTGCTTGCACAAACAGCCCTCCCATAAGACTGCCCTTAAGCTACATGCTCATTCTGTGCTGTATGCACACGAACTGACAACTACTAGACGCGCTCTTGAAAAATCCAGTTGCTCTCAAGGTCTTGGTCTGGAGCAGGGGGCGGCTTGTCACCCTCCAGATCCTCACTAGTTCTCCATTCTCCGTGGTGGAGGAGACTCACAGCTCTTCGGGCCAATGTGTCTCCTTTTTCTTAATCGATGTAGGGAGTGGTTTCACTGCCTACGTAGTTTTTCTTTCAAACAGCCCTAGCCTTTGATTCTCCAGCCCAAATTAAATTTTGCCTGGCTGCACGGGGCTGGCAGCTTGGAGGACCTGCTGATGCTCATAGTACTTTGTCAGCCAATGGATGTCAATGGGATGGCTGGGCATGTGTGTTTTGCTTGCTGTTGGATGGGTTGTGCATTTCAACCATGGCAGTGCACAGCCCTCACATTGTCGCATAGTATGGCCAAGGGCGGACACAAAACAGGGGCTCTGGGGGCTTTTGAGAGCAACCAGGACCTATAATCTTGACAGACAGGAAGTCTGTATTGCCATTGCATTCCGCTGTCCTGTCAAAGCTTCTCATGCAGTAGCCCATCATCAGCCACTTGCAGTAGCCCGTCGTATACCATCAAGCTTCCGCATGTAGTAGCCCATTACGTCCCATCAAGCCTTCACATGTAGGAGCACATCTGAGGGAGAGTCTGTTGCAGCTTGCAGGGGTGGACAAAAGCAAGGTTTGCATCCATAACTGTGTATTGGACCACCTTGCACATGCGTGTAGGCATATTTCCCTGGAGCATGCCAACCTGATGCACAAGCTCTTTTCACGACGCCAATGTTGTTGTTCCATACTGTGGTAAATTGCAGGTATCTTTTTGATGTGGAAGCAAGTATTGCGGATCAAAACATGCCAGGTGAAGATGGGTCCCAAGTTATACGTGACGCCATGTGCCCGTACGTGCACACCACTGCGCTCTCTTTTTTTATCAGATTGCAATTTGATGGAACATATTTCATTCATAAGAGTATGATTGCACTTAGCACAGAATGTTTAGCCAAGTGCACAGAGGAGACGATTAGGGTTGGACAAGCGCCCACAAGGTGATGCAGGGCAGCTATTGTAGCTCAAGGCCTCTTATTAGGTTCAGGAGTTGGGCAGTGAACGACCTTGAGAGCATTGGAGGGACGTCTGCGTGCCTACACAAACACACACACACACACTCACAAAGCTTTTTAATTGCCCTGTCCTCATGTTCTTCCTTCTCTTGATGGTCTGAACACAGTCCAGCTGTCTGTCTGGGGGATGGGATATGGGGGCCAAGGTGAGGATGCCAGGTGTCGTTCTTCCTGGTATATGATGCAACAGCTGATGTGCATGAGCCGCAGATTCCCTCACACGTCAGGATTTGTGCATATCATAGAGCAAGCCTTTTTCTCTCAATAGGCCCTGCTGAGCCCCTGCCTGCTGAGGCCCTGCCTGCTAAGCCCTGGCCGCCAGGAAGCAATCCCGAACCTACACCAAGCAGGCACTGAACTGGTAGTGTTTGCAAAAAGGGACATGCTTTGCACCTGGAAGCCAACTTGACGCGTGTTGGTAACCCAGGCATCTACCAGGCTTACGTTTCATACTTGTCCGTGCTCCCGGGCTCTGTGACGTTGAGCAGGCATGCTGATCAACGACGCTGTCTCCAATCCAATAAGCTGGTGCAAGGCAGCAAGTAAAAAGGCCAAGGAGCTGGAGACTAAGGGTCTTGGGGGTACCCCTGCTGCGCAAGCTGAGATTGATAAGCATGCCGAGGCTGCAAAAACATACTATGACCAAGGCAACAATGTTGAGGTGAGGTAGCCAGCAACCCCTTCCCATTAATTTTTGTATAAAAGAGCCTACAGCCCCGGTCACATTGGCCTTGCTTGCCCATGAACACCCTTGTGCCCACCAAGGAGGAAGAAAGATCCCACTCGAACATGGATGGTCTCAGCTCCATACAAGGCTTCAATTGAGCAAGATCTGTGGCCTCCTCTTTGCCTGACAGGTCATCGTCGTTGATGTACGGGGCATGCCACTGCCCTTCCTTGTGTGCAATCGTGATGTGCCGAGCGGGGCCCCTTTTTATAGAGACTATGGTGAGTTCAATCTTTATTTGTTGTGCACTCTGATTGGAGTAGTGATTTCTGGCAACATTTTTCGCTTTTCTGTGGACGCCAAACAGAGGGCACCAAAAAGACCTGGGTGGACGTTACAAGCAAAGTTTGGGAAGCCATCCTTGACAAATCATCCAACCCCCAGCAGGTCCTCTTCCAATTCAGCGTCCATCTGCATACACACAACTACTGGGCATCAAAGTAATGCTTTGTGATTGGGCAATGACCAAGATGCGGATGCTCCAGTACACATCTTTTACCAGGCACTCATAGCCGGCCTTCATGCATTGAGATTGGCGTTTATATCTGATTTTGGCAATATCATGGCATAAGCTGATGGCTTTTGCTTGCATGTTGGTGATTTGACATGAATGTTAGCCACCCTCCTCTTCCTTGGAATGGACCCCTCATTTGAGCTTTCAGATGTTTTGCTACTTTTGTGGGAATTGCATGGCGTCCCCTGAAAAGCGCCGCAGGGTGCGGCACCTCCCGGCCTGAAACGCCGAAAGGGAAGCCTGCCCTTTTTTTAAAGTCTATCCACCAACCCAAGAAACTTCTGGCAAGCCACGTCATCTGTGCCTATTCTCTTAGGACCTTCAGTAGGTCAGCTAGATGCTGCACTCTAAAGCCACACAGTCCTGATCACACCTACCCTCAACTTCCTCTCCTGTGGACCATCTGCCTCGCTTGGAAGAATTTTCAAGTCATTTGGTATGTGCGGGGCTTGGGTCCTGCAATGTCGCCATTGGAGAGGCTGGGCCGGGCAGGGTGCTCGCGCAATATCTGCCACGTATGCAAGGCTGGTGGCAGCGGCTGAAACCCAGGGTATTTGGCCTCTGAAACATGTACCAACACCATGCAATAGCCTGGATCCTTTTTGTTTCTGTTCTGTTTACTGGAGCCTGCCATACCACTGGGTGAAAAAAAGCCATAATGTCAGCATTTTGTTGGGTGTTCCTAGGCATCTGGCGGTGGCTGGGGCCCCTGTGGCCCGAATTCATCTATAATCTGTCTTGAAAGTAGATCCAGATTTCTGACTGCACATATCATTGTGTCCTCAATATCAAGCCTGGGTTCCAATGCCGGGCAATCTTACATTGTGAACTGCGTCGCACACCTGGTCTGTCGCTGCAGGTGTCAGCTGGTGGCAAAGGCATGGGGACCTCAGGCATAGCGCGCTCGATGCAGAAGAGGAGGCTGAGGAGGCACAAGGTGCGTCATGATACACTTGAACTGACAACAAGACAATGATACTCAAAGCCGATTGGCTCAAGCGGGCACCCAATACAAGCCCTGATAGTGTGAAGTGCCTTTTCAGAGGCCGTGGTTGGGACAGCAGCAGCAGCAGCAGCAGCAGCAGCAAGTTAGCAGCAGAACAGGCAAAGCAGCAACAGCAACGCCATGACTCATGGCCCATGGGTAGAGGCAGGAGTGGCAATGGTAGAGATGGTGGTGGTGGCAATGTGGATGTCGTAAGATCAATGATGCTTGTGGTTGCTGGCCAGTGCCTCACCATGTGAATGCTCACATCATGGTCCTTAATTGCCTTGTACTTGTCCAGGGCATGAAGCAGCTGTGGAAGCAGCCTCAGCTGCGGGGCTACAATTGCTGTCTGTCCTTGGAGGGAAGGGTGTCTCTTCTGCCTTTGTGCCGCCGGAGGAGCAGGTGGGGCTCATCTATTATGCTTAAACCAATTTAAGCAACAAAATTTAATAAACTTTGTTCTGACTTCTGTGCTTTACCACTCTTTGCATCAGATTTCCAGGTTTGCTGTCATGTAGGGAATTTGCTGCGATCGCATGCCAGGCATTTTGAGCGTGCGCTTCCTGCCCCCTTACCCTCCAGGAAGCATCTGCACCTTTCATCAACCTCACACCGCCTGTCCAACCAAAAATTGAAGGCCTACCGTCTGCTGATGTGGCCTGCCAAGGAGGGAGTGCTGTTGTACCAGCGGGTGGCATTAAAGTGGAAGGGCAGGACCTGCTGTTTGGCATCGTCAGGGAGCCCGGATGGAGAGAGCAGCACAGGTCACTGATGAGCGAGTTACAGACATACACTAACCATAGTTCAACCTCCTTCTGATCCCCCTGATTGGTAAGATTTGAATTTGAAAGGGTCTTACCATTGACCGGAAAGGCGTCTGTCCCTGTCCTGAGGAACCAAAGTTTAAGCCCGTAACCACCCCTTAACTCTCATTCCACCCCTTTTACTCTCATTCTGCGCATTTCCTAGATGAGGCAACTGTTGTCATAGCCTTACATTGGAAAGTTGTTCTTCTGATTCAGCCCCAATTATGAACTCTTGGCATCATAATAAGAACATTTGGCACTTCCGATCGCCAAGGAAAATCGGATCCGTTTCTTCTGAATCAGAACTGATAAGAACTTGCCTCTGCCTTCGCCGGGGCTGCCCAGTCCATCTCAGTCAGATCTTTTAAGTTCTGATTTAGAGCTTTGTTGCTCCGATTAAAATGTCGTGGATTGGATTTGAGTCTGGGGTGTGTTCTTAATCAAATAGGGATCAGAAAGCAATTTGGCTGAATCAGACCTTTCCAGAGTTGGTTTAAGAACTAAAAGTTGTTAAAACCAAGGAAATTCAGATCCATTTTTTCCTGAATCAGAACTTGATCAGCCTGATCCTGAGAACTTGCACGTGGATTTGCCAAGCATGCTGTTTTCATCTTAAACAGAGCCAAGTTCTGATCCATGGCTTATTTGTTTTGATCCAGCATATCATGAATCTGATTTGATTCTGGGGTGGGTTCTTAATCAAATAGAAACCAAAAGGCACCCTGGCTTATTCCGGCCTCTGGTGGAGGAGACTCACGGCTCTTCGGGCCAATGTGTCTCCTTTTCCTTAATAGATGTAGGGAGTGGTTTCACTGCCTACGTAGTTTTTCTTTTCTTTTTTTCCCCGGCCTCTCCAAAAAAGATCAGGTAAGATAATCAGACATTCCTTCTTGATCAAATCTGATACAGGAAACTGCCTTGGGTTGCTAGTTGTTGCAACCCAAAGAAGAACTGAGAGCACAGCTAATTGAACATGGTAAAACACAGTAAAACACAGTGTAGCATAAAGAGACTCAGGAATATGTCTAGGAAATGCGCGGAGAAAATGCAGAGCACAGTTCACATTTTCCTGCAACAACATCATGTTGCACAATGATCTAAGCGGTCAGAAAGTATGCAGAGACTCTCCTCGGAGGCAGCTCAAGGCAAACGCAGCTCAACCCCTAATTTCCCACCCGGGTGCCTATGGCGCCCATCCTTGACTTCTACATCCGGACTCTCCGGCATTGGAACCTACAGTTGCTCAGTGAAGCCCCCTCCATGGGTTGTCCTTCTTGGGCTCCCCCCCGATGCGCATGAAGTCGAGGATCTGCAAAATCAAACAGGAGAGTACCCATGTCGAAAAAATAACAAATGTGTGCTGCCAGTGCACTACTTCGGACCATGAGTATATGTGCAATACATTCAAGACTTGCAAATAGTATGCGAGCATACATGTGCAGGAAGTGAGGTGATGCACCGTTATGTGAAAGAAATAAATGCTGCCTGCTCCAAGGTGGCTTCCACCACCTTGCCCTGCTGGAGGAATTCACTTGCATTGAGTCCGTCACTGCCACAGAGTCGCTCCAATGCAGCTTGGAAGGCAGGCTCATCCATGAGCGCACGAGAGGAACGAAACCTTGACTTTTCCTTGCCATTCTCACCTTTTTGCGTGTGTGTATGTGTGTGTGTGTATGTGTGTGTGTGGTGTGGTGTGTGTGTGTGTGTGTGTGTGTGCAATTCAATATTTTAAACACTAGCATCAAAAAGAATTCTGTTGCTTTGGTTGAGCTTCACTGGACGGTCCAGAGTGAACAAGTTTGCTTAGTTTGCACACCCACTTGCATGCACCCACACCCCCCGCACCGCTACTAACTAGTAGTCAAGCTTCTGAGCAAGCTTGTTGCCTATATGGGTCGCACCATCCTTAAAGCCCCAAAAGCGACCAAACAGTTGGAGCCACACACGCCCCTGCTTGCACACCGCCCATGGTTGAGTGAGCTGTTCGTAAAGTTTTGAGCTTTGGACAATAATTGCGTTGACATGCAGCATAGCGAATGCTGAAGCAGTTATCAGTCTTAATAATTTATTAATGATGTCACCTAATCCCACGCAAAAGTGCTTGAAGAGCCATCACACTGGGACACTGATCAAAACAATCAGCAATCTTTTTCCCCAACCCCTTCTGTTGCAGCCTCACGCATCCTGCTTTTTATGCAACTCTCTATGATTGTGGCTTCCCTGAGCATGCCAGGGTGCTTGGGTGAGGTGCTTATAATTATGAGTTTAATTGAAGGCCATGACAGATGTCTCATGATCATCACACATGTGCAGGCTGGCTGGAATTGAAAAGGCAAGTAAGCGAGCAAGTGCTTGCACGTCTTACAATAGTATTGTAGGTATTATGAGGTGTTTCAAATCAGGTGAAATCCCAGTCTTCCACCATTCAAAAAGAAGACACGGTGACTGGAGCTTTGTGGGTTGGGTTGATTCTTGAACAAGCCATTCCTGCCCTTTGGCTGTCTCCTCAGTCTCATGGTCGCCTATCAACTAAAAATACGATTTGTGTAGCTTAAACAAAGTAAGTGAACAGGCTTCAAAAAATGACAAGGCATGGTTATCTGCCGGCCTGGTTGTCAGGCTGATTTGTGGTGGGCATCGCCAGCCCAGAAATATTCTATGATAAGAATTGTGTGCGCTGATTTATGGACTAAGCACTGGGACTACCGTAGTCCCAGGTGTGACACCTCCGTTCAATTCAAGACCATGATAGGATGCTTTGGATCATGTATGACCTGAGCTTCCCCAAATATGCCATAGTTTACTTCAATTTAGTTTTCAATGGGTTTAGCTTCAGCCAAATGGGTTGACTGCTGGGCACTGCCAGCCTGACAAAAGAATATCATCAGTCTCAGAAATAAGATAAGGTTACATAGCCTTACCTGCCAAACGAGAGTAGCTTAGCTGAAAGTCTCAATAGTAAAAAGAAGTGATTTGTACGTCTGCTCCAAGAGGAACAAACTCAAAGCCTCAGCACTGATATTGTCATAAAAAGCTCCAGTGTCTCCAATATCAATTCTATTAGCCACAGTAATAGCAAATTCTTCTTTAGATTCCTTCTCAAATTGCACATTTCCATGCAAGGGCATAAAAAAGGACATGCATTTCGTCCTGGACATCATGTAAGCCACACTTGTCACAGTGCCTATCGTGGATTTGCCAACTTGTACATCCAGTCCCAACTCTCAGGGAATGGGCACGCAAGCAAAACCGAGCAATGATTTAAAACAGACTCTATGCTCCTCTGAGGAAGCTGAGAATCTATACCAGAATGCTACAACCCATATCAGCCTACCCCAGGGAGGGCACAGAAACCAAACTCCTGTTGAAAGGGACAATTCAAGGAGACACTCAGTTTCCCTTTCTCTTTCTTTTACATGGAACCACACCTCAGGTGGCTCCAAGTGGGAGGACGTTATGATAGCCATGCTTGCCTTAAAGACACCAACACCCTGTGTCAGTGACTAAAAGCCTAGGAACCCACAACACCCCAAAGAAAGAAAACTCAGCAATGGCTCGTTTGCAGACAATCTTCTATGCATAACTGAAAGACTGTGTAATCTTCACTTACAAGCCGACAAACTCTCAAGGTACGCAGATTGGGCAGCCCTACAAGTGTCAGGAAAGAAAATGAAAGTAAGTAGTGTCCACATTTAGCCAAGCAGACAGGCATCTACTAGAGTATGAAGCGGATCCAGCTCAAAGCCTTATGACACACTGGCAGCTAAACAAGAAAATAGCTGTTCAAAGGCAGTTTGCTCAATTCATAAAAGATGTATCTAAATTTCTGGCTTCTCTGTCTTCCATCCTAGATTTGATGATCAACAATGCATCGCGCCCTGCTAGTAATTAGTAAGACATGATAGCTATTCTGCCAAAGCAAACAACACTGAAACAGTAACCTTTATGTTCCTTCCATGTTGGGGAGGATGAATGAGCACCAACCCATACTCCAAACTCCTCAACACCTACCCCCACCTGTGCTGCACTCTAGGAATCATATCCTCATCTGGCCTCAACTATGTCAAGCCCTCTTTTTAGGTCAACAAAGAAATCCTGCTTTCTTGACACAGTTGGAATTTGCACATAGTCGCTGTCTGGAACACAGCAGCACGCCTCATTTTTGCGTCTGAATGACCGCAACATTCCACCTGGATTTACCCTGGGAGCATGAAAATATTTGCAATGACTCAATCCTCAACGCACGCCGACCAAGAATTTAAAATGGAAGAATATAAAATGGTTTTAAAAAAGACAAATACAGAAAATCTGAAAGGAGGAGCGTGCACATGCATTTACATGCCTAGCTGCTCTGCTCAGCAGCCCACCCACTCAGGATTCAACATATCTAAAACCCTTGTTCTACAATAAGCCAAGTATGCCTTCAGCCACATCTAATCCTGCAGTTAATTATACACCTGCGCAATTTTCTTGGGAACCTCCATCTATTCCTAGCCTGGTCTCTGCTTTTGCACGTCAAAAATTATGAACAACCTGAGTAAAAGAATCTGATACCATTATACTTCCACTTAACAAAGAAGATTTTGTGCCAACACGATACATCCACCCTATAACTGGCAGAAGGCTGCGCGTGCCAAGTTCACCTAGCCTAATATCAGCAAACACCCCCACACCTGCAGATGATACCTTAACCAGTAATCACCTGCAATAAATCCTTCCTCCAGGTACAAGTTAACCAGACAATATCAAGAAAGATGTACACCGGCATTTCAGGTTCAAACAACAAAAGGACACTGTATACCCATTAACTAGACAGCCAGAGTACGAATCATACAGAACAAATCACAGGGAATAGAACAAATACAAATTTATGCAAACAACCGAATACACATCCTGGACATGTTCAATGCTCCCAACAGCCGTTGATGCAGGGCCCTCCTCCTGATAATCACCGTGACACAAACTCATAATTCGAGCTTGTGGTCTGCTGAACCTATGATGGCTCTGAAAAACAGCAGGTAAACAGGGCTAAGAAGAATATTAAGTCTACACCCAAGAAGCATGCCCTAACTTCCCAGAAAGAACTTGCAAGGCTTGACAGCTCAGACCTAGCTTCATCCCCCTGGAGCTTTGAAAGGAGCACAGCAGCACAATTCAATGACCCAACAGAAATATTGAATGCCATTCATAATCACCACCTCCAAGCTAGTTTGTTAAACCTACAAAGAACGTCTACCCTCAAAAAATTTTTTCTTTAAGATTTCTTTAAAGAAATTTGACCATACTGAAAAAGCACCAACCATACTGAAAAAGCACCTTTGAAAGAAAACAATGTTGTGTGCAACATTAGCTTCTATTAGTGGAAAGATGGGCTCTGCTATCTATGAAGAAGGCAAAAGACATCCAGATGACAAACACAACATACAAATCTAGATGCTGTCTCGAGAATGCCAGCTGTGATCCACTAACTGAAGCGAGAGCTGAGCTTTTCATAAATTTAGCAAATGCCTTCCACCATGCATGGGTATCAAGTGATCACACATGCCTCCACCCAAAGACCTAAATTCTCCCTTCTTGGAAAAACTCCATAATTAGGCCGCGGTCACACACAAAATTTTTCACTATTTTTTTCACTTTTTTTTCACTCGGAAGTGAAAAAAATTTGCGGTCACACACGATTTTTTTCACTCCTGAGCGAAAAATTTTGAAGTGAAAAACTTTTTAGCGGTCACACAC
>LKMJ01003068.1_pt1 | contig 15503 bp, 16 predicted proteins | sample 643391 | NCBI WGS metagenome assembly LKMJ01 (sample SAMN04112250, study PRJNA286221) | soda lake metagenome | biome: soda lake; feature: Kulunda Steppe; material: water; isolation source: sample PL-Br10 brine of Picturesque Lake | place: Russia: Kulunda steppe | collected 2010-07
TCCGGCGACATGTTCTGCCAGAACAGGTCGTGGAGGATGTGACCCGAGGAGTTGTGGGTCACGCTTCGGAGCGCGCCGCCGGACGAGGAGAAGTCGCCCTCCTCGCGGTTCCCGGCGAGCGTCTCCTCGGCGCTGTTCCAGCCGTTGACGTAGCTCTGATGGTGCGTGTCGTGGTGCCAGGTAAGCACCTGCTCGGAGAGGTGCGGTTCCAGCGCGTCGTAATCGTACGGAAGCGGATCGAGTTCGTAGCTCATGTCTGTATCACCTACACGTTCCATCGGTCGGATCGATGTTAAAGATAATGTGTGTCACGATCGCATGCAACACCGGACGAGACCGTTACCGGGGGAACCGACTCACGACCGGTTGGGTTGCGGTTCCGTCCCGAGATCCACGGACGGCAGGGAGGTTCCGAGCACGATCGGCGTAACCATCAATCATTACATCACCGACCGAGGAGGGCGACGCTCCCGAATCCCCACGACGCCCGGGCGACGCTGGCGGTCGCGGCGACGCGAGAGAACGAACGCGGTGGGACTGGGATTTGAACCCAGGAAGCCGTGAGGCTACCGGTTTTCAAGACCGGCGCAATGGGCCACTCTGCCATCCCACCACGATCCGATACGTCGGCATCGCCCGACTAATGCGTGTCGGTGTCGGTCGATCCGCCGAACTCTGACTCACGGCCGTGGAATCTTTTAAATCCACGCCGAATGAGTTGCGGGTAATGGACCGGGACGCGATCGGAGAGTACGTGGATCGGTGCGAGCAGCTCATCGAGGCTTCGCCACAGATGGACGAAGAGAACACGAAGGTGAAGCTCGTTCAGCCGTTCCTCGAACTACTCGGGTGGAACCTGTACTCGACCGAAGTCGCTCTGGAGTACACGGTCCCGATGGCGACCGGGAGTACGCACGTCGATTACGCCTTACTCGTCGGTGATGCGCCGGTCGTGTTCGTCGAAGCGAAGCCCGTCAGATCGACGCTCTCGGACGACGACGTGCGACAGCTCCGTAGCTACATGCGACAGGAGCTGGACGTCGATTGGGGGATCCTCACGAACGGCCAGTCGTTCGAGGTGTTGACGAAGGATCGCCGTCAGAACGGCGGCGAGGAGATGTCCGTCGTGCAGTTCGAACTCGCGGATCTCACGGAGCGGCCGGGCGTTCTCGAACTGTTGACCAAAGACTCGATCCGATCGGGGAAATCCGCGGAGATCGCCGAGCAAGTAGCGGAAACGAACCGGGCGATCCGGTATTTAAGTGATAACGAGAACGCCGTCGCAGACGCCGTCAGCACGGCAGTGATCGACGAAGTTGGCGACCTCTCGATCGATCTCAACGCGAAGTCCCGCGAGTTCGTGCAGGAACTTGTGACGGTGTTGCGAGAGCAACGCCAGTTCGTCAACGATCGGGAGCCGGTACATGCCGATCCCGACCCGACGGCGACTGACGACGAGGGCGATATCGGATCCGCTGACGGCCCGGACAATTCCGAAGACCTCGAACCGGTCGAAAACCGGATCGCGGGAACGATCCGTCGCCGCGATATCAACGGAGATCCGGATGCAACCGTCGCCGTGTTTCCCACCCGCAAGTCCGGTCTGCCGTTTCTCAAGGAGAACGAGGCATGGGGGTTCGTTCGGGTCGGTCGCGAGTTCGATCACGTCGCGATGTACGTGACCGGTGACGTCCGGCAGGTGAAGTACGTCGCCGAAGTCGACGACGTCGTCGCTCCCGGCCAAGCGGATCTACGGCGGGAACCATCGGAATATAAGGACCGAGCGAAGATCGCGAGCGATAAGAAGGTCGTCACGTTCAAACCCGGAACGCTGTTCGAACTCTCGGATCCCGTACCGTTCGAGACCAAATATCCGCAGGGACTCCGTTACACGACCCTTGGTGCGCTCCGAACGGCCGAAACGACCGACGACATGTTATAAACACACGGCGTTGTTATAAAAACACGTTCCTGCTCAGTCCCCGGACGGTAGAGGAGCGATGGCGAGCGATCTCGGGAGTGGTCATTCGTTTTCATTTATAAACGATTCCGGTCGAATGACGACGTCTCCGATAACTCGTCCATGGCGGTCGGCGCGCTCCGGTGAGCGCCCAGAGGGCGCGAAACCGAGCGCGAGGGAGACGGACGGGCGGGCGCCGAGCGGTTTCCGGCGCCCGCCCGTCCGTCGAGGCTGGGGAGGCGTGAGGCTGCGGTGCGGTTGCAGTGCGGTCGCAGGGATACGTGTTCGATCCTCGCTCGTCGCGCCGCCGAATTCTCCCGACGAGGTAGCTATTTATAAACAGCCACGCGGTCTCTCGACGGCCCGTATAAAAGTGACGAGCGCCCAACCGCGCAGTTCGCACGCTTCAGCGAACGACAGGTCCGCCCCGCCATCACGTCCGAAGAGCTTGATCACGACGGAGTCGACCGTACCGGCACTCCCGTCCGGACTACTCGCGGACGATCCGCGCCTCGCCGTCCTCGACGACGACGTCCAGCCCGTGGTCGTAGACGAACTCGGCGAGGTGTTCCGGGACGATCCGCTCGGCGGCGAACCGCGCGCGCAGCGCGGGAACGACGTCGAGCAGGTCCGTGCCCGTTTCGAGGGAGGGCTGTGACTCGACGAACTCGACGTCGAGGCCGGCGTCGCGACCCCGCGACGCCAGCGTCGGGAGGGCGGGGGCCGCGAACGCCTCCGCGAAGTCGATCGGCTCGGTAAAGCCGGCGTAGTGGACGCGCCCTCGGGTGGACGGTCCGAGCACGACGCCGTTCGTCCGGAGCTTCATCGCGGCGGAGTCGATGACGGTCCGTGAAAGCAGCGGCGCCGTGGGGGTGACGACCGCGACGGAGTCGGCACCCTCCTCGCGAAGCAGGTGGGTGACGGTGTTGCCCGCGCGGGCGCTGACCGTCGACCCGATCTGCGGCTCGAACCGCACGTCCTCGGTGCCGCCGAGCGTGTCCGCGACGACCGCGCGCAGCTCGGCCTCCGGCGACGTCTCCGTCCGGGCGTGGGCGGAAAGCGCCTCCTCCTCCGGATAGTTCACGAGCAGGTCGCCGCCGGAGCGGTCGACTGCGAGCGTGAGGTCCCGGATCTGTGCCTCGTAGAGGTCGGCCGCCTCCGCCGTCGACAGCGGGGTTCCAGCGGCGAGCTCCGTCCCGACGAGTCCCTCGCGCGGCGGGTTCGCCAACGCGACGACGATGGTCATGATCGGGGGTGACGGCGGGACGACCTTGAAGTCGCCGTTTCGCGGCGGAAAGCGGGATCAGTGGAACGGGGGCGAAACGGAAAAAGGAGCGCGAAGGCGGGAGAAAGCCGGGACCGAAAGGGGTGGACGGTCGCGATCAGGTGAAGTCGCGGCGCATCGCGATCTCGAACCAGGGGCAGAGCCGGAGCTGTCGGTAGAGCGCGGGGTTCTCGTGGAGGTGGTCGTAGTCGGCCCAGAGCATCCCGCCGATCTCCTCGTCGTCGGGGTCGAGCGACGTGTCCTCCAGCGTGACCTTCAACACCGCACAGACCTCCCACTCGACGCCCTCGTTCGGGTAGTAGCGTTTGTACTCGAAGCGATCCGTCACGCGGAGGTCGCCGTACTGGTCGGGCGTGATCCCGAGTTCCTCCTCCAACCGCTGTTCGGTGGCCTCCGTTTGGCTCTGTCCCTCGACGGGGTGGGAGGCGACGGTGCCGTCCCAGTGACCGTCCCAGAGCCGCTTCGTGGGCGCACGCTGTGCCAGCAGGATCCGCCCCTCCGTGTCGAAGACGAGACAGGTGAACGCCCGGTGGCGGATCCCGTCGCCGGTGTGCGCGTCGAGGCGGTTGACCGTCCCCTGTGCGTTGTCCTCGGGATCGACGGCGATGACGTCCTGCAGCGCGTTCTCGTGGTCGACGGCGGCGTCGTCGGCGCTTCCGGACGGATCGGCGTCGGAACCGTCGGCATCGGAACCGTCGGCGTCGTGCGTGCTCATGAGCGATACCTCGTCGACCGGGACTAATAAGCGTTCGATACGCCGCCGGGACGTCGGTGAGGGTCGTCGGGACCGGGTGCGTATCGTCCGGAAAACCGCGGCACCTCGGCGAGGACGGACCACCGACCGACGGAAATACGACGGGACTGAAAAACGATCGATGGCGGATCAGCCGACGAGTTCGAACTCGATCCCGACCGGCGGGGCGTCCACGAGACCCCAGTAGACGAACCGGTGGGTGCCGGGACCGAGCGCGGGACAGACGATGAGATCGACGCCGGGGACGGCCTCGGCGAGCGCGCCCTCACGCAGCGTCAGGTCCCAACCGTAGCTCGCGTTCGACGCGAAGGACTCCTCGTCGACCGGCAGCTCGATCGGCCCGCCCGAGGGTGATCCGCGGACGTCCTCCCAGCCCGCCTCGGTCTCCCGCTGGAGCGCGTAGGCGTACTCGCCGCGGGTCACGATCGGCTCGTCGCCGGCGTTCCGCAGCGCGATCCGAAGCGAGTTGCCGTACGTCTCGGAGGTCCCCTCGATCGAGAGCTCGACGGACGCTCCGTCCACGTCCAGCGTTCGTTCCGCCACCGGCTCCTCGATCGGGGCGTCGAGCCGAACGAACCCCTCCTCGGCACACGAGAGCGTCCCAGGCGTCCCGTCCGGTCCCTGCGCACCGTCCCCGGCGGCGAAGTCGAGGCAGCCGGCAAGCGTCGTCGCGGAGAGCGCGGCGATCGACCCGCCCGCTGCGAGGAGGTTCCGACGCGATCGATTCATACCCGACGTAGCGGCGCGACGGGTTTGAACCCCGCGAGTCGAGTTGGCCCACGGGTCGCATCGACGGCCCACGGGTCGCGTCTACGCGTCACCGGCCTCGACGACTTCGCGACCCGCCCCGCGTTCGGAACCGCTTTCCCGTCGGCCGGCACAAGGCCGCGTATGGAACTGTTCGGATCCAGCGGCATTCGGGGGGTCGCGTTGCGGTATCTCACGCCGGAGCTGGTCCTCGACATCGCGAAGGCGGCAGGGACGGTCTGGGAGGCCGACCGCGTCGCCGTCGCCCGGGACACCCGAACGACGGGGGAGCTGTTCGTCAACGCCGCCGCGAGCGGGCTCGCCGCGGTCGGCAGCGACGTCGACCGCCTCGGCGTGGTTCCGACGCCCGCGGTCGGCCACTACTGTGAATCCACGGGCATCCCCTGCGTGCTCGTCACCGCCTCGCACAACCCGCCGGAGTTCAACGGCGTGAAGCTCGTCGGCGCCGACGGCGTCGAGCTCTCCGTCGACGTCCTCGAACGTATCGAGCGGCGCGTCCTCGACGACGACTACGACCTCGCCGACTGGCGGACGGCCGGCTCGGAGACGGCCGTCGACGGCGTCGTCGACGGCTACGTCGCTCAGCTGCTCGACAGCGTCGACCGGGACGCCATCGCCGCCGCCGGCCTCACCGTCGCCGTCGATCCCGGCCACGGCGCCGCCTCCATCCCCTCGCCGCGGTTCTTCCGCGAACTGGGCTGTGAGGTGGTGACCGTCAACGCGACCCCGGACGGCCACTTCCCCGGGCGTGACTCCGAGCCCGTCCCGGAGAACTTGGTCGACCTTTCGCGGCTGGTCGCGACCACGGACGCCGACGTCGGCATCGCCCACGACGGCGACGCCGATCGCGCGGTCTTCGTCGACGAGGACGGTCGCGTCATCGACGGCGACACCTCCTTCGCGGCGCTCGCGGACGCCGAGTTGAAGCCCGAGGACGCCGTCGTCAGCGCGGTCAACGTCTCCCAACGGCTCGTCGACGTCTGTGATCGAAACGACGCGGCCCTCGAGTTGACCCCCATCGGCGCGACCAACATCATCACCCGAACCCGCGAGCTGGACGACGAGGCGGTTCACGTTCCGATCGCCGGGGAGGGCAACGGCGGCGTCTTCTTCCCGCCGTACCGCCTCTCGCGGGACGGCGCCTACATCGGCGCGAAGTTCCTCGAACTCCTCGCGAACGCGGGCGGCACCCCCGCAAGCGAGGTCGTCGCGCCGTATGCCGACTACCACTTCGCCCGGATCAACGTCACGTACGACGGCGCCGACGAGCGCGAGGACATGCTCGCGGCGGCCCGCGCGTACGTCGAGACCGCCGACGCCGAGCCCAACACGACCGACGGCTATCGACTCGACTACGGCGACGCGTGGGTGCTGGTCCGCCCCTCCGGGACGGAGCCGAAGATCCGCATCTACGCCGAATCCGCCGACGCCGACCGCGCGGAGCGGCTCGCCGCGGACATGCGGGAGGCCGTCGAGGCCGGCCGGTAGCCGGACGGACCGACCGCTTAGTCCCGATCCGTCTCCGCCAACACGTCCTCGACGATGGCGAGCGTACGCTCCGCCTCGGCGACGCGCTCGTCGACGATGCCGTCCGCAAGCAGCGCGAGCTCGTCGTCGTCGACGGCCGAACGCACCTCGGCGGCGCGGCGGAGCCGCTCGTAGTCGTCCGATCGGGCAAGGTCACGGATCGACCGGAGCGTCGCGACCAGCTCGTCGTCCGCGAACCGAGCCACGAGCGGGACCAGCTCGCCGATCTCGTAGGCCAGTTCGTCGCCCGGGGCCGGCGGCCATGAGAGCGTGAACGGCTCGCCGTCGAGCCGCTCGATGTAGGTCCGATGGACGGCGACCGCCGTCCGGAGCGCGCCGGGATCGTCGACGTAGTGGGCAAGCTTCGAGTTTGAGTAGTCCGCGTACTCGAGCAGATCCGAGAGCGACTCCTCGCCCGCGGCGTGCGTCTCGACGTACTCCCGAAGATCGGCCGGCGGCACGTCGACGTCGACGAACGGCGTCGCGTCGGCCCGGTCGAGAAAGTCGAAGACGTCGCGGGCCGCGGCCTCGCGTTTGAACGTTCGAAACGCCTTCCGTGCGCCCTCGTCGTACGACTCGATCGGGTCACGGAGCCGGTCGACGTCGGCGTCCAGATCGGCGTCGGCCATGTCGGCGACCGTCCGGAGCCGCTCCAGCCGGTCGGCGAGGTCCTGGCGTGCGTCCCGTGCGTCCTTTCGGGCGGCACGATAGGCGTCGACGGCCTCGTCGCGCTCGACGAGCAGGTCGACGTACTCGCGGGCGGGTTCGAGCGCCTCCCGGGCCGCCGCGAAATCGCTCGCGGAGAGCCGGCGCTTGTTCACCGCCTCGTCGGCCGCGGCGAACGCGTCGCCCGCGAGCGCGTCGTCGTCGACGTCCGTCGCGTCCGCGAACGCTCCCTCGAACCGGACGTACGAGCCGAAGTCGCCGGTACCGACCGCGTCCTCCTCGTACTGTTCGAGCACCCGATGGGCCGCCCGAAAGGCGTCCGCGGCCGCCTCGACGCGACCCTCACCGAGGTCCGCGATCCGGGCTTCGATCCGGCGGAGGTCGTCGTACCGCTCGCGCAGGTCGGCGGCGGCCTCGCCGGCCGCCCGAACGACGTCGGTCGCGGGCGCGTCGTCCCCATCCCCGTTACCTGACCCGCCCATCAGTACACCTCGTCGGGATCGAAGACGCGGTCGCCGACGTTCTCGCCGTCGATCGTCCGGTAGAAACACGAACGGTGTCCGGTGTGACACGCGCCCACCGACTGGTCGACGAGGTACAACAGCGTGTCGGCGTCACAGTCGACCCGGATCTCCTCGACCGCCTGCGTGTGGCCCGAGGAGCCGCCCTTCCGCCAGAGCGCCTCACGTGAGCGCGAATAGTAGTGTGCGTCCCCCGTCTCGCGGGTGCGTTCGAGCGCCTCCGGCGAGACGTACGCGAGCATGAGCACCTCGCCGGTGTCGACGTCCTGGGCGACGGCGGGGACGAGCCCGTCATCGCCGAAGTCGACGTCGACCGCGGCGGCGTCGCCATCGGTCATGCTCGGACGCACGCGGGCCCCGTGAATAGGCCTTGTGTCTCCGAGATCGTTGCACTCGAGACCCGGACGCACGCGGTGAACCAGTCGGCGGTTCACTCCCGGCGGAGGAGGAACCCGTCCCCGTCGGGATAGGCGTCGGATCGGCGCTCCACGACCTCGAATCCGGCATCCTCGTAGAGGCCGAACGCGGCGTCGTTGTCGACGTGTACCTGCAGCGTGACGGGGCCGTCGGCGGTCGCGACGACTCGACGAAGCAGCCCGCGGGCGCGTCCTTCGCGTCTACGGTCGGGTGCGACGACGAGCTCGGCGAGGTGGACGCCGGCGCGGGCCCTCGCGTCGACCGGCAGCGCGTAGCCGACGGCGCGCCCGTCGGCGACGCTGACGAGGGCCGAACCCACCGCGAGGCCGTACTCCAACAGGCCGGGGCTCGGGGACCGGAGGTGCGACTGAAGCGCCCGGATCGCGTCGGCATCGGTCGGACTTGCGGGTCGAATCCGAGGGTCGACAACGGCGCCCTCGCCCTCGGAATCCCACGGCATTCAGATCACCATCACGGCTGCGACGGCGACGGCGACGAGGGCGCCGGCACACGTCGCGAGGAAGTTCACGGCCTGGTTGCCGACGCGGTCGCCCTCGATCAGCGCGCCGAGCAGGCTGTCGGCGGTCATGCCCGCGAACCCGGCGACGACGACGACGGCGCCGGCGAGGACCGGATCGCCGAGCGGCATGCCGACCGCCGCGGTCGTGCCGACCACGCCCGCCCCGACGAGCCCGGCGAGTTCCCCCTGCCAGGTGATCGCGCCGTCGGTTCCCGGCTCGACCGGACGAAGCGTGGTGATCAGCCGCGGACCGTCGAAGAGGCCGCCGATCTCCGAGGAGAGCGTATCGGCCAGCGCGGTCGAGACCGCTCCCGCGAACGCGAATCCGAAGACCGCTGCGGGCACGCCGACGTGGTCGGTGGCGGCGTAGCCGACGAGCGCGACGAGCGCGACCGCGGAGTTTGCAAGCACGTTTCCGGTGCCACGGGCTCCCTGATTCTCCTGAGCGACGCCGCGGTCGGCCTTCTCGTCGAACCGATACTTCGAGGCGAGCCCGCCGATCGCATAGAAGGCGATGAGCACCGCGAACCAGCCGACGCCGCCGAGGACGATCGTCAACAGCGCGAGCAGTACGCCCGTCAGCATGCCGGGCACGCTGGCGGTTCCGAGCGCGTAGGCGACGTAGCCGAGCGCGATCGTCACCGCGAGGGCCCCGACGATCTCGACGACCGTCACCGTCGGCACCAGCTCCGTGAATCCCCACGCGATCAGCGCGACCGTGATCACGGTGATGTGTGCGTCGCGATCGTAGACCAGCGAGCGTATCAGCGCCGCGGACAGCGACGCGACCGACGCGATGAAGACGGCGACCGGCAGCCTCCCGCCGATCGACGTCGTCCCGACCTGCGCGAGGACGACCGCCTGCCCCACGAGGGCGGCGATCGCACCGACGACGAGGTAGCCGGCCACGAGCGGGAACTCCCCGTCCGTGCGACGCCGTACGAGCTCGCGGCCGAACCGGCCGGCGCCGACCGCGAGCACGGCCGCGGTGAACGCCACGTACGGGAGCGGCTCGCCGGGAATGGAGGCGAAGATCGCCAGCCCGGCGACCGCCAGCGAGAAGGCCACGACGCCGTAGAGTCGCCGGTCCTCCCGATCGCCCGGTAGCGCCAGCGTCTCGAACCACGGCCCGTCGCGAACGCCGAAAAAGAGGCCGCCGGCGACGAGCAGGAACGGCGCGGCCGCGGCGGCACCCAGCGCCGGCGCGAGCGCCGAGAGTGCGGCGATGGCCGCGAACACGCTCGCTCGTCGGAGCCTCCGAGTCACACAACCGGATTCCCCCGACGAGCACTTAACGGTCCCGACACCGTCATGACGGGTCGCTCCGCGTCGGCGTGGCCGCCGCACGCGCCGCGTTTTTATACACGAGCGCCGTCGTCTCTCGCGTGGGACCGTACGACGCCTACCTCGCCGTCCGCCACCGCCTCCACGAGGGCGATCCCCCGGCACACGTCGCGGTCGTGATCACCGAACGCGACCTGCTGGCCGACGGCGCCTACGGAACGCTCACGGACACGCTTCGATGGGCCTTCCAGTACGGCGCCGAGCGGGTAACCGTCTCCGTCTCCGTCCTCGACGAGTCGGTGATCGACACGCTCGCCCGGGAGTTCCGTGCGCTCGATGCCCCCCGTCAGCTGGCGGTTCGGACGCCTGGTGACACCGCTCCGGCGGACGCGCCCATCCGCGTGAACGTCGGGTTCGGCGGGAAAGCCGAGTTCGCCGCGGCGGTCCGTGAGATCGCCGCCGACGTCGAGGCCGGTCGAGTGGATCCGGAGGCGATAGACGAAAGCCACGTGAGCGACCGCCTCGTCTTTCCCGAGGAGCCCGACCTCGTGATCAAGACGGGCGCCGAGCGGCTCTCCGACTTCGCGATCTGGCAGTCGGTCTACTCGGAGCTCTACTTCACCGACGTCAACTGGCGCGACTTCCGCAAACGGGACTACCTCCGCGCGCTGCTGGACTTCCAGGACCGGCAACGGCGCTTCGGTCGGTGAGCGCTGGGGCGACCGTTCCCGACGTGTGCCGCCGATGTACGGGGCGGTTTCGACCTTACCACCACACGGTGAACAACAGATAGAAGGCGCCCAGTGCGCCGAGCGTGGAGAGGATCGGGACGACGTTCTGCATCACGATCACCCGCGCCGTCGTCGAGGGGCTGAACAGATCGGCGGCGGTCGGTATCTCCTCGGCGCTTTCCTCGCCGATCCCGGTCACCTCGTCGCCGGGTTCGTCCGCCTTCAGTGCCCCCACGGAGACGGTCGTCTCCTTCTCGCCGCGGATCCCCTCGCTCACGGTGACCGTCCGGGTCGCCCGCCCCCAGCCGAGCCCGACGATGGACATCGTCGCGATGATCACGAACGAGGCGGGGATCCCGATCGCCGACAGCCCGATGACGATCCCGGAGGAGACGACCGCGACGACGATGGCCGCGGTGAGCGGGAGGTCGGTGATGTCGTTGCCGAGCGTGTCGAGCGTTCGGCGAGCGATCGTGAACGCGCCGACCGCCACCGCCGCGCTCCCAAGCAGGATCATCGGGTCCATCGCGACGCCCGCGCCCACGAGCGGCGCGATCGCGTTCGCGATGTTGGACGTGCCCGAGGAGAACGCCATCAGACAGCCGATCGCGACGAGCACGCTCGCCCCGACCAGCTCGCGCCGTGTCGTTCCCGGTCCGGGAGTCGGTCGCGGGATCGTCCCGGAGCGGTCGAACTCGACCAGCGGGCCGTCGCTGGCGTCGATCGCCACCCAGCGGTTGATCCGCGGGTAGAAGTATCGGCCGATCACGCCCGAAACCCAGAAGCCGAGGATCGGCGCGACGATCCACCAGACGGCGATCTCGCCCATCACCGCCCAGTCGAGACTGCCCGTGGCGACGCCGAGGCCGGCGATCGCGCCGACCGCGGTCATCGACGTCGACGCCGGCACGCCGTAGTAGTTGCCGACGAAGAGCGCCCCGCCGATGAAAAAGAGGACGACGATGCTCGTCTCCAGCGTGAACACGCCCGGCTGCGTGATCAGGTCCTCACCCAGCGTGTCGACGACCCGTCGCCCGAGCGTCCACGCGCCCGCGAGAAAGAACACGGACATCAGCGCGGCCGCCCCCGCCTTCGAGATCACGCCGGCGCCGACCGCCGGTCCGAACGCGGGTCCGGTCGTCGCTCCGCCGATGTTGTAGCCGACGAACGCGGCGACGACGACGCCGACGAGAAGGAGAAGTTCCACCATCTACCGATACGAGACGGCCCTGCGGATTAAATGACCTGATACCGAACGCGCCGGCTTCGCCTGCGAACGTCGACTCCCTACAGCCGATCCGCCCTGCCCGCGGCGGTCCACGCGTCCGTCGGCGTTCCCTCGGGCACCCGAACGCGCCGCCCCGTGATCGACTCGACGCGGCCCGTGAACGACCAGCGCTTGCCGTCCCACGACGGCTCCGTTTCGGCCGCCGCGGCCGCGGCTGCCGCCGCTTCCCGGTCACGCAGATGAGCGGCAACCGCGACGGCGATGGCTGCCGCCTCCGCGTCGTCCGCATCGTCCGGGATCGAGAGCCCGTCGAGGGAAGCGACACCATCGTCGTCGAGATCCGGATCGACGCGGGTCTCGGACGGCCCAGCGTGGCCCGCCATCAGATCGGGATGTTGCCGTGTTTTTTCGCCGGCAGATCCGAGCGTTTCCCCTTCAGCATGTGGAGGTCGTCGACGAGCCGGGCGCGGGTCTCGGCCGGCTCGATGACGTCGTCGACGAAGCCGCGGTCGGCCGCGCTGTAGGGGTTCGCGAACTCCTCGCGATACTCGTCGATGAGCTCCTGGCGGCGCACCTCCGGGTCGTCGGCCGCCGCCAACTCCTCGCGATAGAGCACGTTCACGGCGCCTTTCGGTCCCATCACGGCGATCTCCGCGGTCGGCCACGCGTAGTTGACGTCGCCGCCGATGTGCTTCGAGGACATCACGCAGTAGGCGCCGCCGTACGCCTTCCGGGTGATCACGGTAAGCAGGGGGACGGTCGCCTCCGAGAAGGCGTACAGCAGCTTCGCGCCGTGGCGGATGATCCCGTTGTGCTCCTGATCCGTGCCGGGCATGAAGCCGGGAACGTCCTCGAAGGTGAGGATGGGGACATTAAAGGCGTCACAGAAGCGGACGAAGCGCGCGCCCTTCTGGCTGGATTCGATGTCGAGGGTGCCCGCGTTCACGCGAGGGTTGTTCGCCACCACGCCGATCGAGTGGCCGTCGAGCCGGGCGAAGCCGACGACGACGTTCTTCGCGAAGTTCTCGTGGACCTCGAAGAAGGAGCCCTCGTCGACGACCCCGTCGATCACCGCGTGCATGTCGTACGGCTTGCGCGGGGCGTTCGGCACGATCTCCGCCAGCTCGTCCGACTCGCGCTCGGGGTCGTCCCACGGCTCGACTCGCGGCGGGTCCTCGACGTTGTTCGCGGGCAGATACGAGAGCAGCCGTGCGACGTCGTCGAGCGCGTCCTCCTCGCTTTCGGCCGCGAAGTGGGCGACGCCGGAGGTCGACGAGTGGGTCACCGCGCCGCCGAGCTCCTCGAAGCTCACCTGCTCGCCCGTCACCGTCTCGATGACGTCCGGGCCGGTGATGAACATGTGTGAGGTGTCCTTCACCATGAACGTGAAATCCGTGATGGCCGGCGAGTAGACCGCGCCGCCGGCACACGGGCCCATGATCGCCGATATCTGGGGGATCACGCCGGACGCCTCCGTGTTGCGCCGGAAGATCTCCGCGAACCCGCCGAGGGAGGCGACCCCCTCCTGGATGCGGGCGCCCGCGGAGTCGTTGAGCCCGACGACGGGCGCGCCGACGTCCATCGCCCTGTCCATCATCTTACAGACCTTCTCCGCGAACACCTCGCCGAGCGAGCCGCCGAAGACGGTGAAGTCGTGGGCGAAGACGAACGTCTTTCGGCCGTCGACCTCGCCGTAGCCCGTCACCACGCCGTCGCCCGGGATCTGCCGCTCCTCCATCCCGAACGTGTGGTTTCGATGGGTCCGGAAGCGGTCGAACTCGTGGAAGGTGCCGTCGTCGAGGAAGTAGTCGATCCGCTCGCGTGCGGTCATCTTCCCCTTCTCGTGTTGGGACTCGATGCGCTCCTCCCCGCCGCCCTTGGCTGCCCGTTCCCGCCGTTCCCGGAGGTCCTCGATGCGATCCTCCATCGTCACGCCGGACCACCCTGCGTCATTACCTCGTCGGTCGGCAAGCGGCGGCAAAAGGGTTCCCCTACGCGACGACACGCGGGTTCGACGCGCGTCGTATTCCGCGTCGAGAACGGGCCGGAGACGTCGGGTGGCGCGGAACCGAACCGAAAACATATGCCGAACTGAAGACGAGAGAGGGTATGCGACGCAGAGCCCTCCTCCGCGGATCGGTCGCCGTGCTTCCGCTGTCGGTACTTTCCGGCTGTCTCGACGGGAGCAACGACGACGGAGACGACGTACCCGAATCCCCCGAACGTGCCGAGGACGACGAACCCGAACGTGCCGAGGACGACGAACCCGAACGTGCCGAGGACGACGAACCCGAACGTCTCGACGTCGGAGACACGGCGACGCTCCCGGACGGGACGTCGCTGACCGTCTCGGCCCCGACGGTACAGAAGTCGATCATCGCCGCGTATCCGGAGTTTCCGCTCATCGAGCGGGAGGACGGTCACCAGTACGTCGTGATCGACGTCGACGGCGAGTTCGAGCCCGAACCCGAGGCGTTCGCCCTCGAGATCGACGGCGAGGTCGTCGATCCGCCGAGCACTCGCCACCCGGTCGACGGGATCGTTCGTGACTGTACGGAGCGATGCATCGGCGTCCCCGCGGTCGTCGAGCCGGTGGACTCGCTCGGCGTCGCGTACCGATCCGAAGGAACCGAGGCGGTCTGGAAACTCGGCGACGAACACGCAACGGCGCTCGCGGATCCGCCGACCATCGAGCTTCGTGAGGCGTCGCTCGTCGATCTCGACGGCGACGCCGGACTGGAGGTCGTCGTCGAGAACGTCGGCGACCGCGACGGCGGGTTCCGAGCGCTCGTCGACACCGACGCCGTCAGCCACGGCGAGGAGCCGATCGGAGTCGCCGTTGCCGCGGACGGGGTCGTAACCGAGACGTTCGCTCCGGCCTCGCTCGACCGGATCGACCCGGACGACGCCGCGTTCGCCGACGACCCGCGTCCCGACACCCGATTTTTCACCGTCACGGTCGACCCGTCGTGAGGATCGGAGCGCCGTGGCCTCGGAGCGGACGACCGCATCTCTGCCGGCGAACGACCACATCCTTGCCTCCCGTTCACACGCACGAGCGCCCTTCGACGGGTTTAAACGGCTCATGTGCCACTCTCCGATGAGACAGGCTTCGCCTGTTTCACTGACCCGTAGGAGCAATACCTGCGTACTACGGAGGTGAAAAATGGCAGACACAATAGAAGAGGCCGTGACGCTCGCGCTCGAGGAGGCCCCCGAACGGAACTTCCGTGAAACGGTGGACCTCGCGATCAACCTGCGAGACCTCGACCTCAACGATCCGTCGAATCGCGTCGACGAGTCCGTCGTGCTGCCGGCTGGAACGGGGCAGGAGACACGAATCGTCGTCTTCGCGGAGGGTGAAACCGCCGTCCGCGCCCGGGACGTCGCTGACGAAGTGTTCGACAGCGACGACCTCGAGGACCTTGGAGACGACGACGACCGCGCAAAGGACCTGGCCGACGAGACCGACTTCTTCGTCGCCGAAGCCAACCTGATGCAGGACATCGGTCGGTACCTCGGTACCGTCCTCGGTCCGCGCGGGAAGATGCCTACCCCACTGCAGCCGGACGACGACGTCGTCGAGACAGTCAACCGGATGATGAACACGGTGCAGCTCCGCTCCCGTGACCGCCGCACGTTCCACACGCGCGTCGGCGCGGACGACATGTCCGCCGAGGAGATCGGAGACAACATCGACGTCATCATCCGACGTCTCGAGGCCGACCTCGAGAAGGGCCCGCTCAACATCGACGGGATCTACGTGAAGACCACGATGGGTCCCGCACAGGAGGTGCCCGTATGAGCTCCGTCCGCAAGACGGAGACGATCCCGCAGTGGAA